>UMJN01068751.1_pt1 | contig 19930 bp, 16 predicted proteins | sample 1966061 | NCBI WGS metagenome assembly UMJN01 (sample SAMEA4836149, study PRJEB28245) | human gut metagenome | biome: gut microbiome; material: fecal sample | place: Denmark | collected 2008
AAAATTGATGAGGCATTAAAGGCAATTCCAATGCCGGAGTCATAAAGGATGTATATATGAAGCAACTGAAAGAAAAAGAATACGAGGAATTCCAGCAGTACCTCTATAACAAGGCGCACGGGTACATTTGGACGCCGGACACGCTGGAACTTATATGCGGCAGCAATGATAACGAGCCGGAGTCGATTGGCAGACAGATCCTTGAAATGCTGGGCAGGGTGCGTAACGAGCATATCTCCCACATGACGAGCGACAAGCACAAAAAATATGTGATCCGCAGCCTTCGTAAAGGTGAAACCGATCTGCTGAAGGACTTCTTGTATGAAGCAATCTTCATACCGAAGGGTACGGAATCGCCTGCGAGGGACATCATTGAGAAGCCGGAACTTCGTGTGTACACGGATGATTTCGGTACCCGGAAAGGCGATAACTGCTTGGTGGCAGATTTCGGCGGTAAGGTAGTCGGAGCGGTCTGGACAAGAATCATGGACGATTACGGCCATGTGGATGATGAGACACCGTCCTTCGCTATTTCGCTTTACAAGGAATATCGCGGTCAAGGCATCGGTTCGCAGCTTATGGTGAAGATGCTCGAACTGCTGAAATGGCAGGGGTATGAACGGGCGTCCCTGGCGGTGCAGAAAGAAAACTACGCCGTGAAGATGTATAAAAATGTCGGATTCAAGACTGTGGATGAGAACGCCGAAGAATATATTATGGTGTGTGAATTATAAGGAAAGTCGGAAGAGAAAATGAGCAGAACAGAAAATGTCGAGTTGACGGTATTGTGTCTCATCACTGATGATGACAGAATGCTCCTTCAGAACAGAATAAAAAAGGACTGGCAGGGATATACGCTTCCGGGCGGTCATGTGGAACCGGGAGAATCTTTCGTTGACGCGGTGATCCGTGAAATGAAAGAAGAAACGGGGCTGGACATAAAAAATCCACGGCTTGTGGGTGTGAAGCAGTTCCCAATCAAAAACGGACGGTATGTTGTCCTACTGTTCAAGACTACAGAATATAGCGGCACGGTTGTGTCTTCTGATGAGGGGCAGATGGAATGGGTGGAAAGCAATCGTCTGTCAGAAATAAACACGGTCGATGATTTTGAAGACTTGATGCGTGTGATAAACGATCCGGCTCTGACGGAATTTCAGTACTTGGTTGATGGGGACACATGGACAGTTTCTATAAAATAACTTAAGAGGTCAGAATTAATGATACTGAGAAATTTCAAAAAAGAAGATGCACCGATTATAGCCGAGTGGCTACGATCAGAGGAGGAGTTATACAAGTGGTCTGCCGACAGGTTTAACAAGTATCCGCTTACGGGAGAGGACATAAATGAAAACTATGCACCTCAGATTGAATCAGGACGCTTCTATCCTCTCACGGCTGTGGATGAAAATGAAACTATTGTCGGACATCTTATCATAAGATATCCACGAGATGATGATGACAGTTCTGTTCGGTTTGGCTTTGTAATAGTCAATCCCGCTATAAGGGGAAAAGGGTACGGAAAAGAACTGCTTCAGCTTGGAATAGGATATGTAAAGGAACATCTCAGCGCCAAAAGGATTGATCTGGGCGTATTTGAGAATAATGAGAGCGCAAGGTATTGTTATGAGGCGGTAGGATTTACCGAGTATGCCAAGAGAGAATGCGAGATGCCGATAGGAACTTGGAAATGTACGGATATGGAAATGTTCATAGAAAAATCGCTTGAAACAGAACGCTTAATCCTGCGCCGCTGGGAAGAAAGCGATGGGGAGGATTTATACAAATACGCCAGCAATCCCGATGTGGGACCGATTGCGGGATGGGCTGTTCATACGAGTGTAGAAAACAGCAGAGAGATTATAAAAGGTGTGCTTTCTGAACCAGAGACATACGCGGTGGTTTTGAAAGAAACAGGACATCCAGTTGGCAGTATAGGATTAATGCTTGGCAAGGCAAGTAATATCGGCATTCCTGATACGGAGGGTGAAATCGGATACTGGATTGGCGTTCCATATTGGGGACAAGGACTCATCCCAGAGGCGGTTCGTGAGATAATGCGATATGGCTTTGAAGAACTGAATCTCGAAAAATTATGGTGCGGGTACTTTGATGGAAACGAGAAATCAAAGCGTGTGCAAGAAAAATGTGGATTTCATTACCATCACACTTCAGAGAATGTTCCTTGTGCGTTAGAGGGTGTTCTACGAACAGAACATATAACTTGTTTGACGAAAGAAGAATGGTTGGAAAAGAGATAATTTTCAGTTCCACGAGGAGAACGCAATGTACGCACAGGTAGCGATAAAACCGAATCCCTTACTCCGTAACGGTGCATACGGCATCGTTATGAGGGGTGTGCAAAAATGCACACGGGGGTGTTCATCGTTAAGGGGTAGAAATAAGCTGCCGTTATGTTGTATCAAATTAGACACGGCAACAGATCCGTGTATGGGTTCCGGTTCATTGATGCTTAGCTGTAGAAATTATTCCACAGAGCCAGACTTTATCAAATATTACGGACAGGAACTGATGCCATCCACTTACAACCTTGCTCGTATGAATATGTTCCTGCATGGCGTACTGCCGGAGAATCAGCATCTGCGAAATGGAGACACCTTGGACGCAGACTGGCCAACCGATGAAGAAACCGAGTTTGATGCAGTTACGATGAATCCACCGTATTCTGCAAATTGGTCGGCGGCAGAAGGCTTCAAACAGGATGAACGATTTATGGATTACGGTGGAAAGCTGGCACCGAAATCAAAGGCAGATTATGCATTTTTGTTACATGGTTTCTATCATCTGAAACAGACAGGAACTATGGCAATCGTGTTGCCACATGGTGTGTTGTTCCGTGGAGCAGCGGAGGGGAGCATAAGGAAGACATTGCTGGAAAATGGTTCGATCTATGCCGTGATTGGTCTGCCATCGAACATGTTCTACAATACGTCGATTCCTACTTGTATTATCGTGCTGAAGAAGCACCGCGAAGGGCGCGATGTGTTATTTATCGATGCATCCAAATTGTTCGAAAAAGAGAAAAAGCAAAATGTGATGAAAGAGGAACATATCGATCACGTTCTGGAATTATACAATAATCGTAAGACGGTAGAGAAAGAAGCATATCTCGCGTCTTATGATGACATCGTGGCAAATGATTTCAATCTGAATATCCCAAGATATGTGGATACAACGGAAGAAGAGGAAGAAATCGACTTAAATGCATTGACACAGAGTATGCGCGAGACAGACAAACAGATCAAAGAGGAAAATGCAGCGTTAGTCGGAATGATGAAAGAACTGACCTTTCAGGATGATGCGACGAAAGAGGCTGTCGAGGCATTTATTCGTGTGCTTGAGGAGGTGTAAAATATGAATACACCGAAGATTCGATTTAAGGGATTCACAGACGATTGGGAACAGCGTAAGTTGGGGGAAATTGTCTTGAGAGAATCACTAGCAAGAGAATCTACAATTGATCTTCCATATGTAGAGTATGAAGATGTAATTGCAGAAGAAGGGCGAATAAATAAGGATATTCGAAAAAAAGAAGGTATAAAAAAGGGAATTTTTTTTGATGGTTCACAAGTGTTGTATGGAAAGCTTCGACCATATCTCCATAATTGGCTAAATCCTGATTTTTCAGGGGTTGCAGTAGGAGATTGGTGGGTATTAAAGCCTAACAATGTAGATAAAAATTTTATATATAGACTTATTCAAACTCAGCAATTTGATGATATTGCAAATCAATCAACAGGTTCAAAAATGCCAAGAGCTGATTGGAATTTGGTATCTAATACAGAGTTTGCAATCCCGACATCACAAGTTGAACAAACAAAGATCGGAGGGTATTTTTTTACTCTTGATAACCTCATCACTCTTCATCAGCGTAAGTGTGACGAGACAAAACAACTCAAAAAATTTATGTTGCAAAAAATGTTTCCGAAAAATGGTGAGAAAAATCCAGAAATTCGATTTAAAGGATTTACGGACGATTGGGAACAGCGTAAGGTTGGAGAAGTAACAAAAGAGTTATTAGATTATGATAATTTTAGTTCTGGATTGCCGTTGTTGACTTCATCAAGAAGTGGATTAATGTATCAATCAGAGTATCGTGGAAATGCTACAACCGAAAATGAAAATACGTTATTTAGTGTAGTTCCTTTGAATGCTTGTACGTATAGACATATGAGTGATGATAGCACATTCCATTTGAATATAAATACTCTTGAAAAAGGCTTAGTTAGCAAGGAATATCCCGTTTTTCAGGAAAATGAAAGTAACTTAAAATTTATAGTTCAGTATATAAATTCAAGCAATTCTTTTACTAAATTTTGTACAGAACAAAAGAAGGGTGGAACCAGAACAAGACTTTATTATAAAACACTTTGCGAATATAAGTTGATGATGCCATCTATTAAAGAACAGAATAAGACTGCCAATTTTTTTGATACTCTCGACCACCTTATCACCCTTCATCAGCGTAAGTGTTGCGAACTGAAAAAATTGAAACAATATATGGCAAATCATATGTTTGTCAATCATAGTATAAAATGCGATAGGAATATCGCAACAAATCATAAAAAATTACAAGAAAGGACGAAAGAAATGGGAGAATTAGAATCAGTAATTGAGCAGAGATTAATTGACCAATTATGCGGTGGGGATTCACAGTGGACATATCGGAAGGATATTCGGACGGAGGAGCAGTTGTGGGATAACTTCAAATACATATTGGAGCAGAACAACAAGGCAAAGCTGAACGATACGCCACTCAGTGACAGTGAATTTGCAAAGATTAAAAATGATGTATCGCATGCTTCTTTTTATGATGCAGGCAAATGGCAGGTCGGTGAGAACGGAAAAGTCTATGTGCATGTACAAAGAGGCAATGAGACATTGCATTTGGTTGTGATGAACAACGAGCATATTGCCGGGGGAACGAGCGTCTACGAGGTAATCAACCAGTATCAGGCATTCAAGACAGATGAGGTGGATGACAAGCGGGACCGAAGATTTGATGTGACGCTGTTGATCAATGGAATCCCAATGATACATATTGAGTTGAAGAACAAGGATCATTCCTATATGGATGGGTATCGGCAGATAGAGAAGTATATTTCTGAGGGAAAATTCCGCGGACTTTTTTCGAATATACAGATGTTTGTCGTTAGTAATGCTGTTGACACGAAATATTTTGCAGCGGCAAGGGCAGCAGAATTAGCGGAAGGTAAGAAATTTATAACCGGATGGGTGGACAACGAGAACTATCCGGTTTGTGATTATCTGGATTTCGCGAAGGCTGTTTTGCGGATTCCACAGGCACATGAGATGATTGCGAAATATACGGTGCTTGATAATGAGAAGAAGAAATTATTGATTTTGCGACCATATCAGATTCATGCGATTGAAGCGATGCGCGCAGCGTCCAAGCGGAGTATATCAGGCTATATCTGGCATACAACGGGCTCCGGAAAGACGATGACATCTTACAAGGCAACACGGAATCTGTTGATGGATATTCCGTCCATAGAAAAGACAATATTCCTGATTGACCGGAAGGATTTGGATATGCAGACGAAGATGGCGTTCCAATCCTATGCAGATAACGATACGATTGATGTGGATGACACAGAAAATGTGGATGCCCTGATTCGGCGTCTGACAGATGGCAACCGACAGATGATTGTCACGACGCGGCAGAAGCTGCAGACGATGATTGCCAAGAGACTGCAGGAGGGAACAAAAGAATATGACAAAATCCGTAACCTTCGGGTTGCATTTGTGGTAGATGAATGTCACAGAGCCGTCACGCCGGAGACAAAACGTAAGATTGAACGATTTTTTGCGCATTCTCTGTGGTATGGATTCACAGGTACGCCAATCTTTGAGGAGAACCGGTATGAGCAGAAGGGTGATCTTCCGCAGACAACCGATGAGCTGTACGGAGCATGCCTGCATAGCTACACAATCAAGAATGCCATTCATGACGAAGCAGTTCTCGGATTCATGGTTGAGAATCTCGGACCGAAAAAAGAAGATGTGGATGATGCGGTATTTGAGACAGAAGAGCATATGAGACAGGTTCTGGATGTGGTGCTCAATCAGTCTTATACGAAATTAGGCATGCAGAATGGCAAGGGAAGAACCTACGAAGGTATCTTGACAGTTGGATCCATCGCGAAAGCACAGCGTTATTATGAGTTGTTGAAACGGATCAAAGCGGGCAAAGATGCATTAAAGATAAATGAGGAGATCTGCAAGGTAGTTCCCGATTTCCCGAAATTCGCAATCACATATTCCGTGACGGAAAATGATGAGGCATCAACGGTGAATCAGGATAAAATGCGCGAGTCCCTGCAAGATTATAATGAGATGTTTGGCACACATTATGACATCGAGAATATCAACGCGTATAATAGTAATCTGAATGATCGTCTGGCTCGAAAGGAAAAACGTTATATGGAGCGGAGTCAGCAGTTGGATCTGGTTATCGTTGTTAATCGTTTGTTGACGGGATTTGATGCTCCATGTCTGTCCACTTTGTATATGGATAGATCGCCGATGAGCCCACAGGATATCATACAGGCTTTTTCAAGAACGAATCGTTTGTTTGATGCGAATAAGACATATGGACAGGTTGTAACATTTCAGTCCCCAAAAGACTTCAAGAAAGAGATTGACCGGGCATTGCGGCTGTATTCCAGAGGCGGTGAAGGCGTAGCAGTATCAGAAGATTGGGAGAGCGTGCTTGATGTTTTTTCGATTGATGTAAAGACGATTCATGCATTGGGACGGACACCGGAAGAGATTCGTCAGTTGTCAAGGGAGCAGAAGAAGTCGTTTATCTATGCATTCCGGAGTTTGGATAAGAGCTTTGCACATTTGAAAGCATTTTCCAGATATCGGGAAGAACTGCTTGCAGACTACGATTTCTCGCAGGAGGAATATGAAAACTATGCGGCAATGTATAAAAATGTTATGGAAGAGCTGAAGAAACCGAAGGATGAGGCGGAAAACGATGATCCGGTTATGGACGACTATGATCTGATTGCGTACAGCAAGATGCGGGTGGATTTCGAGTATATTGTAGAATTGTTGCAGGGATTGGTGAATTATCTGGATCAGTCGAGCAATGATTTTCAGGATGCGATATTTGCGAAGAACATTCTGGCGTTGCGCGAGATCTCGAAGGAATTTGCCGAGGATAATCAGAAGCTCGGTGAATTGTTGGAGCAGGTGATTGATAATATCGAACAGGACAAAGATCGGTACAAAGGTCAGGATATCGCAGTGGTTGTCAACCAGATGCGCTATGATGCGATTGATACGGAAATCAAGACATTTGCGAAGCTGTGGAATCTGAATGAGGACGATGTGCGTTATGAAGTATATAATTACCGGGATGGCGAGATGGCAAATGAAAATACTTTCAAGGATCGCGCGTATGCATCTTATAAGGCGGGTGTAGAGGAACCTATGCCGAAATTCAAGTTCCGTAAGATTATAGTAGAGAAGTTCAAGCATGATCTGATGGAGAATGTATTGCCGCTGCGCGATTGACGAAATGTCGGGATGCGGATATATAGGACGCTTTCTGCAAACGACGAATGAGAAATTGATAAGCTGGAATAAACTGGGAATATCTATGGATGGTATTCCCAGTTTTATTATAAATCGACGTGCATATTTGGATGCGAAGTAGTTTAATTCAGGTTCGCAAGGGAACGCATGATGATGTCAATGTCCTTGCTTTCCAATTCCTGAATAATGTGCAGATATGTTTTCTGGGTGGTCGTCATGCTGGCATGTCCGAGGCGCCTTGCCACACTGGCGATGGAAACGCCGGCGAAAAGCATGAGCGAGGCATGGGTATGACGTAAACCGTGGATAGAGATGACGGGGATTCCGGCATTTTTGCAATGTCGTTCCAATATTCCGTTCAAGGTGGAATTATATATTTTCCCTTTTGCGAAGATCGGTTCATCTTCCGGAAGCTTTTTCACCAGTCCGGCAAATTGCATAACGGTTAACCAGTCAATCTGTATCTTTCGGACAGACGATTGATTCTTGGTTGGCAGGAAGCCGCTGTTTCCTTTGTAATCCCATGTCTTGGAGATCGTCAGTATTTGCCGTGAAAAATCAAAATCCCTCGGCGTCAATGCAAGCGCTTCGGAAAACCGCATTCCGGTTTTGGCAACCAGAAGGATGAACCAATCCCATGATACTTCCGGTCCCAGATCAAGGTCTTCGATTAGTTTGTGAAGCTCAAACTGATTGAGAAATTTCTGCTTTTTCTCACGTGGCTTTTTGCCTTTGATGATCGCTTTCCGGGTTGGATCTCGCGGAATCAGCCCCTCATCTACGGCATCTAAAATGGCACATTTCACATGGTGGTGAAAATCCATCGTTGTCTGATGCTCATGTTCTTCTGCATATTCATTTAGTATTTTCTGATAAGAAATCCGATCCAGTTCGGAAATCGACAGATCGGGAGCCAGCTTTAACAGCCATTGATGCGCCATGTTGTATTTGCTCATGGTGACCGGGCGGATCGCTCCTTCTTTGTAGACGTTGATCCATTGCTTGTAGTAATCACAAAACAGCATTGGATTTCTGGATGTTGGTGTGTTCATTTGTAAATCCTCCTTTTTGATATTGGTGCACGTCGATGTATGAATGTATTAAATTAAATCGTGTCGAATTGAAGTTTAATCTTGTGTTTTTTGTAGAATATTGTAATATAAATATATGGATTTGGGTTAATGGGGATATATAACTAAATGGGGATTTATGTTATATAGTTTTTCTGGCATATGTCTTAGTTTCTGTTACTTAATCCGTAATATTAGAGAATAGAAAAGTTGGTCATAAGGAGGAGAATATGTCACAGACAGAAAAAATTGATATTTTGGACAGGGCAAAGATTATGAGCGATATAGAGCAAATTTTAGTGCTCTTATCTGAACAAAAACAGGGGCGAGTATTTGCGCTTGATGGTAAGTGGGGGTATGGTAAAACATATATACTGGAACAGTTAGAAAAGGAGCTAGAGGTACTGCAAAATGAGGAAACGCAGAATGATCGTTTTTATGTGTTCCATTATAATTGTTGGCAGTATGATTATTATGAGGAGCCAGCGGTTGCAATTGTGTCAGCAATGTTAGAAAAACGTGGGAAAGATAATAAAGCGGAGATGACATTGCAAAAAGAATATACGGATTTGAAAACTGTATTAGGCAAAATAGCCGGTGAATTTACAAAAAATAAAATAGGAATTAATTTAGTAGAGTTATGTAATGAATTGGAAGAGAATAAAGGCGACAAAAGAGAAAATCCATCCGATTTTGATGAAATGTTTGCTTTCAAAAAAACGCTGGATTTTACACGAAATCAAATCCGAGAATTATCAAAAAATAAAACAGTACTATTAGTGGTTGATGAATTGGATCGTTGCATGCCAGAATATGCGATTAAGGTATTAGAGCGGTTGCATCATATGTTTGAGGGATTGGATAATGTGATTGTTCTGTTGGCAATTGATAGCACACAGTTGGAACATTCCGTGAAAGAAATTTATGGAGAACAGGTTGATACTGAACGATATCTTAGAAAGTTTATATCCTTTCGTGTAAAGCTAGATATTGGAAAAGTGCAAAATAATTTTATTAATAAGTTTGATTATTATTTTAATAAATTTGATGATCCAGAAGATATAGTAAGAGTGATAAATGAAATTATTTTATTGGATGCAATAGATATTAGAAACCTTGAAAAAATTGTAGAAAAATTATATTTAATTCATTCTATATGTACAAGGGATGTTTTGGGAGCAGAAGTGCTAGGTTTTGAAATGATTTTTGGAATTATGGCATATAAAATTCAGTGTGCGAAAATGACGGGGATAGACACGACAGAAATAGGTGATTTTCATTGGATACCTGAGATTGATCATGACAGGTTTATTAATTTGGAAAGAGTTATTAATAATAGTACAATTCAGTATTTGAAAGATTTGAAAAAACAAATGGAAACTGGAATATCCTATTTAGATACACAGAATTATGTAAAAGTAATGTCAATTGGGATAATGTGGTATATCTTTGATAGAGTTTTTGCGAAAAAATATTCCCTTATGCTACCTAAAAACGTTAGAACTGGAGAAATAAATTTTGAAATTGATATTTGTAAATTGTTTGTTGATATTTATAAAAAAATGATATGAGATATAGAAATGTGATAGGGGGGAGTTTATGAACGCATTAAATTTATATTTGTTATGTCAAAATCCAGAAAACCATGATATATCAGAATATTATAGAGTGTTAGCAAATGTATATAATGATTCTAAATTGAAGAAATGTGAAATTGATACGTTAAAGCAATTTGTTGGCGAATTAATAGAGAATGATGCACAATTAACGCATTTAGATAATTTTTTCTATGATTTTTCAATTCCTCATATATCCAAAGAGTTTGATTTATTAAAGATATATGAGGATGATTGTATAGTTAATATTGAATTGAAAAGTAGGGAAGTGGAAGAGGAAAAAATAAAAAAACAATTAGAAAAAAATAGATATTATTTATCACATATGGAGAAAAAAATAATAAGTTTTACATATGTTAAAACAGGAGATGCTGGAATAGTGTACACTTATGACGAAAATAGTGGATTAATACAGGTTCAAATTAGCGATATTATTTCGGCGATAGGGCGAGCTGTTCCCTGTGTAACTGAAAAAATTGAAGAACTTTTTAGAGCCAAGGATTATTTGATATCTCCTATAAACACACCAGAGAAATTTATCCTTGAACAGTATTATTTAACGGACCATCAAGAAGAAATTAAGGTAAAGATTATTAACAGTATAAATTCTGGAGAACATAAAATGTGGGGAATACAAGGAGGTGCAGGAACAGGAAAAACATTATTGCTATATGATATAGCAAGGGATTTGAGTTATAGATATAAAGTGTGTATTATTCATTGTGGGATATTGTCGCAAGGCCATGAAGAATTAAATAAAACAATGTACAATATTGATATAATATCAGTTAGGGAGTGTTCTCGTGATTTATTAATAAATTATCAAATTATTTTAGTTGATGAATCACAAAGAATTTATTCAGGAGATTTGAATACAATTATGCAAGCTTTTCGGGATGGCAAAATCTGTATTTTTTCATATGATTATAAACAAGTTTTATCATATGCTGAATTGCGTCGTGACATACCTACTAAATTGAGGAGGGATAATGATTTTATTGAAGAATCGTTATCGATAAAAATACGGACTAATTATAATATTTCTGAATTTATAGAATGTGCATTAGACCTAAAAAGAGAACCCCACAAAGATGCCAGTTTTAAAAATATAGAGATATTGTATGCGAACGATTATATGGAATCATTTCCAATAATTGAGTATTATGAGCAGAAGAAGAATTTCAAAATTATATCATATACAACGTCAAAAAAGAAAAGTGCATTAATAGATAATCATAAAATATATCAAAATACGCATCATGTAATTGGACAAGAGTTTGATAATGTATTTATTAGCATGGACAGGAGTTTTCGATATTCAGAACAAGGAAGACTACAAGGAGAAGAACATCCAAATCCGGACTATATTTTTTATCAATTGTGGTATCAGGGCGTTTCAAGAGCAAGGGAAAAATTGTGTATTTTGGTTATAAATAATGAAGAATTGTTTGAGAAGTTAATTGAGGTAAAAAGAAAACGTAAATAAACAGAGGTAAAAATGAACATCCAAATCTTCGGCACAAAAAAGTGCAACGATACAAAGAAAGCAGAGCGCTTCTTCAAGGAACGCGGAATTAAATATCAGTTTATCGACATGAAAGAAAAGGGCATGAGCAAAGGCGAGTTCAATGCTGTGGCAGCCGTCAATGGGGGCATGGAGAATATGATCAATCCGGATTTTAAGGATAAAGATCTGTTGGCGTTGATTCAGTACATTGCCCCAGAGGATAAGCTGGACAAGATACTGGAGAATCCGCAGGTGATCAAGACACCGGTTGTGAGGAATGGAAAGCAGTCAACACTTGGATATCATCCGGAAATATGGAAGACGTGGTCATAATATGAAACTACATGAAAAAACAACCAAATCAAATGCGATGCTGCATGTCACGCTCGCCTGTACCTTGGTGATTGCCATTGTGATATTCTTATTCGCAAAAGGCTATGTGGCAGACAAGATGACATTTAACTTTGTAAGATACATGAGCCAGAGGAAGATTCTGCTATTATATCTGGGCGTCGTCAATCTCGTAACGTTCATTTTATTTGGCATCGACAAGTATGCGGCAATCAAGGGGAAATGGAGAATCCCGGTGGCGACTTTGCTAGGATTTTCATTTGCTGGCGGTGCGATCGGTGGTATAATTGCGATGTACTTATTTCATCACAAGACACAGAAGAATTATTTTGCGGTGGGACTGCCGATGATGATCGTGACACAGATTGTGGTGCTGTTTTATTGTATGAATGCACCGTGGTAAGCCAATATAGTCTGGAAGCGAACCACAAGAACAAAGAATAAAAATACTAGGGGAGAAAACAAAAACATGGGTATACTTGGAAATATTTTATGGTTTATATTTGGCGGCTTTGCAGCCGGGCTTTCGTGGGTGATTGCGGGAATCGGCTGGTGTTTTACGATCATAGGAATTCCAATTGGCTTACAGTGCTTTAAATTCGCTGGGCTTGCATTCTTCCCGTTTGGCAAGGAAGTTACATATGGTGGAGGGGCGATGAGTCTTATCGCGAATATATTCTGGCTGCTCTTGACGGGGATTCCGATGGCGATTGCAGATGTAGTCTGGGGATGCATCTTGTGCATTACGATTATAGGTATTCCATTCGGAAAGCAATTTTTCAAGCTCGCGAAATTATCGCTGATGCCATTTGGGGCAACGGTTGCATAGTAAGAGGAAATAGATCATGCAAATATTTGTAGATGCCGATGCCTGCCCGGTCGTGCGTATCGTGGAGGAAATCGCAGAAAAATATCATATCCGGACGACGCTGCTTTGCGACACGAATCACGTCTTGAATTCTGATTATAGCGAGGTGATCGTGGTTGGTGCCGGCGCGGATGCAGTGGACTACAAGCTGATTAGTCTTTGCCATAAGGGCGATATCGTTGTGTCGCAGGATTATGGTGTGGCGGCGATGGCACTTGGGAAAGGTGCGTATGCGATCCATCAGTCTGGGAAATGGTACACAGACGCGAACATTGACCAGATGCTGATGGAGCGGCATTTGAATAAGAAAGCACGGCGCAGTTCCGGGAAGAATCATTTGAAAGGTCCAAGGAAAAGAACCGAGGAAGATGATATAAGATTTGCAGAATCATTCGAGAAGCTGGTGTTAAAAGGGAAAACTTGGTATTTACAATGAAGCACGCGTATGTGCCAAAAAGATAAAAAAGGAAAGTGAACGTTATGAAAGAATTAAACGCATATTTTAAAAGTATTATTGATCAGGAGCGGGTATCGGTTGTGATCTGTAACCTACAGCATGAAATTATTTACATGAACCCTGCAGCAATTAAAAATTATGCAAAGCGCGGTGGCGAGGCACTCATAGGGAAAAGTCTGCTTGCCTGTCACAATCCGGAATCGAACAAGAGGATTCAACAGGTGGTTGATTGGTTTGCAGCAGATGTAAGTCACAATATTGTATATACCAGTTACAATGCAAAGCAGAACAAGGATGTATACATGGTGGCTTTGCGGGACAGTGAGCAGAAATTAATCGGATACTATGAGAAACATGAATATCGTGACCGGGAGACGATGAAGTTTTATGATATGCAGTAGCTCAATACACAATACAATGCGTGCATTCAATTCAACACGCTATCTGGACACAGCGAAACGTGGGGATGATGGAAAACGGAACTAACTGATTAATGTTCTGGATGTATGCAGTAAAATGTTATAAACAAAAAACCTTGAAACACAATGTTTCAAGGCTTTTTCATAAGCAGGGGATGAGAGAATCGAACTCCCGCCAAAGGTTTTGGAGACCCCTATCATACCATTTGACCAATCCCCTATAATTGGGTGTGTCCGTAAGACACATGTACTATTATACAGTTTTATCGATATTTGTCAAGAATTAAATTTCGCGAACTGCAGGAAAAAATTTATAAAGAGGCTATAAAAAGAGAGAAAAAACGATTGTGTATTCCTATTTATTATGATAGAATAAATTAAATCTATGAATCAAATAGGCGTATATGTTCATAATATGGTTGAACGTTTCTACCAACTACCGTAAAGAGTTGACTACGAAAACAATTGTTTCGTGGTCTTTTTTTATGTTTTGATTTGGGAGGTTATTTATGAAGTATGATGTGATTGTAATTGGCGCAGGACCGGGCGGTATTTTCTCCGCATATGAACTGGTACACAAAAATTCAGATTTAAAGATTGCTGTGTTTGAAGCAGGACATGCATTGGACAAACGGCATTGCCCGATTGATGGAGATAAGGTGAAAAACTGTGTCGGCTGTAAGAGCTGCTCAATCATGAGCGGGTTTGGTGGTGCAGGCGCATTTTCGGATGGAAAATATAATATTACAAATGATTTTGGAGGTACGCTTTATGAGTATATTGGCAAGAAACAATCGCTCGAACTGATGAAGTATGTTGATGAGATCAATATGCGTTATGGTGGCGAGGGCACGAAGCTCTATTCGACGGCGGGTACACGGTTCAAGACGGTATGCATTCAGAATGATCTGCATCTGCTTGATGCATCTGTACGTCATCTGGGGACGGATATCAACTATGTCGTGCTTGGAAATCTGTATGCGTATCTGAAGGATAAGGTGGATTTTTTCTTCGATACACCAGTGAATTCGGTTGTCGCAGAAGATGCGGGCGGCTACACGGTTGTCTGCAAGGATGCATCCTATACATGTGAGAATTGCATCATATCGGTTGGACGAAGCGGAAGCAAATGGATGGAGAAGATTTGCGATGATCTGGAGATTCCAACGAAATCAAATCGTGTGGATATTGGTGTGCGCGTGGAGCTTCCGGCAGTGGTATTTGCGCATCTGACCGATGAACTTTACGAGAGCAAGATTGTGTACCGGACTGAGAAATACGGTGACCGCGTGCGTACCTTCTGTATGAATCCAAAGGGGGCTGTTGTAAATGAAAATACAAATGGCATCATCACTGTAAATGGTCACAGCTATGAAGATCCGGAGAAGCAGACGGAGAATACAAATTTTGCATTGCTTGTTGCAAAACATTTTTCTGAGCCGTTCAAGGATTCAAATGGGTATGGTGAGAGTATTGCCAGACTTAGCAACATGCTTGGTGGCGGTGTTATCGTACAACGGTTTGGCGATCTGATCCGAGGCAGGCGCTCGACACAGAGCCGGATTGATGAGGCGTTTATCACACCGACGCTCAGTGCAACACCGGGAGACCTGAGTCTGGTGCTTCCAAAGCGTATCTTAGATGGCATTATTGAGATGATCTATGCGCTTGACAAGATTGCACCTGGTACAGCAAACGAGGACACACTGCTCTATGGCGTGGAAGTCAAATTCTACAATATGGAAGTTGATGTGGATGAGAAACTGGAGACACGTCATAAGGGACTATATATTATCGGAGATGGCAGTGGAATTACGCATTCGTTGTCACATGCATCTGCCAGCGGTGTCTATGTGGCTCGAAATATAACGGATTTTATAAAATAAAGTAAATATATGGTATAAATGCCGGTGATTTTATGCTATCATTTTAAATTTAGATTAGTTATTTTTTGACACGTGGTAGAAACTGCCCGTTGTGGTTTAATACGAAGGCGTTGGATGTACGTCTGGCTGCCGAACTGGAAGGATGTTATCCAGGCGAGTTTGACCATATTAGCTTACCTCCATGATCGAAAAGTATGTGTTTGGATGAAGAACAAATCAGAGTTAGGAGATAGAACATGATACAGAACGAAGTAACTGAGATCAAGAAGATTATGACGAAGAACGACTGCTGCATTCACGGGCTTGCCGGATGCTATGTTGATGCGAATAAAGAGATGCATATTCTGGAGCAAGGCAAATTCCTTGTTCTGCAGGAGGAAGAACAGCACAAATACTTTGATCTGATCAAGAAGGGCTTGTCCGGGCGGATCGGTAAGAATCTGCTGAATCTTGTGTTTCGTACAGAAAATGGAATTACAGTGCCAAACCGTGATACACTCATGCAGGTGTTAAACAGTGAACTGAAAGATCCACAGGTGCTGCAGGCATATTTTGAGAAGATACGCGATTCGTATGCGTATGTGGATAATTATTATATTATGCTGGTGTATGGTGTCTACGATGTACCGGGAAAGACCGCGGACGGAATCGAGATGGAGGATGCATCCGATGTCGTGTACAAGTTCAACCTGACATTACTTTGTCCACTCAAACCATCGAAGGCAGGGCTGATGTACAACCCGGTCGATAACAGTCTGGAGAATGCGATGCGGAATATGATGGTCGAGCTGCCGATGAACGGATTCTTATTCCCGGCATTTAATGAACGCATGAGTGATGTACATGCGGCACTTTACTATACGAAGAAACCATCTGAGTTAAATGACAGTCTGCTTATGGATGTGTTTGGCTGTGAGATTCCGGCGACCGCCGGTAAGCAGAACGAGATGTTTATCAATGCGATCGAAGCCGTGGAGGAGATGACATTTGATAAGGCGAAAGCAATCTACTCGAACATGCGGGAGCATGAGATGGAGTTAAAGGACAGCCCAGAGGAAGTTGTGGTTGATAAGAAAGAAACGGCACGTATCTTAGAGGAAAGCGGATTTGAAGAAGAGGAGATTCAGGCGTTCACGAAGACCTTCGATGAGGCAACCGAAGAGAATGGAAAAGTGCTGTTAAGCAATGTGTTCGAGGGAAGCAATAAGCTGAAGATCAAGTCCGGCAAGACGGAGGTATCCCTCCCGGTAGAACAGACGGATGCAATTGAGGTACGAAAGATTGACGGAAAAAATTGCATCGTTATCGAAATCAGCGATGACTTACTTGTAAATGGTGTGAAGATCAATAAATTTGATGGACCGATTGATCTTTCTATATAATCTAGCAGTACACCCGTGGAACTGCGGAATTCACAAAGAGCGGATTGATCCGGAATGTCACAGAGTCCCCGATAGAGACGGGAGCTTTGGACACATCTAAGATACATGAATTCATACTGATCTGACCAAGAACTGGCAGGGTTTGACCTTCAAACTCTGCCGTTTGTTTTTTCTGGAAGCAGGCATGCTTGCACAGGCGAAGCAGACGAAGCGGCGAGGGATGTTTCGGAGCAGTCTCGCGTGTCATACCAAGTCCGTGAAAATATCCAGCCGATACGACAGCCGTTGTAGAAGCTTTGGTCAGACGGCAGGTTTTGCCGTAGCCGATATTGTGTCCGGCAGGAAGCTCATATACGTCGTCCACACTTGCTGTCAGGTCGCAGACATTTTCAAATCCACAGGAATTGGAAACAGCGAGACGACCGAGAAATGCGGAACCGATACGGACCGCATCCAGATTCATATACGGAAAACGGACGAGGGAGGAAGAGGAGGAGATATGACGTATCCCAAGTGGAATCCCTGCGTCCGTCAGAGTAGTGCAAAGGTTGTTAAAATCCTCAAACTGCTTTTTGACAAATCGCTCATTCTTGCAACATGCGGCGTAGAAATGGGAATAGATTCCTGTGACCTGCACGTGCGTCATGGCATGTACAGTGTTGATGATGTCGCCAATCTGCGAGGTTTTGCTGCATAAGAAACCATAACGCCCAAAGCCTGTATCGATGCACAGATGCGCATGGGCGCAAAAATGATTTAAGCGTGCGGCAGTATCCTCCAAGATCTGCCCGCATGAAACGCTTGTGATACTGAGTGTGATGTCGTGTTTGATTGCGCGTGTAATATCTTCTGGATGATAAAGTGGTGTCAGAAGCAGAATCTCCCCGAAGATTCCTTTCTCTCGAAGTTCGATGGCATCCGCAAGCTCCGTGACTGCGAAATGTCGGATTCCGCGTGCCTGTAAGAATGTCGCAAATTTGCACAGCCCCAAGCCGTATGCGTTCCCCTTTAATACGGCTATGATCTGTGCGTCAGCAGCCAGAGATTTGATGATCTCGATATTGTGTTCCAAAGCACGAATCCGAATATTTAAGGTTGTCATCGCCATTCCTCCTTTAAAAACAAACGCGGATTGAAGTAAGTTTAGATATTTCACTCTTGTATCTGCTTGCAGTATAGTGTATTATTGCATCGAAGTTGTATCATAACTGTAACGAAGTTGCAAAAGATTTGTTTACAACTTGCATATTTTGAAAAGAGAAATATATAGAGGTAACTACGATGGAGACATTATCAAGACATGCAAAGATTCAGACGTCGGAGACATTCTTATTAAGTGCGATTCTGGCGTTGTCAGGGGGATTTCAGGATGCGTACACATACAATGTGCGAAATGGCGTATTCTCGAATGCACAGACCGGAAATGTTGTGCTGATGAGCCAGCATCTGATGGAAGGAAACTGGATGCGCGCGCTGCACTACTTGTTCCCGGTGCTTGCGTTTGCATTTGGTGTACTCGTGGCAGAACGGATTGGACATACTTATAAGAATGCGAGAAAGATCCACTGGCGGCAGATCGTTGTTTTGATTGAGATATTGATTTTATTAGCGGTTGGTTTTATGCCGCAGAAGTTCAACATGGCGGCGACGATGCTCGTGTCGTTTGCCTGTGCGATGCAGGTTCAGACGTTCCGGAAGGTAAATGGCTATGGCTATGCGAGCACGATGTGTATCGGAAACTTAAGAAGCGGAACCGAGAGCCTGTCCGTCTATATCCGGGAGCACCAGAAGGGGGCACTTCGCAAGGCACTGCATTACTATGGAATCATATTGATCTTTGCAGTCGGTGCCGGTGCCGGTGGAATCTGCTCAATGCAGATCGGCGTGCATGCAATCTGGATATCCTGTGTCCTGTTGCTTGCCGGATGTCTGCTTATGATTAAGGAGGAACGTTAAAAATATCGTTTTCTGTTAAGAATCGGAATAACGATCATGGTTTCAAAGGAATCCTCGATATATTGACTCCGCATGTAACCATGATATTTTTCCGTGATGATCTTTATATTTGCCAGACCGTACCCGTGATCCATTCGGTGATCCGGGTACTTTTTTATTTGGTCTTCCGGCAGACAGGTGTTGCGCATATGTATAACAAACGTATTATTTTCAGAGATACATACATTGAAATGCACATATCGGTTCGGATTTCTGGATTTACAGACCGCTTCGGATGCGTTATCCAGCATATTTCCGACGATCGTACACAGGTCATAGTCCGAGACCGGAATCTGAGTTGGTTGCAATGTAATCTTTTGGGAAAAGGCAAATTGCTTCTCTTTTGCGAGCATCTCGAAGCTACTGATGAAGGCATCCAATACAAGGTTGCCGCTGTTGACACTGATATAATTCGCTTCTATGTCGTTGATCGCAGAGTGAAGATATGCATCTAACTGCTCCGTCTGTTGCTTCTTAAGCATCTCGGAGATTGCAAAATAATGGTTCTTCATATCGTGTACGATGCTGCGGGTTTTCTTGTAGGCGGTTCCCAATTGGAAATATTTTTCCTGCTGAAAATCAATCTGTCTGCGCATAGAAAGGTTTTCGTCCTTGATCTGCTCCATCTTAAAACAATTATCCAACAGACAATAATTCAATATATTTAACAGGGCAATCGCTAAATAGGCAATGATCATATAGTACGCATTGTTTGACTGGTAATTGCTGCGGACAGGAATACAAAGGGTAATTACCAGAGAAAGCACGGGCGTCGTAAATAATAACAGGTTG
>UMJN01049057.1_pt1 | contig 17423 bp, 12 predicted proteins | sample 1966061 | NCBI WGS metagenome assembly UMJN01 (sample SAMEA4836149, study PRJEB28245) | human gut metagenome | biome: gut microbiome; material: fecal sample | place: Denmark | collected 2008
ACTTGATGCTGCAAAGGCAGTCAGGGATGGTGCAGAAGGTGTAGGACTGTTCAGGACTGAATTTCTTTTTATGAATGGAAGCAAGCTTCCAACAGAAGAAGAACAGTTTACAGAATATAAGAAAGCAGCAGTTCTTCTTGATGGAAGGGAACTTACTATAAGAACACTTGATATCGGCGGAGATAAAGATATTCCATATATGGGATTGTCTAAAGAAACTAACCCATTCTTAGGATACAGGGCGATAAGATTCTGCCTTGACAGGGTAGATGTTTTTACGACACAGTTAAGGGCTATATTAAGGGCTAGTGCTTACGGTAATATCAGAATTATGATACCTATGATAACGTCGGTTTCAGAGGTCAACGAGGTTAAAAAGATTATAGCAGGAATATGCAGGGATCTTGATAAGAAGGATATTAAGTATGATACTGATATTAAAGTTGGTATTATGGTAGAAACACCAGCAGCGGCTATTATGGCAGATGTTCTTGCAAGGCAGGTCGATTTCTTCTCAATAGGAACTAATGATCTTACGCAGTATACGCTTGCTGTTGACAGAGGTAACGAAAATGTTTCATATCTGTATTCGGCACTTAATCCGGCAGTTCTACGAAGCATTAAAAGAATAATAGAATGTGCGCATAAAGCAGGTATTGATGTAGGTATGTGTGGTGAGGCGGCAGCAGATGAACGTATGATACCATTGCTTTTATCTTTTGGTCTTGATGAGTTTTCAGTCGGTGTAAGCCGTGTGCTTGAGGTAAGAAAAGAGATTGCATCATGGAGTATGAAAGAAGCTGGTGATATAGCAGGGAATATACTAGGATATTCAGAGGAAAAGGAAGTATCGAATTATCTGAGTGATTATATATCATCAAGAGCTGAAACATCTAAGGAGACAGGTAAAGATAGTAATGACAGTGCATTATAAAATATGTTGTATGTGATAATACAAAGAATAGATGACATAACGGATAAATAATGCTATGAATAAATGTCATAATGAATAAGTAATGTGATAATAAAAATGATAGAAATGAGGAACATATGGCGATATATGTAACAGATGAAGAGCAGGAAAGAGTTATACTTGTAGGTGTGGAGCTTGACCCAGCAGATGATTGTGAGAAATCACTTGAGGAGCTATCTGAGCTTGCAAAGACAGCAGGGGCAGTTACAGTTGGAAAGATGATACAGCCAAGAGACAGCTTCCATCCTGCAACTTATATAGGAAAAGGAAAGCTTGAAGAGTTAAGAGCTATGATACAGGAGCTTGGAGCAACAGGTATTATATGTGATGATGAGCTGTCTCCTGCACAGTTAAGGAATCTTGAAGATGTTCTTGATACAAAGATTATGGACAGAACTATGGTTATATTAGATATATTTGCAGCAAGAGCGTCATCAAGTGAAGGTAAGATACAGGTTGAGATGGCACAGCTTAAGTACAGGTCAACAAGACTTGCAGGTCTTGGAATAACACTGTCAAGACTTGGTGGTGGTATAGGAACAAGAGGTCCTGGTGAGAAGAAGATAGAAACGGACCGAAGAATAATACGTGACAGAATATCCCACTTATCAGCAGAATTAAAAGAAATAAAAAGCCATCGTGATATACAAAGGCAGAACAGAGAGAACAGTTCAACACCTGTGGCTGCCATAGTAGGTTATACTAATGCAGGAAAGTCAACACTTCTTAACAGACTTACAGATGCTGGTGTGTTATCAGAAGACAAGCTGTTTGCAACACTTGATCCTACGACAAGGGCACTTAAACTTGCGAATGGCGAAAAAGTGCTTTTAACAGATACAGTCGGATTCATAAGAAAGCTTCCGCATAATCTTATTGAGGCCTTCAGGAGTACACTTGAAGAAGCTAAATATGCAGATATGATAGTACACGTTGTTGACTGTTCTAATGATGATTATGAGAGACACATGGCAACGGTATACGATACCCTTAAACAGCTGGATGTAGGCGATAAGCCGGTTATCACACTCTTTAACAAATGTGATGAATTCGATGAGATACCTATACTTAAAGATAGTAAAGCCGATTATGTAGAAAATATATCAGCGAAAACTGGTATGGGACTGGATAATTTCCTGATGGATATACAGGATATTATCCTTAAGAGCAGAATCCAGATAGAAAGAGTATTTCCATATAATGAGGCAGGAAAGCTTCAGCTTATAAGAGAGTATGGACAGCTTGAAAGTGAAGAATATACACAGGATGGCATAAAGGTTAAAGGATATGTGCCTGCATGGGTTGGTGGTAAACTTTAGCTGGTGTATCGCCTGGTATGCATCTGTTGTGTGTGGCTTGTGCAACCGCTGCGCAGCTGGTGTATCTGTTTTGCAAAGCTAAGTATATATATGTGTTATGAATAAGAGATGATGTCAGAAAAAAGAAAGGGGCATAAGTATATATTATGAATATAATAGCACTTGCTGATAAAAAGTGGGGAATTGGTAATAACGGACGGCTTCTTGTGGATATCCCAGAGGATAAGAAGCTTTTCCGTGGAGAAACCTACGGAAAAGTTGTTGTTATGGGGAGAAAGACATATGAAAGTCTTCCTAACCAGTCTGCACTTGAAGGAAGAAAAAATATAGTTCTTACTAACAATATAAATTATAAAGCAAAAGACGTAATGGTGTGCCACAGTGTTGATGAAGTGTTAGAGGAATTAAAACAGTATGATTCAGATGATGTTTATATAATAGGCGGTGCACAGATATATGAGCAGTTTATTCCATATTGCGATACTGCACATATAACAAGAGTTGATTATACATATGAAGCAGATACATATATAGCTGACTTTGACAAGCTTGATGGGTGGAAAGTCACAGCAAGAAGTGATGAACATACATATTTTGATTTATGTTATGAGTTTGTACGATACCAGAGAGTGTGAGGGATGGCATGAATAAAAAAGGAAAGAAAATAAGGCATATAATGGCAGGAATACTTATATCTGCTATATTTGCAGGAGTTTTTGCGGGTTATGGTATTCCACATCTTTATGCATCACCAAAAGAAAAGACGATTAAGACTATGAAACAGTCAGCAGATACACTCAAAGAGGTTCTTGGAGGTTTTGTTGATAAAGTGGTGCAGCTTGATCCAATGGGCAATCATACATATACAGGTAATATAACTGTATCAGAATTCACATATGATGGCGTGGATTATAGACCAGATACAACGAATAACAGTCATAAATATAGTGTTGTTACAGATAATAACAATATAACATTTTCTATGCCACAGGTAGAAGATGGTACACTTGTTGTCGATAAAAACGATATATTACCATATGGTCTTGCAAAGATAGATTCTGGACAGACAGAAGCTATGTTAAGGGCAGTGCTTTCGCATATTATGAATGGGTATGAAGTGGCTGTAAAAGATAATTTTGATAATATTTGTAATGATAATAAGTCTGAAATGAATGATGGTTCTATGACTGCAATAGGCAAAAAATCCGATGAAGGATGTACTATAACTATAAGTGATAAGTCGCTTATAGCAGGTTTTAATACATTTGTAGAAGAAATGTATAAGGATTCATCCATTCTTCCATATATATCTCTTCTGAATGTCCATGGAATAACTATTGATAAGATAAAGTCAAAGTTTAATATGTATGCAGAGGGTGTATACACAACTATTACTATGGATATGGACGATGATGGCAGACTGAACGGAGCAGAGTTTTTGTTTGAGTCAGATTCAGATACCAGGCTTGCCAATATATCGGTAAGATTTACTGGTGAAGAAAACCTGTATGACAGTATATATATGACAGTTTCGACAGCAGTGATAAATAACAATTATATAAATGCATCAATTCAGCTGGATATGCATGATATGGATAATATTAAGTATGATGTTGAAACAGATGTAAAATACCATAGACATAATATGCGTTTAAAGGCAGCCGGGGATATAAAGGCAGAGTAAAAAGATAAAATATATGCGGATATCATGGCGGGTCCCAAGGTCTTTCACCCACCTATGAGCAAGTTCATGTGGGTTTAGACCTTTTGACCCTGGTATCATGGTGTATATTCCTGCTATTGTAAGCTTTCAGTTAGTTTAAATTAGAGCCGGCTTTTTGTCTTTTGTTGTTAAGTTGTTATATAAGTATTGTAATGGAATCTTCTTAGTCTTTGCTCCATCTTAATGGCATTGGCCAAATATGCATAGGCTCCAACCTGTACTTTATAATAGCCATCTTCATATATTATAAATGCAGGAAATCCGTCAATGAGCAGTGAGTTTAACATACGGTCTGCATTTTCTTTGTTTCTGTATGCACCAGTCTGTACTCTGTAAAGAGGTTGTGGTGAGTAGGAGTTATCCGTATTATCATCATAGTTACAATCACAGTCAGTTTTGTTGCTTATATAACTGGTAACTGCCATACTGTCTTTTGTATTAGCAGGACTTAAACTGTTTTTATTACTATTATCATTTCTATTATTGCTGTTATTATAATTGTTACTGTTATTATAATCGCTGCTGTTATTATTACTGATATTATCTTTGGTGTTATTGTTGATATTATTGTTATTGCTATTGTTGTTATTACGGGCACTGGCCGGAATACTTTCAAGTATTCCATCAGCTATAGCATTTGCAACCTTATCGAATTCCTGGTCAAATATATAATTATCTTTTTCATTATTTATAAAGCCTGCTTCAACAAGGACAGCTGGCATCTTAGTTCTCTTAAGTACCACAAGATTTTTCCGGGTATCAACTCCCAGATTCTTAAATCCAACATTCTCAAGCTGGTTGTTTATGTTTCTTGCAACCTCTGACTTAAGTCCTGAATCATTGTATACAAGAGTTTCAACACCAGAATACTGGTTGGGCTTTTCAGAAGAGTTTCGATGTATTGACACGAAAAGATCAGCTCCTGAGTTGTTAGCATCAGTTGCTTTTTTAAAAGGTGTCTCATATTCGTCGTTAGTTCTTGTATAGAAAACATCAATTCCATTTTTTTTAAGAATATCGCCGACGGCCAGAGTAAGGTCGAGGGTATCATCTTTTTCCTGTCTGCCATTATAAACAGCACCAGGATCGCTGCCACCATGGCCTGCATCAAGAGCTACTTTATATTTTGACATATCCGCTCCTAAGGGAATTATCATTTTATTTTATTCATAAAAATATATAAAGATACATATAATAATGAAAAAATATTGATTTTTGTATATAGGTGTATACAGAATGGGGGTATAATGGTGTATGTTCATACTATGGAAACACCACAGGATATGATAGATAAAGGGAGGATGCACATAAATGTATATGATAAACAGCAGGGAGCACCGCTTGCAAATGCAAGAATCACTCTGTCATACACAGGTAATCCGGATTCGATAATAAATGAACTTGTAACGGATTCAGAGGGGGCGGTTAATCTTGATGAACTTTTAGCACCACCGATAGAGTACAGCATGGAGCCAGGGGAAAAACAGCCATTTGCAGAATATACGATTGATGTCAGTGCCAACGGATATGAGGAGACTAACATATCCGGAATAGATGTCTTTTCAGGAGAAACGAGTATACAGGATGTATATCTTAATGAAAATGAGTATGCAGTTGCGGAAGATAATATAGTTATTCCGGTTAATACCCTGTATGGAAACTATCCAGCCAAGATACCAGAGAGTGAGATAAAGCCACTTAACCAGTCTGGTGAGATAGTACTAAGCCGTGTTGTTATTCCTGAAACTATAGTTGTGCATGATGGTGTTCCTACTGATTCAACGGCGCTTGATTATTATGTCAGGTATAAGGATTATATTAAAAATGTTGCAAGCAGCGAGATATATTCAACATGGCCAAGGCAGACGTTAGAGGCTAATATACTTGCAATCATGTCATTTACATTGAACAGGGTGTATACAGAATGGTATAGAAACCAGAGTTATAATTTTACTATAACATCTTCAACAGCATTTGATCATAAATGGGTGAATGGCAGAAATATATTTGAGAGTATATCAAATGTAGTAGATGAAATATTTGATAATTATCTTTCACGTCCGAATGTTAAGCAGCCAATACTTACACAGTACTGTGATGGAAAAAAATCAAGCTGTCCGAACTGGATGACACAGTGGGGAAGTAAGTATCTTGGTGACCAGGGATATTCATCAATCGATATATTAAGATATTATTATGGCGATGATATGTATATAAATACAGCAGAGCAGATACAGGGTATTCCTTCATCATGGCCTGGTGCCAATCTTGATATAGGGTCATCGGGTCAGAAAGTAAGACAGCTTCAGGAGCAGCTGAATCTCATAGGAGATTATTACAAGGCTATACCACCATTGTCAGTTGATGGAATATATGGAGAGCAGACAGCAGAAGCGGTAAGACAGTTTCAGAGGATTAACAATATGCCACAGACAGGAGTCGTTGATTTTCCGACATGGTACCGTATATCAGACAGATATGTGAGACTGTCAGGCATAGCTGAGCTTATGTAAGCGGGCATTATATAGTCTGGATTATGGAAATGTTGTCTTTAAACAGTATTGAAATAGTATTATAGTACTGATATTATGATGATATAAAGTAATGTGTACAAATGAAAGAGGCGAAAGATATATGAGGTATAAGATAAGTGATCTTGCAAAGCTTCTTGGTGTATCTACAAATACGGTGAGAAGATATGAGGATATGGGTTATATATCTGCTGTAAGGGATGAGAACAGCGGATACAGGTATTACGATGATGATGGAGTGTTTGGTGTGCTCAATGCTAAAATGCATATAAAGTATGGTTTTACGCATGAGCAGATAAGTAAAATGCAGAATTATACGCTTGATGAAACTATAGAGGCATGTCAGGAACGTATGCAGCAGTTGGATAAGCAGATAGCCTATATGACGTATTTAAGACACAGACTTAAGGATGACTGTTTGCTTATGAATAAGGCGGCATCTAATACAGATATATATGAAAAACAAAGTCTTCCTATGTATTATGTCTTATATAAGAATGGCGGAAAGCTGCTTCAGGAGCCAGAAAGACTGGAGCAGCTAAGCGAGTTTTTATACAATTCACCAGAAATACAGCATATATACATAATTCCTGAGAGTGAGATGAAAGCAGGACGTTTTACTGTAAGCTGTGGTTATTCGATTAAGGAAGAACATCTTGAAAAGTATCATCTTCATATTAACCAATATGCACAGAAGTATATTCCTAAGCCGTCAGTTATGGGTATATCAAAGGTGCCGGCAAAGTTAAGCAGTATATATGATTATTCACAGGATGAGATTAAGGAGATTATGATAGGGCGTCACCTTGCGTATATGAAAGAGCATAATCTTGTCCTTGATGGTGATATAACAGGTATAGTTATAACAAAGGTTAAGGATGATGATAGTGATGATCATGTGATGTATATCCTTATGAGTGTTCCTGTACGGGGAGACAAAGAGTGAATTATGAGATATTATGTTCACATATAAAAACAATTCTTTATTAAATATGTAAAAGATATTGACCTTGACATTGGTTCATACTTTATAGTTTGTATTATGGATATCAAAAAGGTTTTATAAACAGACCCTGACAGTATCCATGCAGATATATAATGTTATAATGCCTTTAAAGGCAGAAAGGGAGGTCAATATGCGCAAAACAACTAAAAGACGTCTTAGCAGTCTTTTGTGTGCAGTACTTATGCTTGTTACAAGTATAGACGTAACTGCATTTGCAGCAGAATCAAAAGCGTCAACAAGAAAGATTGACGTATGGGACATTGGCACAGTACAGGAAGCAGATACAGATAAGTATAATAATCATATTACTGCTGCTGACTGGGAGAATTGTGACAATGTTTCAAAGGATGGTAAATTCGTTGCCGGAGAAACAACATTTGGTGATCTTACAATCAATCATAATGCCAATGACAGATTGTTCTCGGCATCAGGCAAAAACTATGGAAGCAATGCGTTAGCAACAACAGCATATGATGATGGATATACAGCATCCGGTATGTACTACTGTAATGGTACAGGAGGAGAAGGAAGAAGATACATTGCTATTAACAATGTAGAAGCCGGAGATAAGATAGTTGTATACATGGCATCAAGCAATGCTGCTAATGGAACACTTCTTTTTAAGTATCTTGGTGAAGATAATGAACAGGTAGAAAAAGCAAGCTTTACTAACAAGGGGGCTAAGTATGAATTCGTAGCTAAGTATAGTGGTTCATATAAGGTGTATACAGATGCAGCAGCAGGAAAACCTATATATAACAGGGTGGTAAGAATTCCAGGAGTAAAAGTCAGTGGAACAATAGAAGGCGTACAGGTAAGCGGTCTGAAGGTTTTATTTAAGGATGATGTTAACGATATCACATATGATGCAGATGTAAAAGGCAATACATTTACAGCTACACTTGCAGCAGGTTGTGATTATACAGCAGTTTTATCCGGAGTAGCAGGATATGGATTTTCCGTTGATACAAAGAATGTTACAACAACTGTAGATGAAGCTCTGACAGGCAAGACAGGAGTTACATTAAAGGTAGAAGAAAAGAAAGTATATACATATACAGGAAAGGTTACAGGCTTTGCAGCAGATTATGATACATCGGGATTATCAGTTAAGCTCGTAGCTGACCCATCTTCATTAGCAGATGATGTGGTTCTTAAGCTTGATGATAACAAAGCTTTCAAAGCAACACTTGAGCCTGATGTTAAGTATACAGTTGAGCTTAGTGGAGTTAATGATTATGAAGTAGCTGATGGCAAAGAGGTTACAGGCCAGACAGATTACTCTAAAGATATAAGTGTTTCTGCTAAGAAGTTATATAAGGTAACAGGTAGATTTACAGATATTGATGCTAAAGCAGCAGTTACAGATATTAAGTTTATCAATGTTGATGACAAGTATGTGTATACAGGAAAGGTTACATCAGATGGATATGAAGTTTCTTTAAGAAATGGTTCATATGAAGTTGAAGCAGCAGTTGATGGATATAGAACAACAACACATATAGTAGTCAATGATGCGGATGTAACTAAAGACATCTTAATGGTGTCAACCAAAGATAAGGAACAGATTGAAAGAGTATCTGATATATATGTCGGATATAAAGAAAAAGGAAATGCAAACTATAATACAGTAAAAGAAGCAGTATCAGCAGTATCATTAATGACACCTGCTCCTGATGAGAATAATGGAGTTACTATTCATATTGCTCCTGGTACATATAGAGAACAGGTTATTATATCAACTCCATATGTAAGACTTGTTAATGATGAAAAGTCATCAGGCAAAGAAGTGCTTCTTACATGGTATTATGGAATAGGATATAAGTATTACAGCATAGATTCTAAAGGCTATTATAATGCTGAAAATGCATATGATAAGTACGAGAAGGCAGCTGCAGCAAAATGGGGCTGTTCAGTACTGCTTAAAAATACAGCAACAGGATTTAGTGCTGATGGAATCACATTTGAAGCTTCGTTTAACCGTTATTTAACAGATGAAGAAATAGAAGATGGTGTGACACCTACAGAAAATAAGAATCCAGACAGAAACTATGCAACAGATGTTACATCAAAGGCAGCAACAGAAAGATCAACAGCCATGGCTATAGAAGCTGATAAGGTTGAATTCACAGACTGTGAATTTCTTGGAAGCCAGGATACATTATATACTGGTAATTCAGCAACTAATATGTACTTTAAAAACTGCCGTATAGAGGGTAATACAGATTACATATTTGGTGATGGAAACGCAGTGTTTGATGGATGTGAGCTTAGATTCGCAGGTTACAGTGCTGGCTCTGCAGGTGGTTATATTACAGCACATAAGCCAGCCTCTGCTGCAGCAACTAAGATTGGCTATGTATTTAGAAACTGTACAATAACAGGCAGTGATAAACTTGAGGTAAGTGCAGGATATCTTGGAAGACCTTGGGGTCAGGATGCAAAAGTAACCTTCCTTAATACTAAGATAAATGGTAGTTACATTAAAGATGAAGGCTGGTTTGAAATGTCTGGCAATAAGCCGGAGAAGGCTGGTTATACAGAATATAATTCGGTTTATACAGATGGAACAGCAGTAGATGTTTCTAAGAGAGTAACAGGAGTTACAACAGATGAAAGTGTTGCAAAGAAAGATGTTGTGAATGATTATCTTTCAGGCTGGACACCTAATGCTTATGTGGCTGATGAGGGCACAGTAGCATTTGTAAAGAAACCATATCTTGTGGATAATGGAGATATCAATGCACCATATCCAGGACATACTCTTACTGTTATATACTCTCTTGGAGAGAAGAATGATAAAAATGATGCATCAGTAATCCGCTGGTATATTGTTAATGAGGATGGCAGCAGAACACTTGCAAAATCGTCAACTGCCAATGCTGATAATACATATAAGATTTCTAAGGATGCTATTGGAAAGCATATTGAAGTTGAAGTTGTACCTGAGAACTTAAGTGGTGTTAAGTCAGGAGCAGTAAAATATAAGGCAGAGGCATATGTAAGAGATGGATATGAAGATCCTACAGGTTCAACAGATATAGAACTTGGTGATGGAGTAAATGTATTTTTAGCAGGTGATTCAACTGTTAAGGATTATTCAGCATCAGGTATGTATATGAGCGGTAAGGCTCAGGCTGAAGGCTCATGGGGCGAATATTTACAGGCGTTCTTTGATTCTTCAAAGGTTAAGGTGCAGAACTATGCCAATGGAGGACGAAGCAGCCGAAACTTTATCAATGAGGGCTCATTAGATAAGATAAAAGCCAATATCAAAGCAGGCGATTATCTGTTTATACAGTTTGGACACAATGACTGTGCCAATGGAAAAGGATACATTGAAGATAGATATGTACCACTTGGACAGCCAGATGCTGACGGAATATATCCTGTAACAGCAGGAACTAAAGTGGCAACACCATCATCACTTACTTCAAAGTATGGAGATACATTCTATTCATATGATTGTGGTGGTACTTATAAATGGTATCTTAAACAATATATTGATGCGGCAAAGGAAGCAGGGGCAATACCGGTTCTTGTAACACCAGTATCAAGACTTTATTATACTAGTGAGGGTACTATCAAACCACATCATGATTCAACAGATAAAGAAACAGGAACACTTGTAACTGAAAATAATGCATATGTTGAAGCAGTTAAACAGCTTGCAAAGGAACAGGATGTATTACTTATTGATGGTTTTGAGATAACAAAGAATATGTATGAGGAAGCATACAAAGCAGACGAAAAGGCAGCTAATGGCAAGTCTGTTAATGGTACACAGGTTATGTCAGCAGGAGACAGTACACATAGCAATAAGCTTGGTGGATTCATAACAGCAGAACTCTTTGCACAGCAGATCCAGAATATGAATATATCACTCTCAAAGGCTGTTAAATCACCATCCAGAGTAGCAGGTGTTAATCCGGATGGACAGCAGGTGTTTGTTGTTGATAAGAATGGAGTGCTTACTGCGAAAGCAGCAGATGCAAATGGCAGATTCACAGAAGATGCAGTGTACTGGACAACAAAAGGCCAGAGCCTTTTAGGTGCAATAAGTGCTAAGAGTGAAGAACTTAATAAGAGCGAGAATCCAACGCCAGCACCAGATCCAACACCAGCGCCAAACCCAACTCCGGCACCGGATCCAACACCAGCGCCAGACCCAACACCAGCACCAGATCCAACGCCATCACCGGATCCAACACCAGCGCCAAACCCAACACCAGCTCCAGAACAGGGTGGCAGCGATAAGAAAGATGATGGAGCTACGTCAGGTAGTGACAGTAATAAAGATGACAATGCTATATCATCTGACGATAAAAATCCAGATGCTTCTAAAGATGATGTAAAAACAGCAGATGTATATCACGTGATGGGATATAGTGTGGCATTTACAATGGCATTAGCTGGAATAGTACTTCTTGTGTATGAAGATAGAAAAAAGAAAAGGCTGATTAATAAATAATATAATAGTTATAGATACTAGTTTTAGTGATGATTAGAATTGATTAGTATTGATTGGCATTGAATAAAGCCAGATACACAATGACTTAGGTTGTTGTGTGTCTGGTTTTTGAATGCTTGAATATTATTCGTTCGAATATTATTTGCCTGAATATTTTTTGAAATATAATAATGTATGGATTTATGTACAATGCATTATTAAATGTGTAAAAAGATATTGACCTTGACACTGGTTCATACTTTATAATTCCATAAAAAGGGACGGATTGTCCAGAAAAGAAAGGGAAGGTTATTTATGATGAAGAAAAGAAACAGAAAACGTATAAGTTGTCTGCTTAGCGCTTTGCTTTTGCTTGTTATGAGCATAGGCTGGAGCGTTATGGCTATGGCTGATGATGCGGTTAATAAAGACAGCAGCAAGCCTACAGTATGGATAATAGGTGATTCTACAGTAAGTTCTTTTGCTGATAATTATTATTATCCAAGATATGGATGGGGTACACAGATTGATAAGTATCTTGATGGAACATATGAAGTGAAGAATATAGCTTTATCAGGAAGAAGTTCTAAGAGCTATGTTAATGATAAGGAGTATAATGAACTTACATCCGGTATGAAGCAGGGTGATTATCTTCTTATAGGCTTCGGACATAATGATGAAAAGGCAGAAGCAGACAGATATACAGATCCTAATTGTGATTATAAGACAGCTGGCTCATTTGCTAACTCATTATATGAAAACTATATTAAGCCTGCGCAGGCAGCTGGTACAACAGTTATCCTCTGTACACCTATAGTAAGAAGAACTGCTACAACAGAATGGTCTGACAGCAATCTTCATATCACAAAGGATAGTGGTGATTTCAAGGGTGGAGATTATGCCCAGTCTATAAGGAATCTTGGTAAGGAACTTAACATACCAGTTGTTGATATGACTAAGATGACAAAAGAGTTATATGATACATTAGGACCAGATGAGACAGTCAACCTTCATGCATGGACATCATCTAAGGCTACAAGTGTTGATAATACACATACAAACATTTATGGTGGAACATATAATGCTTATCTTGTAACTAAGACAATTAAGGAACTTGGAGTGGCTGGAATATCAGAACATATAACAGCTAAGGAAGCACCTGTTAAGGCTGATGTACTTAAGTCTAATCCAGATTATAAGGAAGCTGAATATTCAGGAGAACTTAAGCAGAGTGAATTATGGAAAGATGCAGGAGTTTTCAAGGGTTCAATATTTGGAGATATAGGTGGAGACCCAAATCTTATTAAAGATAAGTTCATACTTGAGGGTAATGAAGATGGAAGCATTCACATTGCTGTTAATGGTAAGGGAAAGATATCATCAACAACAGATGGAATTGCAATGTATTATTATAAAGTACCTGCAGATAGTAATTTTGTAATAACAGCTAATGCAACAGTAAACAGCATTAATAAACACAATCAGGTTGCATTTGGTCTTATGGCAAGAGATGCGATGTATATTGATGTTAATGATAAGTCAGCTCTTGGAGATTATGTTGCAGCAGGAAGTATCAAGCAGGGAACAGCTAACTGCTTTAAGAGAAAAGATGGTGCATTAGGTTATGGTGGTACATTAGAGAATCCAGTAGAGGCTGGTAAGACATATGCACTTAAGATTGAGAGCAACAGTGATGGATACGCATGTACATTTGGCGATAATGCTGCTATATCAGGCGGTTTTGATTTCAAGCTTACATCAATAGATGCGGATTATGTATATGTAGGTTTATTTGCAGCAAGACAGGCAGATGTAACATTCTCAGATATAAAACTTGTTGTAGATGGTAAGGTAATAACTGGTTCTGATGTTAAGCCAGGTGATACACCAGATGATAGCAAGCCAGGAGATAGCACACCAAGTGACACACCAGATGATAATAAGCCAGGAGATAACACACCAAGCGACACACCAAATACACCAAGTGATACACCAAGCACATCAGATTCAGATAAGGTAAATGCGGTAATTAAGGCTGATGATGGCATCAATATAAAGGCCGAAGTACCAGTGAGCGGAATCACATTCACAGAAGACGAAAAGAAAGAAATAGAAAACGGAAGTACAGTTTCGGTATCTATGGAGGTCAAAGATGTAACAGCTACAGTATCAGAAAGCGATAAGAAGCTTGTGGAGGATAAAGTTAAGGAAGTTCTTAACAATGGTGTAGTTGGAGCATATCTTGATCTTACATTATTAAAGAAAGTTGGAAGTCTCAAAGAAGTATCAGTAACAGAAACAGCTGCTGGAGTTGTTGTTAAGCTTGATATTCCTGAAAGTCTTAAGAATACAGATGCATCTGTAGAAAGAAAATATACAGTTGTAAGAATTCATGATGGTGTAGCAGAGGCACTTGAAACAAGCTGCGAAAACGGAGTTATTACATTTACAACAGATAAATTCTCTACATACGCTATATGCTATGAAGATGTAGCAGCAACAGGAAATGGACAGGCATCAGATAACACAATAAACACAGGTGATGTGTATAATATAGCACTCTATGTATTATTCGCAGTTGTATCATGTGCAGGTCTTGCATTCGTAGTATTAAGAAGAAAGTCAGTTGTAAGATAAAAAATAAAACAATGTATCATTTTTGTATTGCAGAAATTTGAAATATTTGAAATGTTTGTTTGAAATGTTTAAAAATATAGTTGACAGCTATAACTATTAGTGTTAAACTCTAATAGTTGTTAAACGAAGCAGAGTATCCACTCTCACCTTAGCGCATGAAGGCGACTCGGGTTTATATTTTTAAGAATATGCATGATAAACAGCAATTAAGATGCATTATGATTAAAAAGTGGATAGTCTGACTATCCACTTTTTTTGATTTTGGAGGTGCACTACTATTAGCGAATTAATGATTAACGAGCAGATCCGCGATAAGGAAGTTCGTGTTATTGGACAAGAAGGACAGCAGCTTGGAGTTATGTCTCCTAAGGATGCTATGAAGTTAGCAAGAGAGGCAGAGGTTGATCTTGTAAAGATAGCTCCATCCGCAAAGCCACCTGTATGTAAGCTTGTGGATTATGGCAAGTATAAGTATGAGCTTGTCAGAAAAGAAAAGGAAGCTAAGAAAAAACAGAGAACAATAGAAGTCAAAGAAGTTCGTTTATCACCTAACATAGATGTGAATGACCTTAACACTAAGTGTAACGCAGCAAGGAAGTTCATAGAGAAAGGCGATAAGGTTAAAGTATCACTCAGATTCAGAGGACGTGAGATGGCTCATGTTGATTCAAGCAAGCATATACTTGAAGATTTTGCAGAGAAGTTAAGTGATATAGCAGTAGTAGATAAGGCTCCAAAGTTAGAAGGCAGGAGCATGACTATGTTTTTAACTGAAAAACGTTAAAATATTATTCCATATGAGAATTAAATTAGGAGGATTATTATGCCAAAGGTAAAGACAAAAAGAGCAGCTGCAAAGCGTTTTAAAGTAACTGGAACAGGTAAATTAAAGAGAATGAAAGCTTACAAGAGCCATATTCTTACAAAGAAGACTACTAAGAGAAAGAGAAATCTTAGACATGCAGCTATGACAGATGCAACTAATGTAAAGACAATGAAGAAGATTATGCCATATTTATAAGATATGGGTGTCTGTGATTGATTATTTTAGGAGGAAATTAAGAAATGGCAAGAATTAAAGGCGGTATGAACGCAAAGAAGAAGCATAATAGAGTATTAAAGCTCGCTAAGGGTTATAGAGGAGCTAGATCTAAGCAGTACAGAGTTGCTAAGCAGTCTGTAATGAGAGCTCTTACAGAGAGCTACAAGGGTAGAAAGCAGAAGAAGAGACAGTTCAGACAGTTATGGATCGCAAGAATCAATGCTGCTGCAAGAATGAACGGTCTTTCATACAGCAAGTTCATGTATGGTTTAAAGTTAGCTAACATCGACCTTAACAGAAAGGTATTAGCTGAGATGGCTGTTAATGATGCAGAAGGATTTGCTAAGTTAGCAGAAGTAGCTAAGTCTAAGCTTGCTTAATCATTAGATTAATTAGTGTAAAGATAAATATAATGTTATATATCAGATTTATATCTGTCAGATTCTGGATATCTTCTGATTAGTAGCATTTAAGCCGCTATATAGGATGAGATAACTCTTCATATCCTGTATGGCGGCTTTTGTGATAATATTGTGAAACATTTATGTAATACTGGCTTTAGAGGCTGTATTATGGTATAGTTTATAAGTCGGCAATCCGGCATAATATATATTTATGGAGACAGGTTATGAGAAAAGTATTAAAAGGAAAGTGCGTTAAATATGCAGTAGCAGCAGCTATGGTTGTTTCTATGCTTATGACTACAGCATGTAATAGTAAAATAAAGGTTGATTATGGATATAGTCCTACAGATTATGTTGAACTTGGAAACTACAAGGGAATAGTAGCAGATGTTGATGTTACATCTATAACTAATAAGGTTATAGATGACAAGATATCTGAGCAGATGAATGATGTAACTACATATACAGATGTTAACCGTGGGGCACAGAAGTCAGATAAAGTAACATTTAGTTACTCAGGAACATCAGGCGGACTTGCAATAGATGATTTCACAGGTTCTGATTATAGTATGGTTCTTGGAAAGGAAGCTTTTCCAGTTGCAGGAACGAGTCTTGCAGATGAATTATATGGTATGGTAGCAGGTCAGACAAAGGTTATAACAGTAACTATGCCAGATAACTCTAAGTATACTGATTATGCAGGTAAGAGAGTAGTGTTTGAACTTTCTATGAGCTACGTACAGCAGCCAAATGTTCCTATGCTCACAGATTCGTTTGTAAAAGAGAACTTTGGTCTTGAATCAGTAGATTCATATAAGGAATATGTTAAGAACGATGTTAAATCAACTATAGATACAAAGGTGAGTGAAGCAAAGAATGAGGCTATTCTTACACAACTTCTTGATGTATGTAAGGTAACAGGATACCCTGAAGAATTCCTTGCACAGCAGACATCAAAGCTTGAAGAATCAATCAGTTTTTATAGTACCCTTCAGGGAAAGACTAATGATGAATACTGCCAGAATCTTTATGGTAAAACATTTGATGAATTCGTAAAGGCATCAGCAGGCCAGCAGCTTATATATCAGGCAATAGCAGAAAAAGAAGGACTTGATATAACAGAATATGAATATAAAGATGACCTTGAACAGTTTGCAAAGGACAGTGGTTATTCACAGGTAACAACATTCACAGATAAGTTTGACAAGAATACAATAGTAAAGGCAATGCTTGTAAAGAAAGCACAGAATATAGTTATGGATAATGCGGTTGTGAATGAGAAGTAGTATGGTTGTTTAGCACGCATTCTTAACGTACGGACGACAGCATATATGAGAA
>UMJN01056828.1_pt1 | contig 16906 bp, 9 predicted proteins | sample 1966061 | NCBI WGS metagenome assembly UMJN01 (sample SAMEA4836149, study PRJEB28245) | human gut metagenome | biome: gut microbiome; material: fecal sample | place: Denmark | collected 2008
ATTACTTTGGTTCTGTTGTTTATAAATATTTAGAAAAATCTGACCAAATAATCTGTCTGGATTACTCCTCAGATCCTTTTCTGCGGCTCATGAAGAATGCGCCAGCAGCACCAGCCATAACTACAACACCGATGATAGTGAAGAGGTATGTTCCCATTCCACCTGTGGATGGAAGAGTACCAAGCTTGGTATTAACAACATCTGTTACCTCTGTAGTATTTGTAATTGTATTAACCTTTCCTTCAGCTGTGTAATTTGCTTTATACTCAGAAGTTCTCTGTCCATCAATTTTAATAGTTAATGTGTCAAGTTTTCCTTTTTCTGTATATGTCGCAACAATTACAACCGGGATTTCTTTGTTGCTGAGTGCAAATCCTGACGGAGCTTTTGTCTCAACAAGTGTATATTCTCCTGCATCAAGTCCCTCAAATGTAAGTCCACCATCTGCACCTGTTGTAGCTGTGTAGGATTTACCGGTTTTCTTATTAGTTAATGTAAATTCTGCACCTTCTTTAACCTCAATTACTTTATCTTTTTCTAAGCCGCTCTCTGATGTCTTAGTACTGATTACTTTACCATCAGCGTCAACTTTGATAATCTGGTTAACTTTCTTATTATAATTCTGAATGCTTGCAGATAATGCTGCACCAATAGAGAATGTATAGGTATATGTCTTACTTTCTGTCTCTTTTGTAATATCTTTATCTAACGGGTTATTAGAGTAAACAAGTTTAGCAGTGTTGGTATTCGGATCAAAGTTTTTCTCAACATCATCATTTACAGTTGCTGAATATGTTACTGTAATTTCCTCATTTCCATGGGCTAATGCATAATTACTGTTAATAACAAACTCAAATCCTCCGTCACTGGTAGTCAGAGTTCCCATTGTTGCATCTACTGCTTTACCATTGATCAGAATACTATCTTCATTTAATGTAAGACCTTTGCTTAAAGTATCGCTGATATTAACAATTACTTCTGAATACTGTTTGCTGTAAGATGGAATATGTGTTGTGATCTCGTAATTAACGATATCACCAATTGCTACATCATTACCTTTTTCATTAAGGTTTGTATCTGTTGTATCTTTTTTCCCATCTGCTGTAGTAGAACCAGTGATCTTTTTGTCAATGGATGGAGCTGTAGATTTCGCATATGCCTCACCACTTAAAGTCCAGTTTCCATTGGCATATACAGGATCAGCTGTCATTTTATTATCAGTACCACTCTCACTGTAAGCTACACCAAGAAGCATTGGGTTGTAAACTTTGTTAACAGTTCCGCTGACAATTACAATCCAGTAACCAGGTGCCAACTTAGCTGTATAATCAACTAAACCTTCTGTTCCTGCTGGAGTCATAGCCTGTGTTGGAAGAGATGCAAGATTGCTGTTTACAATAGCAGCCACTTCATCAGAAGTTGGTGCAAGTACATTTGCTAATGTTACTCCCTCAACTGCCTCATAACCGAGAAATCCCTTTCCATTTGGATCATACTTTGCTTTTGTAATCTGGTAAGCATTAACGGTTGCTCCTGCCTCTACGTTATGCACTACTGCATCTGCTGTATCACCTTCACTAGGAATTACTGCAAATACAGTTGCACACATAGACAGCACCATAATCGCTGCCATTAATATTGCACTGACTTTCTTAAATAAATTCTTCATGTTTCTACTCCTTTCTTTCTATGCATTTTTTTCTTTTTCATTTCCCCTCGTATTGCCATTTACAATTAATGTATTACGATCTTTCTGCTTCTTCCTCCCTTCGTTTATTATTTATAAACAACAGGAGTGCAGTTGCAAGAATCGCTATACCACTGATTGTAAATCCATAGATTCCAGGACCTCCGGCACTTGGTAAGGAATAAAGTTTCGTATTTTTAATTGTTAAAACTTTATTTTCCAATGTCCACATCTCACCATCCTGTGCCGGATTACCATTTTCTTCGTTAACAAGTGTTACATTTCCTAATTCAACTTTGAAGTAAATACTGCTGCCTAATATCGAATATCCTTTTGGAGAAGTAATCTCTGTCAGTTTATAAATACCTGACTCCAGATTATTGAGTTCAATCTCTGAAGAATCATTCTTTACTTCTACTTCATTCTCAATCTGTATCCAGCTGTCACCCTCTTTCCGTTCTAATCTGAATTTAGAACCAGTTAAGAAATGACCTTCCGTATCTGTTTTCTGCAGATCCAGATTGGTTCGTGCCTCGTTCGTGTAGGAAGCAACCCCCTTTACACCACCAGCTGTATACGTGTACTCTCCTGTAATAACATTCTTTTTGTTTACGTCATTACCAAGTACAAAAGTAAGTGATTTACTTTCATTTGAAACATCGGATTTAGAATTTTCACAATCTGTTTCCGTACCAACCTCGAATGCACTAATTGTATAACCCGGCGTATTTGCTTCTGTTACAGTATAGCTTCCTCTTGAAAGGTCTGCCAATGTAACATTTCCGCTTGTTTCACCAGCCTTAACTGTCACAATTACCGGACTATTGGAAACATCATTACCATCCTTATCTTTTACATTAAATGCAAAGGTTCTGTTTTCACTAGATGCTTCTGTTACATTCTTTATGATCTGAAGCTGGCCCTTAATAACATGAATTTTATAAGTGCCATAAAGATTTCTGTTATTCGGATTGTAAGCTTTCTCATCTCCTACGAAATGCTGCATTCCATCACTTGTGGTGGTATTCTTCTTACTATCATCGGTTGATGTCGTATTCGGCTTATATGTTACCTCCAGATAATACTCTGTATCACCATCAGGTGTGGTTGCCATATCCTCTTCCTGGATATTGATTCTGTTTCCCTTCTCATCTTTCTTGAACCATTGCTTAATAATATGTCCGTTCGCATCTGCAGCACCTATTGTACCCTTTAAATACGATGTCTCTGATTCGCTAAACAGCTGATTCAAAATTGTATCATTTGTTGGTACTGTATCACCTTTGTAGATCCAAACTTCTTTGTCCTTGACTACTAAATTCACTTTAACATTAATTGTCGGCTGTGGCAACTCAACATCGCCATATCCTGTAGAAATCTTGGAGCCCGGTGATACGTTGGTTGTAACATTGTTTCCACCAACGAAGCTGTCTTTGGCTTTTACTTTGACTGTTTTATTCCATTCGCCATTTTTCTTCTTGTTTGGTATCGTCTGATCTGTCCACTCGATCTTATAACATCCATCGACCAGAGATACCGTACCACCATTTACTTTAACACTATTATTCAAGTCATCCTGTGTATATAACGTTCCATCATCTTTCAGAAGATCAAACCTCGAATCAATTATATCCGTAACTGTTGCTCCGGTAATTGCAATGTCCTGTGTGATCGTATTCTGAATGTCTCTGAAAATCTCGCCCAGTTTTGTTGCGTCATTCGCAGTAAATGCACAATTTGGAGAAGCTATTCCCGGATAATTCGTGCTTCCATCACCTGCTAGGAATTTTGCTTCATTGCTGTTATCATCGAATCCATAACCAATAGTATAGACCGTGTATCTAGCCTCTTTCAATGCATTGGCTGCTGTCTCTGCATTTGTCTTCGCATCAGAATCCCACTCATCATCCCTTCTGTTTCCTGTTGGAGCTCCATCTGTAAACAGAATCACATATTTCGGATTCCCATCATTAGCTACTGCATCTAATAACTCTTTGGCCTTGTTTAGTCCAATCGCTGGTGTTGTACCACCATAAGCCTTTAAGTTATTTGCAAATGATATTAATATATCCTTATTCTTCTCCTCTCCTGTATTCTTTCCTGCTGGAAGCAACCCCTGCGTTGCACCATTACTGCTATGATCTTGGTCGTAATCGCTGCTGAATGCTGTAATTCCAATCTTGCTTTCCGGTGACTTCGATGCAGTATCTGTTATAAACTGGTCTACGGAATCCTGTAATGCCTGAAGTCTTGTTTTAGTTTCTCTTGTATAAATTTTATAATCAGTGTAGTAATTCGAAGCTTCATACCTGCCAATATACCACTCACTATACCGCTTACTATACTTCATTTCTTTATAAGAACCATCTTTTTCTACATAATAAGTAGTCTTTTTATCAAGCTTCTCTCTTCCTTCCGGCGTATTATCAGCAATATAAGTATAATTGTTTATTTTTTTATCCATCGAACCGGACACATCCAATACCAGCATAATATCCGCAACCGCTTTTGTTGTAGTCGTCACGGAACTGGTACTGGTCGATGCTGCCTTGATATTAATATCGTAGGTTCTGTCATTCCAGCTATCAACTTTTGCGGTCTTACTATACTCCATACTGGATTTAATGATTTCTTCCGGTGTCTCATTCACGATCTCGTTGTCTGTTACCTCATTACCTGAACTGTCTTTGAGTGTTGTAGTAACCAGTGTATCGCTCGTCTTTGTTACTTCGACCGTCCATACCGCATCAGATTTCACATAACCAGCCGGTGCCTGGAGTTCCTTCAGGTAATAGATACCTGCACGAAGCCTGTCAAATGTTACGGTTCCGTCTTTTCCGGATGTCACTGTTTCAAGCTGTGTAGTACAATCCTCATCTGTATAAAGAGCAAAACTTGCTCCGCTCAGTCCGGTACCGTCTTTATTCACCTTGTTAAATGTCAGTGTTCCAAGCGCGTCTGTTGTGACCTGTGAAATTCTGGCATTTGGAATGGTGAAGTTCATATAACAGTTGGAAGCACCTGCACCTCGCTCCATATAAAGGATCGTTAAGGTATGCTCTGCCTTTTTCTGTTCATCTGTCAGCTGGGTTTTGTCCTGATTTGTATTTAACAAATACTTCCACAGATCTACAGTAGAAGTAGCTGCGTTATGGATTCCGCCAAGATCAATAACTACTTGTTTTCCATCCAGAACGACCCACATATCATCATCACCGGTAAAACTATAACTTAATGGTCCTATATAATCAACAAGTTTGAATTTAATATCATAGCGCATACCAAAATAGTAATTGTGGATTTTATTATCCTCTGTAAGTTGACTATCTACCTTTCTGGTATAAGCTTTTTCATAACTTGATCGAACAGAATCCAACGGGAAGAAATCCGCTCCGGATTTACCATTTTTATCTAAATTATACTGTTCCGTTACATTTTTACCATTTCCGTCTGTTACGCCGGTTAATGTATAAGTATCTCCGCTTCTGTCAAAATTCAGCGTATAATCCCTGTAGACTTTTCTCAAATAATTATCCGTTGAATTTCCGGCCAATAGATCGGAATTTGTGAAAAAGCCCGGATCCGGATAATTAAATTCAACATTTCCGTCTGCATCCAGACCTTTCAGCAGTCCTTTAATGACAGCGTCACTTCCTGTCCATGTGTTAACGCTAAGACCGTCTTTCGTCCAATTATATCCGTAATTCTGGTAGTTTTGTTTTGCCTCACCCATGGTCAGCTTATTCTTGCTGTCTTTGTTCTTACCGTAATTACTTTGTTGGTTGATGGAATAGTCCGATCCGGCTTTTACCGTATAATCATAAAATGTCGGCGCACCGGCGAAATTTACAGTTACAGGTGTATAATATACTTTAACAGTAGCATCCTGTGCCACATTAAACTCACCCGGCTGAACTGTAGATGTTCCGTTAACAGTAACTACTTCTACCTTTGAAATATCCCAGTTCTCCGCTTTCTTACAATCTACCTTCTGACCAATCGTAAGTTCCCGGACATCATCCGCATAAATCTTGCTTGCCGGATTCGTCGTTCCGTCATAATGCTCTATTGTAACATTAATCTTACCATTACGCTTGTTATCTACGATTACATAAGTAGAAAAATGTGTAGTCTCAAACTCAACATTTCCATTCTTATCAACGTTTCCATCCATGTTTTCAATATTGTTCTCATCGTCTACATGGTATACGTCTGCGTCGTTGATCTTTTTCTCATTGTTGAGTGTTACCGCTACCTTCACCGTATTACCTGGCTGAACTTCTTCTCCATCTACCAGGAATTTGATATCGTAGGAATAAAGCTTTTCAATGGCTTTCTGTTCTTTGATGGCTTTTTCTGTGATCTGGGCTTCCGCTTCCTGTGTAAGTTCTACCGGTGTTACGGAAAGCTCTGCATTATCCGGAAGATCTGCCGGATCCGTAAGTGTGACTTTAACATTCACTTCGTCACTCTTGTAATCGTATCTGGTAATCTCAGGCTGAGGTTCCTCTTCCTGAATATCCTCCGCAGGCTCCTGCTCACTGTCATCAACCACCTGCGCCATGTCACTTCTTATGTAGCCTTCCACATCTTCATAGGAAACCTTGTACCAGGTTGTCCTGTCTTCTGCGGTAACCGTTTCCAGAACGGTAAGTCTTGTTCCTGCCGGTATGGTTGTTGCTACATCTGCTTCTGTGGATGGGCTTACCCGAAGATTAACATCTTCTCCAATCACTTCCACGATCACCGGCTGTGCTGCCGGTTCCGGTGTGATCGTCGCATCTGTATTTCCGTCATCCGGATCTGTAAGGTCATCTGCCGGTGCTTCTGTAACAGTCGGCTCAACCGCCGGTGCTTCCGTAACAGTAGGATCTGCTGCCGGAGTCTCGGTCGGTGTTACTTCCGGATCAGAAGTTCCATCACCATCCGTGAAATCTCCATCCGCTGCAGGCTCCTCAGCCTCAACAGAAATCTCATCCTCAGCATCCTGCACTTCCGGAGCATCCCACATCACTGCAAAAACTGCTGCATTGGAAGTCTGCACCTGAAGAGTCTGAAGCTGTTTGCTCTCATTCACATTCAGAACCTTTAATTCTTCATTTGGCTGTAAGGTAGTAACCTCTGTTTCACCTGTGTTGCTGTTATAATGAAGCTTCTCTGCCGTTACGCTGGTGCTGGCTGCATCGGTAAGTTCCGGTGCTGCCGGTGTCTTGTACTCGATCGTAACATTAACTCTGCCATTCGGCTCAACTCTGTTTCCGTCAGCATCTGCAAAATACACATCATACGCAATAAAACCCTTCAGGCTGCTGCCCTTATCTTCTGCTGCTTTCGCAAGTTTCTGAGATACCGTATCATAAGAAACGGAAGAATTCTCATTCACACTTTCAGCTCTTAATGTTGTATTCTGTGGAAGAGCTCCCTCTTCCTGCGCTTCTGCTGTTACTTTCATAGAATCGTTTTCATATGTAAGCGTAGATTGTTGCTGCGCCTGTTCTCCCTGGTCTGCGCTGCTTACATCCGGTGTCGCTTCTTCGGCCGCTGATCCGGAGACAGATTCACCATCTGTAAAATCCTCCGTTCCATCTCCAAATGTCTCACTTGCGGAGATCGTGTATGCACTTGGCACACAAGATACCATCAACGCCAAAGCCACCATAAATGCCAGGATTTTTTTGATCTTATCTTTCTTCAATCTTTTCATACCTTTCCCGCTTTCCTATGTGTGCATTAACGTGTACTATAATTTTTATTATCTTATTTTTGTTTATATTCCTCTTTTAAAAAGCTTCAAGTTTTTTAACTGGTAATGAAAGCAGTTTAGCCTTACCAACATTTTATATATATGCGTTTCAAGTGTCAATATGAAAACCATTTTTGGCACTCATATGTACATTTTTAGTATCCAAACGTACATTTTAGGCACTCAGAAAAAAAACTTCTTTGCTTCTTCCCCTTTCTTATATAGTTATTTTTGTCTTTTGTTGATAATTTTCAATCAATATATATGTATTTGCGTTATTTATTATACAGCATAGACAGTTACCATGTAAGGCCCATTCCAACGCAAAAAAGTGCCCCATAATACTATTTCAGCATATAATTCTTCAGTTCATCCCGCTTCTTTACATTCAATTTACTGAAAATATCCGTAAGATAATGCTTTACTGTATTTACAGAAATTCCAAGATGTGCAGAAATCTCTTTATTCGTCCATCCCTCACCTGCAAGCATGGCAATGGAAAATTCCATCGTCGAAAGTTCATTCGTTACTTTCTTTTTCGTTTCATTATTATGTATCACCATCCAGCCTCTGCTGAAAAAAAGGACTCCATCTGTAATCTTCCGGTATCCATCCGGATCATTCTTCCGGATACACGCCTCAACCAGCCCGCGCAAAAGACCATGGTGTTCAATAAAAGGCTCAATGAAATTATCCATTTTGGCAAGATTCCATCCCTTCATAAATTCAGACTGCGATTCCTGCATATCCTTCCTGTTGATCCGACACATCGCCATCATACACCGGATGTAGATCATACTGATCGGATAAACGTCATTCGTCATAAGCAATGCAGCCTTACACATTCCATAAGCACTCCAGTACTCCCCGTTCAGATACATCTGATGCGCCATCACATAAACCGCAAACAACCGCAACCCCTCCGGAAGCATCCCGCAATACCCCTCCAGAGACGGAATCCTCTCTGTAGGAAGATGCAAAAGAACAACACCAGCATACCCGGCCAAAACACAAACCGCCTGAACCTCCTTCGAAGCCCCTTCACGTTTCACCAGCTTCATACACTCCTGAATCCCCTCCAGACCACGCCGCGCCGCAGCCGAATTACCAAGAGAAAGATTCGAATAGCCATAAAGTATACACGCAGAAAGCCGCAGCTCTATCGCCTCATCCTCAAGATAAGACTCCGCAATCTCACAACATTCCTTCGCCCTGCCCGAAAAATAAAAAAGCTCAGCCCTGGCAATATTCCTGAAATCGCTATCTTCAAACCGCTCCACAACCTCCACAGCCGTCCCAGGTTTAAAAGCAGAATTCAAAAGTGGCAACACCGTATATTCACTCATACCTCAATCATCTCCTGTGATCAAATCATTACACCCTTGCAAACTCAGAATCCATATCCTCAAGTCCAGTTCAAAGCCCCAAATTCATCCTGTATTTACATAAATTATAATCCAAAACCCCACAAAAATAAATTCAAACTTTCCGCAAAAAATCGCAAAAATCCCCAGCCCATGCCGACAACATCCACAACTCAGTACCACCCTAAACCCTCAAAACACCAATACCCACACAAACTCCAAGCCGACAGCGCAGCGCCTCGGCCCACCACCCTACCGTCAGACACCAACAAACTCAGCCCTTGCGGCCATCCAGCGCAGCGCTGATGGCTCACCACCTACCATCCAGCCACTCTACCGCCATGAACAACCAGGACGGCAGGCGGGGCAGCTGCATGAACGGGCCGGGGGCGTTGGAGAAAGCCGCTGGTCATACTTAGCGCCTGAGACTTCTGACGGGAAGGTACTCTACGGCCACAAGCCGCAGAGTAAGCCCCATCTGTCTGAGCCAGGTACGCATCAGCGTACATGGCGAGTTATGGGGCGCCCTGCACGGCAGAAGACTCAGACGCTTAGTATGACCCGGCGAAGCGACCGCCCCCGGCACGTACATGCAGCTGCCCCGTCAGCCGTCCGTCCCTCCCCACCACCCACAAAAAAAAGAGCCCCCAGGCACACACCCGGGGAACTCTCTCAATCATTCAAATTCAATCATCCAACACGCAGCCGAAACTTCTGAATCTCCTTCTCACTGGAAACCCTCTCGATCTCAGCACCAAGACTCCTGAGCTTCTCCTCAAAATTCTCATACCCTCGCTGAATATAAACAATATCATCGACAACCGTAACACCCTCTGCAGCAAGCCCCGCAATAACAAGCGCAGCACCCGCACGAAGATCCGGCGCACTCACACGCGCACCCGTAAGCTTCTTCACACCATCAATAATAGCAGAGTTCCCCTCCACCTTAATGTTGGCACCCATACGGGAAAGCTCATCCGCATACTTAAACCGGTTCTCAAAAATACTCTCCGTAACAATACTCGTACCCTCAGCCAAAGCCAGAGTAACTGCGATCTGCGGCTGCATATCCGTCGGATAACCAGGATAAGGCAAAGTCTTTACATGAGTACGATGAAGTTTATGCGGCGCACGAACACGAACCGCATCATCAAACTCCTCAACCTCACAGCCGATCTCCTCAAGCTTGGCAGTAGTAGCTTCCAGATGCTTCGGAATAACATTACGGACAGTAACATCACCACCCGTAGCCGCAGCAGCAAACATAAAAGTACCTGCCTCAATCTGATCCGGAATAATAGAATACTCTGTACGGTGAAGCTTCTCAACACCACGGATACGGATCACATCCGTACCAGCACCCTTAATATTCGCACCCATACTGTTCAGGAAATTGGCCACGTCAACAACATGAGGCTCCCTTGCAGCATTCTCAATAATGGTACGGCCGGCTGCCATAGAAGCAGCCATCATAATATTAATCGTAGCACCAACAGAAACCACATCCAGGAAAATGTGGCTGCCATGAAGATTCTCAGCCTTGGCAACAATAGCACCATGACGGATATCAACCTCCGCACCAAGAGCACGGAATCCCTTCAGATGCTGATCGATCGGTCTGCTGCCGATATTGCATCCGCCAGGAAGCGGAACTTCCGCATGCTTGTACTTGCCAAGCAAAGCACCAAGAAGATAATAAGAAGCACGGATCTTCTTGATATATTCATAATCAACACTGAGATTGCCGATGGTAGAACCGTTGATCTTTACAGTAGATTTATCGACACGCTCAACCTGAGCACCTATCTCTGAAATAGCCTCAAGCAGAACATTGATGTCCCTTACATCTGGCAGATTCTCGATTAATATTGTTTCATCAGTCATAATGGCTGCTGATAATATTGCAAGAGCAGCATTCTTCGCACCTGCAATATCCACTTCTCCAACCAGAGGATTGCCGCCTTTAATCACATACTGTTCCATAACACACCTCTATTATTTTACTCCTCTATGAGCAAGAAACTTTCTCTGAATTTACGACGGAAACATACGTTCCGCAACACCGTTTTTTAGGTCAGTTGTATATTATAACACATATTTCGGATTTGTAAACTATTTCTCTCCCCGTTTCAGTGCATCAAGCACGATCTGAAGGCTTCCCTCCAGATCTTTGTCTTCTTCGTCTACAATAATATCCGCATATTTCTCATACAGCACTGTCCGTTCCTCATAAAGACTCTCCAGTGTCTGCCCTTCTTTCAGAACAACTCCACGGTCTTTCAGATTGCCAAGACGCTTGGACAGCAGCTTCAGAGAAATCTTCAGATATACCACAACTCCTTCTGATTTCAGATGCTGCATTGCCTCATCACAATACACGACACTGCCACCTGTGGCAATGACCGTATTCTCAACCTGGATAGACGCATTCACACGATTCTCCACCGCCTTGAATCCGTCAATTCCATCCTGCTCAATGATCTCACTTAAAGTTCTCTTTTCTTCCTTCTGGATCAGCAGGTCTGAGTCAATAAACTGGTAACCAAGCACTTTCGCAAGTACAACACCGATGCTGCTTTTTCCCGCACCAGGCATCCCTATCAGTGTAATATTATTCATACTGTGTCCTTTCATTTTAACATAGCTGTAACAAAATCTCAACAATCGTTCCTGTGCCGTGTTATTCTCAGCGTTTCTTCTTACCGTTTTTCTTCTTCACGCTGTAGCCAAAAGTTCCCACCTTCCGGCCACCAGCCAGATATTCCCCATGGGAATAAACCAGAAGTCCCGCATCATTGAGATGGAACTTGTTGTTTTTGTCCATATATGCTTCATCCGCATGAACCGCAAGTACATCTGCAAGAAACATATCATGCGATCCCAGTTCCTTCACCTCTCGTACTCTGCACTCGATGGAAACCGGTGCTTCCCCGATCATCGGAGCAGAAACATACTGTGCTTTCTCTTTTGTAAGATTCAGTTTTTCGAATTTGTCAACATCCCGGCCGGACCGGACTCCGCAGAAATCCGTCGCAAAAGCCAGTTTTTCTGTTGTAAGGTTAATAACAAACTCTCCCGTTTTTTTCAGCATTCCATAAGAATAACGGGATGGTCGGACTGAAATATAAGCCATCGCCGGATTCGTACAGACCGTTCCTGTCCACGCAACGGTAATAATATTGTCGTTGCCCTCTCCGTCCGTGACACTGACCATCACTGCCGGCAGCGGATAGATCATATTTCCCGGTTTCCAAATCTGTTTTGCCATTGATCCGGCCTCCTTATGCGTAATCGCTGTTCATCAGCTGAGCAGCCTCCATCATCGCCGGAATCAGCTGTTTCTTTCTGGAAACCACACCTGGCAGACAGAACGCATCTCCGTCCGGCTTCTTCTCAAAAGCGATCTCAGCCATCTGCTGGCTGCCCTCACCATAAAACAGAAGCTCTGTAGATTCCTCCAGAATATTCGTCAACATAAAGTAAACTCTCGTGATATCGTGACGTCCACACTCGCTGACCATAAACGGCATCAGCTTCTCCTTGATCTCTTTCAGCTCCTCGCTGTCCATGGAACTGATCTGGCCCACACCAAAGGAAACATTGCCCTCGCCGATAAACTTCTTGTAATCCTGGTAAAAAATCTCCTCCGGGGATTTATCTTTCAGATTACTTCCTGCTGAGAACATCTCTCTGGCAAAATCCTCTATCTTAATTCCCGCGATCAGGGCAAGGGCGCTGGCAGCGATCTTATCCGTCTGTGTACAGGTCGGTGAACGGAACATCAGCGTATCTGAAATAATGGCCGCACAGAGAAGTCCCGCAATTTTTTCCGGAATCTCCAGACGCTGCTCTCCGTAGATCTCATAAAGGATCGTACCCGTACATCCCACAGGCTCATTACGGAACGCTACCGGTGTCATGGTCTGCAATGTTCCAAGCTTATGATGGTCAATAATCTCAAGAATCTCCGCCTTCTCAATATTATCAACAGCCTGATCCACCTCATTGTGATCCACAAGAACAACTTTTTTCTTGTGCATGTCCAGGAAATTACGTCTGGAAATCGTTCCGATACACTTTCCATGAGGATTGATAACCGGGAACGCTCTGTGGCGGTTTTTGACCATAACATCCTGGATATCATCTGTAAAATCCTCGGTATTAAACGTAACCATGTTATCCCGTTTCATAACATAGCTGACCGGAATACTCTGATTGATCAGACGGGCGATGTTAAAGGTATCATAAGGTGACCGGATGATCACGATATTTTTTTCGTGGGCCAGCTTCACAACCTTCTCGGAAACCACAATGTTCAGCCCTACAATAATACAGCTTACATTCTGGCTGATGGCCTGAAGATGATCCTCCTCACGGTCTCCCATGATGATCATATCATTCTCCTCAATAAATTCCTCCATCATCTTCGGATTGGCTGTTCCAACCAGAACACGTCCCTTGACAAAATATCCGTGGCCATTTCCTTCCACCACTTCTCCGCCAACCGTCTCCGCAATCCTCTGATACTGTGTCCGCGCATTGGAAAGCAGATAACTGTCTGTGGTATCCATATAAGTCTTGGCAATATCTCCGATGGTCACAAGACCTTCCAGGCATCCCTCCTTATCACGGATCGGAAGGGATACGATTCCGTTCTCCTGCATCAGATCCCAGGTATTTTTCAGTGACATGTTTTTGTCTGCCTGGGGACTGAGACGGATATCCATATCCTTGACCTGTGTTCCGATATTTCCCAGATAAGCCGGCGGCTGTACACCAAAACGGTTCAGCACATATCTGGTCTCCTCATTGATCTGACCAGCTCTCTTCGGAATATATCTCTTACTCTGTGTAGTCCTGTTTTTAATATCCGCATAAGCGATCGCCGAACAGATGGAATCCGTATCCGGATTCTTATGTCCGATTACAAATATTCTCTCCTGTTTCTTCATTCACATCCATCCTTTTTCATCCAAAAATATAACAATTAATCAAGTTTGATGTTCGCAAAAAGTGAACCAAGAGATGTGGTTGCCTCTTCTCCTGACTCCGGCAGTTCAAAAGTCTCTTCCTCAACTTCCTTCGCCATCAGATCCGATGCCTCTTTGATACTCAGGCTCAGCTTGCCATCCTTGATCGCAATTACTTTCACCTTAACCTTGTCTCCCACACTTATCGCCTCTGATGGCTTCTTAATTCTTTTTTCGCAGATCTGGGAAATATGAACCAGACCGGAAATTCCGTTTCCAAGATCAACAAACGCACCATAAGGCTGCAGGCTCTCAACCGTTCCCTCTGTCACGAAACCAACCTCAATATTGGAAATCTTGTTTCTGCGCTCCTTCTCTGCTTTCTCACGGAGAAGTTCCTTTGCAGAAAGTACCAGTCTCTTTTTCTCTTTATCTACATCAATTACCTGAACCTGAAGCGGCTTGTTCAGGTACTCTTCTGTATCCTCTACATAATTCAGCGCAAGTTTGGATGCCGGGATAAAACCTCGAACACCTTCCACATAAGCAATGGCTCCGCCGTTTACGATTCCCTTTACAACAACATCCAGTGCTTCCCCGGATTCCTGAAGCTCCTTCAGTTTATCCCATGCAAGTACATATGCTGCCTCTGCTCTGGAAAGAAGAATATTTCCCTGTCCGTCATCTTTCCTAAGAACGGTTGCCTGGATCTCTTCTCCCGGCTGAACTGCCTCTTTAATATTAAATCCCGGCTCTCTGGAAAATTCCTCTGCCGGAATAAATCCCTCAGCATAATATTTAAGATCAAGAACAACTCCTGTCTCATCCACACTGACCACTGTCCCGGCGATGATATCACCTTCCTCAATTTTCTTAAAAGAAGCCTCCAGCTCCTGCTCAAAATCTTTCATAGACTCCGCCATTTCCTGACCTCCGTTCACGCTTCATCTTTTCATCATTTACTTCCGGCCTTTTTCTTATTCTTTCTGCCGGATTTTCATTTTAATCTTAATTATTATAGCATGGGCAAACCACCGACGCTATTATTTTTTTGAATGCAAAACAGCCTCTTTATACAAAAAAAACTCCGCACATTGGCAGAGGCTACATTTTCTGATATTTTTCCCCATAAAACGAGGAGTGCCCCGGTAGTGGCTTACCGGGGCGATTATTATGAAAAAAATTGTATGTGTAATGATACAGATACACACCATTACAGCGTCTTTCGTAGTGTTCTTTCGAACTGTTATTATAGTATCAGATAAATATGAACAAATTATGAACAGCTCGTGAACTTTTAGCGTATTTGCACAATTTCTTTTCTGTTTTTCCTCTTTTTTTATAAAAACGCCACATTCACTTTATCGACACATATTTTAAATGCTGTACATTTTGTACATTTCCAATAAGCTTAAGAATAATAATCCCAATAAAAGTGCCATTCTGAACACCTTCCTCCTACTGACGGGAAAGCATACCCTTAATAAACTCGATCGCTTTCTCAAAAATATTCTTTACATCAGACTTTGTAACACCCATATCTTTCAGAGTACTGTATGCATCGCTTACATAACCTTTAATCTGGTCATCACTGATGTCGATTCCTCTGAATTTGCTGATAATATTCACGAGAGAATTCTTATCATCCTCAGAAAGTGTCACACCATAATGATCTGCTGCCTCATCAATTCCCTGTGAAATCTCATCATCAGAAATCTGATTGGAATCAAAAAGCCCTTTTACATAAACAATAATATCGCCAACTTTATCCGGGTCAGACGCAAGAGACTCAATCTCGTTATCTTTAAGAATCTCCTCTGCCTGGCTCATAACAGAGCTGGAATCTGATGCCATAACCATCATTGGTGAAGTACATGAGATAATTCCCGCAACGACCAGTGCTGTGATCCTGTTCATTTTTTTCATAATAAATCCCTCCAAAAGAGCCTTGGCTCATTATACGTAATCTGCAACTGTTTCCAGTTCCATAATTTTCAGTTCCCTTTTAACGCCACTCAGTATAACACACCACCCTACCCTTCTGTAAACTGGAATTTTCCCTTTTTTCAATATTTCTGGTCAGACTTTATGTATATCCCGGAAAATATATTCACAATCTTTTCATATTTTCAACAAACTTTCCTAACATCTCCTTTATAGAATAAATATTGTAAATTTTTCATTACTTACTTATGTCTGACACCTCAGACATAACCTCCTTTCTATGACAAGTTATATAGATCCGGGTGGGATACCTCTCCAATTGTCCCGTCCGGAAACGCAAAAAGAACCCGGAACAGCTGCCCGGGTTCTTTTTGTGTAATGTTTTATTTATTATTCTTTTCTTCAGAGATACAGTTGGCAAGCATTGCAAACTGCTCCAGTGTCAGCGCCTCTCCTCTGATATTCAGCGGAAGCCCGCACTTCTCGAATATATTCTCGATCTCTTCTTTTCCAAGGGAAAAATCTCCGGAATTTTTGATGCCGTTTACAAGGGTCTTTCTTCTCTGGTTAAATGACGCACGGATCAGCCTGAACATGAGGCGTTCATCCTGCACCTCAACCGGCGGTTTCTCATAACGTGTCAGTTTGATCACCGCACTTCCTACCTTCGGCCGTGGCATGAAACAGTTCGGCGGCACGTTTGCAACAATCTCCGGCTTCGCATAATACTGGACAGCCAGGGAAAGCGCGCCGTAATCCTTGGTTCCAGGTCCTACCTGCATACGGTCTGCAACCTCTTTCTGTACCATAACCGTAATGGAATCCACAGGAACATTCTTCTCAAAAAGTCCCATAATGATCGGTGTCGTAATATAATACGGCAGGTTCGCAACCACCTTTACAGGCTTTCCGCCATTTTTTTCATTGGCGATCTTTTTGATATCTGTTTTCAGGATATCGTTATTGATCACCGTTACATTATCCCATTCTTTCAGGGTATCCTTAAGAATCGGGATCAGGGAACTGTCGATCTCCACAGCAGCCACTTCTCTGGCCGCTTCCGCAAGATACTGTGTCATGGTTCCGATTCCGGGACCAATCTCCAGTATAAAATCATCCTTCGTAATTCCGGAAGAATCAATGATCTTTTCCAGAACATGTTCATCGATCAGAAAATTCTGACCAAACCTTTTCTGGA
>UMJN01044350.1_pt1 | contig 15841 bp, 17 predicted proteins | sample 1966061 | NCBI WGS metagenome assembly UMJN01 (sample SAMEA4836149, study PRJEB28245) | human gut metagenome | biome: gut microbiome; material: fecal sample | place: Denmark | collected 2008
ATAGCAAGAACCTATATTAATTCTGTAAGTGGTTATGTAGGTAGTAAATATAAGGTTAAGGTATATGCAGATTTAAATCATGTTAATAATAGATTTGGAAGTTATGCTAGAGGTGAATCTGATTGGATTGCTCATTATGATGTATCAGAGTGTGGATATAAGGGACCTCATTCATTATGGCAATACACTTCTTCTGGAACTATTGATGGAATAAGAGGATATGTGGATTTAAACTATTTATATTGATTAAAACATCTCAGCTGAGGTGTTTTTATTATGTTTTAAAATTAATTTATTTTTATTTTTATGGTGACAGTTGACACCATAAAAATAAAGTGATAATATAAACACATAGGCAGTAAATAAATGATGAAAGGAGAATATAGTGCTAAGTTTAATAGATAAAACTGCAGTGAAAGCTTTTTTAAATATTAGTAAAGATTTGATTAGAAAAAAAAGATGTAAGTTAATTCCAAGAACATATAATATAAATGGTAAAAAAATAAATTACAAAAATGCCATTATTGATATTGGGATAGTTAATATAGATATGATTTGGAAGTATGTTTTAGAACTTAAGACTGATGATTGTTTTAGAATATCACATGATAGGAATTTAGCGAGAGATTCAAATTCTGAAATTTTTGAATTTATAAAAAAAATAAACGATAATAAAGTTTATATAAAATTAACGTTAAGGAATTGTGGAAAAGATACAATAATATGTTTATCTTTTCATAGAAGTGATAGATAGTATGAAAGGATGTGTTATTATGAAAAAAGTATATTGTTTTAATTGTAATAAAAATGTTGAACCAAATGTTATTAGCTCAAAAAATAAATATAAAATAAATGGAGAAACTTTCTTTCTGAACGAAAACATTTACAAATGTCCGATTTGTGATAATGAGGTTTTACCTGATGATATTGATCCAATAAGAAATGTATATGCAAAATATTTAAGTTTGCATAATCTAACGTTTGAGGATTTTAAAAATATAAGAAGTAACTATAATTTATCTCAAGAGTTATTTGCAAAAGCTTTATGTTGGAGCAAAAAAACTATTATAAGATATGAAAATGAAGAATCTTTTCCTCAAAGGGAATCTATCAATACTTATCAAAAATTAAAAAATGATAAGATGTATTTCTTAAGGTTACTTAATGAAAATAAATCTTTTCTTGGTGATGATTATTATTTGATACTTAAGAAATCAGGAATGTATTTAATCGAAAAAACTTTTAATGTTGCATCATATATGTTAAAGTCCAATAATTTATACAAGACCGCTTTTGTGAAAAATATGTTTGCTCTTGATTTTTATTTTAATAAAGAACATGGATCTCCAATTACAAATTTGAAGTATGTTAAAGCCCCATATGGTCCTTTGATTGATCATCATGAAGATTTTATTAGATATATGATTAAAAATTCATATATTAATATAAAATTATCCGATGATGACAAGGCAATTCTTGATTCAAATTTTAATGTTGACAAAAAAATTTTTACTGATGATGAAATTGAATGTATGAATTTTATAAAAAGTAAATTAAAAGGGAAGACAGCAACTGAGCTATCAAATTGGTCACATAAATTTATTGGATGGAAAGAAACAGATGAGGGGAAAATTATTGATTATGAAAAATATAAGAATAACTTTGACATTATTTAATTATCATTATTTTAAATTTTGCTAATTGATGTTAGTAGTGAACTTAATTTAATAGACTCTTTAAATTTTTGAAAGATTTTTCGAAAATTTAGGGGGTTTTTTAAATTTTTGGATAATTATTTATGTAGGAGGAAGATAAGTTTCTTTGCCAAAATAGATTACATAAATAAAAATTGTAAGAAAGATAAGTGATGTTAAATTGACGAATTCTACTTGATATTTTTGTTTTAAAATTTTGAAAGATAGAAACATCATAAAGAAAAGAGAAAAAATGGATTATTATAAGAAAATAAAAAATGAATTAACAAATAACGATAATGAAATAAATAATATTTTTGATAATATCAAAGATTTGGTTATAAATAGCAGAAATAAAGTGTATCAAACAGTTAATACAGAAATGCTTAATTTGTATTGGAATATAGGAAAAGTAATTATGGAAATACAACAAGGTGATGAAATAGCAAGTTATGGTGATTCTGTACTAGATAAATTATCTCAAAAACTAACTAATGAATTTGGAAAAGGATTTTCTAAGAGAAATCTAGAAAGGATGAGAAAGTTTTATATATACTTTCCAATTGCGACAACAGTGTCGCCGCAATTGAGTTGGTCTCATTATTTAGAACTTATAAAAATTAATGAAGGCCCTAAAAGAAATTTTTATTTAAATGAAGAAAATTAATTATGGTAAATTAAAGCTAATCGTTAAATAATAAGTTGATTTCAAGTGAAGCGATTAATCAAGATCCAACTACTAGTATTATCGTGTGTAAAAAGAAAAATGGTTATCTATTTAAATATGTAACTAATAAAAAATATATGAAAGAGAATATGAATTAGTGCGAAAAGCAAAGAGAAATCCTTGCTTTTTTATTGTATTTAATTATTCGACAAAACTTCTTAAATTTTTTTCATATTTCTTAGGGGGTTTTTTAAAAATTTGTCTAACTATTAATTTGAAAGGAGGAAATTAATGGTTAAATAACTTTGAATTGTTGTAGTTAAAAAATAATCATGAAAAAGAAAGGAAAAAATATATGACTAGAAAATTTGTTGTTACGATTAAAGAAATAGAAAATGAAGATAGTGTGGCAAAAAAAACACTTGCAAGAGAAGCGTTCATGAACTTAATTATGGAAAAAGACAGCTTAGATAACTACGAGGAGGATATAGAAGAATCTGAAGAAGAAATAGTAGATGAAAATGGTAATAAGAAAAAGCTATACATAGTATCTAAAAGTTCTCCATATTTAACGAAATTATTTAATGATATTGAATCGTGGGTGAATAAAGATTGAAAAAGAAAATAACACTGCTTCTTCTTGCTGTAATAATGCTTTTGCCATTTATAAAAGTAAAGGCATTAGCGAATGATTCATACGTTGATTGGAATTTAGACAGAAGCATATTTGCACATCAATATAGAAATGGAAGTGACCATATCACAAATCTTGCAATGATAACTGTAAATGGTGTTTATGGTTACTGTATTGAGCCTGGCATTCTAGCTGATAAGGCTTCTTATTATTCATCAACTACTAGCATAAATGATACTCCATTAAGCGGGATAGATACTAAAAGATTAAGCCTAATAGGATATTATGGATATGGTTATGAAGGACATAATACAAAAGAGTATTATATGGCAACTCAGGAGCTAATATGGAGGTATATGGGCGTAGAAAACGTATGGTGGACTGATAAAAAAGTTGGTGGTAATATAATAAATATTGATTCGTATAAAAACGAAATATTAAGACTTGTTAATCTATACGATGTAACTCCTTCTTTTAATTTTAAAGAAGAATACATGGTAGGAGATGAAATCATTCTTCCTGATAATAACAATGTTTTAAATGGTTATGACGTATTTCAAAATCAAAACGTTACAAAAGATGGTAATAATATAAAAATAAAGGTATCTGATGGAAATAATAAATTTACTTTAAAAAGAAAAAATAATGGTAAGTTAACTAAGTTCTATTATAAAAGCGGATATCAAACAATTGGGACGTTTGAGTTTCCTTATGAACACTCTAAAGAGTATGATGTTAAATCATTTTATGGGAAGATAATAATTGACAAACTAGATGATGATACTAAAAGTAAAGATAAGTCATCTAGCGAAGCTTCATTAGAAGGAGCAGAATATGGATTATATGATAAAGATAATAATTTGCTTCAAACTAAAAAAACAGATAAAGATGGAGCGATTATATTTGATAATTTGCCTAAAAATAATTACCGAATAAAAGAGATTAGTCCAAGCTTGGGATATACAAAATCACCAACTATATCATCTACGTTTATTGGAACTGGAACGAGGGAAGTTGTTATAAAATCGTTTGAGAAAATAATTAAAAATAAAATTTATATTACAAAGGTTTTAGATGATCCAATAAATAATACATGCACACCTGAAGAGGGAATATTATTCTACGTATTTGATATATTGGGAAACCACATAATGGATCTTGTTACAGATAAAAATGGTAATATAGAGTTTACCTTACCATACGGAACTTATACGCTTAGACAAATATCTACTAAAGATGGAGTAGATAAAATAAAAGATAGAATAATTGAGGTCACTAAAGATGGTGTTATCCAAAAAATAGCGTTAGTTAATCATTTTTTACCAAAAGAAAAAGAAGAAATTCCAAAGCCTAAAGAAGAGATAAAAGAAGAAGTTTTACCTAATACTGGTAGAAATGATTTCTTATTATATATTTTGCTTTTCTCTATAAGCTCATCAATTTTAATTTATGAAAAAAATATTAGTTAGTTTAATTCTTTTCATAAGTGTATTTCTAATTACAAAAGATATGGTTTTTATGCTATTATTAAATTCTTCTAATGATAAAATGGTAAAAGCTTATTTTAATAATAATTCTTCGTTTAATTATAATGGTGATATGGTTTTAGATATCCCTGATATTTCTCTTAAAAATATAGTTAAAAAATCAGATGATAAATTTAAATTACTCGATAGATATTTAGTTTATTATAAAAATAATAATTATAAAGAAGGAATAGTAATACTAGGACATTCTGGTATGGGATATGGTACCTACTTTAATAGATTAGATGAATTAGATAATAAAAGTAATGTATATATCTATAAAGATAAACTTAAACTAACCTATCAATTTAAGGAAAAAATGGATGTAAAAGAAACGCAGATAAACATTTTAAATAGTGCTAAAGCAAATGAACTTATACTAATTACATGTAAAAAAAGTGTTAAAGATGAAAGGTTAGTTGTTAAATTAGTGTTAAAAAGTGCTAAAACCATTGATAAATAAGCAAAAAATGATATTTTTGTACTAAAAATACTTGAAATAACTAGTAAAAAATGATACGCTTATATTGTAAGCAAGGTAGCTTATAGATATGAACATAAATATGGAGGTTTTATTATGTCAAAACAAGAATTAGTAGAAAAAATGGCTGAAAAAGCTGGATTAACTAAAGCTGATGCTGCTCGTGCATTAGACGCATTTACTGAAAGCGTAACTGAAGCATTAAAGGCAGGAGACAAAGTTTCATTAGTAGGATTTGGTACTTATGCAACTTCAGAAAGACCAGCTAGAGAAGGTCGTAACCCAAGAACTGGAGAAACAGTTAAGATTGCTGCTAGAACTGCAGTTACATTCAAAGCTGGTTCTAAGTTAAAAGAAGCTGTAAACAAATAATGAAAAACCATGAAAATGGTTTTTTCTTTTTGAATTTTTGTTATAATTATAATGGTGATAACTTTGATAGAGAAAGCATGTGAACTTTTACAAATGTTTTATTCTTCTGGCTATGAAGCTTATGTAGTTGGAGGTTTTGTAAGAGATATTATTTTAGGAAGAAATAGTTTTGATGTTGATATTGCAACTAATGCTACACCAAAAGAAGTGCAAATGATATTTAAAGATGTAAAACTTCCGTTTGAGGGGTATGGATCCGTACATTTAGTGTATAAAAAAGTAAATTTTGAAATTACAACGTACCGTATGGACCTAGAATATCAAGATAAAAGAAAACCTTCTAAGATAGTTTATACGGATAAATTGATAATTGATTTAAGAAGAAGAGACTTTACTATGAACACGTTATGTATGGATAAAAATAAGAACATTATTGACTTATTAAATGCAAGGTGTGACATAGAGAATAAGGTAATAAAAACAGTTGGAAATGCAAACAGAAGACTAAAAGAAGACTCTCTTAGAATACTTCGTGCAATAAGGTTTGCAACCGAACTTGATTTTTCCATTGATGAAGAGTTAAAGGATGCCATAATAAATAATAGAGAGCTAGTTAAAGATTTATCATTTTATAGAAAAAAGCAGGAACTAAACAGAATCTTTTCATCTCCTAACGTACTTAAAGGAATTAGTCTTTTAAAATATTTTTCTTTGGATGAATATTTAGATATAGATTTAAAACATGAAATCGTTAAAACAAGTGATCCAATAGGTATATGGGCGCAGGTTAGTCCTTCATCCTCATATCCTTTTACATCTAATGAAAAAGACTATTTAAAGGCCATAAATGATGTTTTAACAGATGATGTGATTAATGATATGGAATTGTATAAAAAAGGCAATTACGTGTGCTTTATTGCTGCTCAAATACTTAAAATGGATACTAAAGATATTTATGACAGATGTGATAACTTAGTGATAAAAAAGACATCAGATATTAAACTTACCGGAAAAGATATAATAGATCTTATTAATCCTAAAGATAAAAGTATTATAAAAAACATAATTAAAGATATTGAAGAAAAAATAATATACAAAGAATTAAACAATAATTATGAAGAGTTAAAACGCTACGTGTTAGATAACTATAAGAAATATTGATAATACGCATCCAGTTATGTTATAATCCTTTTTAGAAAGAGGTGATTTTGTATGCTAAAAAAAGAGTTAATGAACGAACTTAATAATGAAAATCATTATACCGTTCCAAGATATGTTTTATCTTATGCTAAAGAACTTGGTTTAGATATGGATTCACTTATTTTACTTATTTATTTTTTAAATAAACCAAACAAATCTATATTTGATTATAAAAAGATAATTGAAGATATTAATTTTACTGAAAAAGAGCTTTTAAATGCACTATCTACTCTTAAGGATAAGAATATTTTACTTATTCTTATGGAGAAGAATGATTCGGGTGTATTAGAAGAGAAGGTTGATATAAGTTTATTTTATGAAATCATATTTTCTAAGATATTAAATAAGGAAACGAAAGAGAATAATGAGAAAGATTTATATGATAACTTTGAAAAAGAATTTGGAAGAACTCTTTCTCCTATGGAATATGAAATAATTAATTCTTGGAAGGAGCAAAAGATAAGTAACGAACTTATTTTATCTGCGCTTAAAGAAGCCGTGTTTAATGGTGTTAATAATTTAAGATACATAGATAAAATTTTATATGAATGGAATAAGAAAGGTATAAAAAAGCCTACTGACATAATAGAAAAACAAAAGGCAAGGGAAGAAGAAAAAACTCCTGAAACTTACGAATATGACTGGTTAAATGAAGACTAGTCATTTTTTTATGAAATAAAAAAGCACCTTAAATTTAAGGTACTTATTTATTCTGTTGTATTAGTTGTGTTAGATGCTGTTACCGTAACGTTTCTACTTACCGTTTTACTCTTTCCTTGATAAGTTACTTTATAAGTTAGTTTATAAGTTCCAAGGATGTTTGTATCAACGCTTCCAGATTCTAGCGTAATAGTTGCCCCATCTGTTACATCAACGGAGTTATATAAAACGATTATAGGTTTGTTATCGACAAACGTCTTTCCTTGTTCTATTGTACTATTACTTATTTTAACATCAAAATCACTTGTTACCGAAACTTTGTGTTCAACGCCCTTACTTCTGTTTGTTTTATAGTTAGAGTATGCTGTATATATTACGTATACAGGATTTGAATAGCTTGTTGTATGTGTATATGATGTACTAGTTGTAGTTCCAACGTATACTTCAGAACCACCGGAACCATCTTTTACATATATGTCATATCCAAGTGTTCCATAGCTGTCATCAAAGTTTAGGTTTACCATGTCTTCAGCACTAATACCATTCCATTTTAAGTGTACTGTGTTACCAGATATACTACTTGTAACACCACTTACACTTGGTAGTTGTTCTGCTTGCTCAGTTCCTGTTTCATCAGGCCCAGTTCCTTTTCTAAAGTATCCAACAACACCACCATATAAGGCTTTTTTAAGTGGAATAGAGTTTCTTATAACTGATACCTCTTCGATGCTAGATGGTCTTGCAAATGAGCTTCCGTCTTTATCAAATAAGTTTTCTGCTAAATTACGATAGAACTTATCACGAGTTGACCAAGATGATGTAGTACTATGACCTTTTCTTATATCGGCATAACCATACCAGAATGTTATTGTTTGCTTTGGAGTATATCCACATACCCATAAGTCATTTACCGCTTTACTTGATAAATGATATCTCTTTCTAGTTGCTTCATCAAAGTTAGAAGTACCGGTTTTAGCAGCTGTTTGAACACCACTTATACCAGCGGCTGATTTAGCAAGTCCTTCTGTTGCAGACCAGTTTAAAGAGTAGTTAATAATGTATGCTGTTGAGTCATTCATAACACGTGTTTTAGCTGATTTTGTTTCAACTACTTCATCAGTGTCTTTATACACAAATTTCTTTATTGTATGAGGTTTAATGTAGTAACCACCATTTGAGAACGCTTGATATGCTCCTGCCATTGTCATTGGACTGTTTCTAGATTCTCCTTTTTTGGTAGAACCAGTAAATGATCCAATAGAATGAGCCTCATGTATTTTACCATTTTTATCTACTTCTGGAGTAATTCCAAGACTACTTGCAAATTTTAATATCTTATCATTACCAGCTTCTTTAGATACTTGTTGGAAAGTTTTTAAAGCTGTTACGTTTCTTGAAAGACCAAGTGCTTGATATAATGGAAGCCTTCCTTTATATCCACCATCTGAGTTAGATATTTTAGTTCCATCACTATATGTTGTTGGAGTATCGTCAATATAATTAATCGTTCCCCAACCTAAGTATTCAACTGCTGGACCATAGTCAAATATTGGTTTTGCCGTTGAACCTATTTGTTTATTTGTCATAGTAGCAAAGTTATAAGAACGTTCAGAGTTTTTATTTCTTCCAGCTCCTACTGCTAATACTTCACCACTTGCTGAGTCAGTCATTACGACACCTGCTTGTGCATTTTCGTTTTCCCATTTCCAAGCCTCACCATTCATAACCTTATTAACAAAGTCTTGCTTGCTTTTATTCATTGCAGTATAAATCTTAAGTGGGGTAGTATATGGGTTTAAATCATATTCGTTTTCTAACTCTTCAACAACGGTATCAATATATCCTTGATACTCAGAGTACGTTCCAGAAGTTTGTGTTTTCTTTATATATGAAGTAATCGGAGAATTTTCTGCAATTTCTTTTTCTTCTTCAGTTATATAACCATGTCTTTGCATTAGGTAAAGAACCGTTTTTCTTCTTCCTTCAGCACGTTCTGGATAGTTATAAGGATTATAATAAGTTGGTGATTGGAATAATCCTGCTATAAATGATGCTTCTGCTAAGTTAAGTTCACTAACTGATTTACCAAAGTAGTTTAATGAGGCTTGCTCAACACCGTAAGCCCCGTTACCTAAGTAAGAGTCATTAACATAAAATTCTAAAATTTCTTTTTTAGTATATTTTCTTTCTATTTTAAATATTGAAAGATATATATCAGTAAACTTTCTAGTTATTCCCTCAAAACCTTTAGATTCAGTAGAAGTGTAGTTATTTTTGGCAATTTGCATTGTAAGAGTTGATGCACCACCACCATTTTTACCAACTAGTTGATACATACTTGCTTTCATAAATCTTGCAAGGTCAAAACCATTATGCTGGAAGAACTTAGAGTCTTCTGTTGCAATTATTGCATCTATTAAAACCTCAGGTAAGTCATCATATGATATTTCAGTTCTGTTTTCGTTACCCATTTTGGTAATTATGTTTCCTTCGGTATCATATAACTCTGACATTTGAGTGAATTTTAAGTTGTTTGGATCAAATTTAGGAGCCTTTACAATAATATAGGCAAAAAATACTGCCATAAGTGATGCAAAAGCTATTACACAAATTATAAGAATGTTTAAAATCATCTTTTTCTTTTTACTTACTTTTCTTTTAGAAGTATTATTTGTACCTTTTATAACTTTCCTTTTAACATCATTTGTTTTAGCCTTAATATTATTTGCAATGTTACTTGCTTTGCTGCTTCTTTTTTTCATCATGATTTATTACCTCCAAAATATAATTTATCTATTACTTCTATATAGTCTATTCTAGGTGCATACTTTATTTTAATCATTGTACCATAATTCTTAAAAAAATCTAATGGAATCGACTTTCTTTTATTATTTTTAATAAATTCTTCTAAGTTTTCCACACTTAAAAAATACGTTTCATCAAGCAGATTGAATCTTACTATTATAAATGCAATAGCTCCTTTATTTTTAACATTTATTAAATGTTTTATTTGATGCATATGTATGTTAGCTAGTGCAAAAGAAGTTTTACTGTTTGTTTCTTTAGCCTCGAAATCAACGTATTTTCCGTTATAAATTCCATTATAATCGGTAGTTGATGGAGTCTCAAAATAAGCCTCTTTTATTTTTCCTAATTTATAGTCAACGTTAACAAGTTTTATAGGAGTAGGTTTTTTATAAACGTATGCAATATCCTTAATTCTATAATACTCATTTGCTAAATTTATGTCAGATTCTAAAGCCATACCACGATTTGCAAAACCAGTTTTAATATGATTGCCTTTAGTTTTGTTAAATCTGGTAAAGGAATAGTTATTTATCACTATCATCACCTGTTATAATTATACTACATTTATTTATTATTTCTATATAAAATATGAAAAGAATTGTCGAAAATATTAAAATATAATTTTGCCGTGTTATTATTTATTTGAAAGGAATGTTTTTTATGAAAGATTATACTTTGATGTTTGTTATTATTGATGATTTAATAGACGAAGTAGAAAAAATAGAAGAAACTTTAATTATAAATCATACACTTAATTAGGTGATTTGTTTGGAAAATATAAAAGAGATTTATGATCTTATTCCTTATATAATAATGATAGGAATAATTTTAAATATAACAGGTAATTTAATTAAAATGACGTTTAAGGTTCCTAGCAAATACATAGTTTGGATTTTACTTATTTTAAGTTTATTAATTAATTTTATTTTTTATGGTTTTACTTTTGAAAGTTTATTTGTGGGCTTTGTAAGCTTTAGTTTTTCCGTGTCTTCTTATGATCTGGCAAAATATTTTACAAAGATAAGAAATAGAAAGTAAGTGTTAAGCAAATTAAATTTTATGTAAATTGACAAATGATAAAAAACTTGAGATAATGTTAATTACAGAGGTGGTAAAAAATGTTTAATGGTAGAATAGCTTTGTCACCACAAGATATCTTTGATAAAGAATTTAAAATTGATACTCGTGGATATAGACTTCAAGAAGTAGATAAGTATTTAGATCAAATAATTAAAGATTATGTTGAGTTTATTAACATAATTAAGGAACTTAGAAATGAGAATAAGGCTTTAGAAAGAGAAAACATCGATTTAAAGCATGAACTTAGAGATTTAAAAGCTAATATTGATATTGTTAAGAAAAGTGAAAAAGAAATTACCAACGTAGATATATTAAGACGTTTATCACAACTGGAAAAATATATATATGATAAAGATGAGTAATGGTTTTTACGTAAACGCTGCTAATTATTAGTAGAGGAAAGTCCACGCTCACACGGACCTGTAACGGACGTAGTGTTCATGCAAAGGGAACAAATAACCTTTGGTAGGATTTAATCCTAACGGCGCCGAGGTAGCCTAAGTTTTTAATATGGCTATATTAGGCATAAAGTGCCATAGTGACGATTTTGCTTGGAAACTTGCAAAGTGGAACGGGTAAACCCCATGAGTGAGAAACCCAAAATTGGTAGGGGAACTTCTATGAAGGAACAAAAACGGATTAGAAGATGCTTTTTAAAAGCATAGATAAATGTTTACGACCAGATATCTGGTACAGAACGTGGCTTATTAAAACTATTATTTATTTATATAAAGGAGTGAACTTAAGTTGAAGGAGATTGGTGAAAAGCTAAAGGCTGCAAGGGAAGAACACGGTGTTAGTGTTGATGAAGCAGCAGAAGATTTAAACCTTAGAGCTTCACAAATAGAAAACATAGAAAAAGGAAACTTAAAGGTATTTAAAGATGTGTTTTATTTAAAATCATTTATTAGATCATACGCCAAGTATTTAGGACTTGATGAAGATGCTATAATGGATGAGTTTAACGAGTACTTTTTTGAGGAAACATCAAAGATTCCAATCGCGGAGATAGAAAAAGCATCACGTGCAAAGGAAAAGGAAAAAGCATCTGATAAAAAGGTTGCATCTCCATACACGGTAGATGATAAACCAAAGTCAAAGGTGCCCGCTATTATAGTTACACTTATAATTTTATTGTTATTATTTTTAATAGGATATTTAGTTGTAACGGAATATGTTATTCCTAAAAATGATAATGATAATAGTGTTTTAACTTATTTAGAGAATTAAGAGGTGGATATATGAATTTAGCTAATAGAATAACAATGATTAGAATATTTTTAACGGTTTTATTAATCGTTTTATTACTATTTCCATTTTACATGGTAAACATTGAATTTCCAAAAGTGTTAATTGGTACTATAACGGTAGATATTAAGTATTTTATTGCGGCAGGATTATTTGCTATTGCATCAATTACAGATGCTATTGATGGTCATATTGCAAGAAGTCGTAATATGGTAACTGATTTTGGTAAAATGACTGATGCAATCGCGGATAAAATGCTAGTTAACTCAAGTTTAATTATTTTAACTGCACAAGGAATGGTATCACCTGCTATTACGGTTATAATCGTTTTAAGAGATACTGTTGTAGATACAATTAAAATGATTGCAGGAAGTAAGGGAAAGGTAGTTGCTGCTATAAAGTCTGGTAAGATTAAAACAACGTTTTTAATGCTAGGTATAATATTTACCATGTGTTATAATTTACCATTTGAATTATTTAATCTTGATATAGCAAGTTTCTTACTTGTTTTAGCAACTATATTTGCAATTATTTCAGGAATTCAGTATTACATAATGAATAAAGATATAATTTTTTCTAAAGAAGAAATATCAGATTCTGCAGATAAAAAAACACAGAAATAGAATTTTAGCTTAGACAAAAAATGAATTTAGTAGAAGAATCATAGTATAATTTTTCAAACATTTGTTCGAAAAAGTACTTGATTTTTCTTTTTTGATGGATTATAATGTTATTGTAATCAATGACTAGGAGGATATTTATGGCAAAGAAAGCTTTAAATGATAAGACTTTAGAACAAGTTCTTGCAGACATAGAAAAACAATTTGGTAAGGGTTCAATAATGAAATTAGGTGATGAAAGTCATAATGAAATAGACACGGTATCATCTGGATCTCTTACTTTAGATATAGCACTTGGTGTTGGGGGTTATCCAAAGGGAAGAATAATTGAAATATATGGACCAGAATCATCAGGTAAAACTACGTTTGCACTTGAGGCTATTGCAGAGGTACAAAAAGCAGGAGGTAAAGCAGCGTTTATAGATGCAGAGCACGCACTTGATCCAGTTTATGCTAAAAACCTAGGAGTAGATATTAATGATTTATTATTATCACAACCAGATACTGGTGAACAAGCACTAGAAATTTGTGAAGCATTAGTTAGAAGTGAAGCTATAAGCATAGTTGTAATAGATTCGGTTGCAGCACTTGTTCCACAAGCAGAAATAGAAGGCGAAATGGGTGATAGTCACGTAGGACTTCAAGCAAGATTAATGAGTCAGGCTTTAAGAAAGTTATCTGGAACTATTAGCAAAACCAATACAATTGCAATATTTATTAATCAGTTAAGAGAAAAAGTAGGTGTTTTATTTGGTAATCCGGAAACTACACCAGGTGGTAGAGCACTTAAATTCTATTCAACTATTAGATTAGATGTAAGACGTGGTGAACAAATTAAAAATGGAGATAATGTAATAGGTAATAAAACCAACGTTAAGATAGTAAAAAATAAGGTTGCTCCTCCATTTAAAACTGCATCAGTTGAAATTATGTATGGACAAGGCGTTTCAAGGGAAGCTGAAATACTTGATTTAGCATCAGAAATAGGAATTGTTGATAAAAGTGGAGCTTGGTATTCATATAATGGAGAAAAAATTGGCCAAGGTAAGGAGAATGCTAAACAATTCTTAAGAGATAATCCTACTATTAAAGAAGAAATAGAAAATAAGGTTCGTGAAAGTCACGGCATTTTAAAACAAGATAAAGAAAAAGATAAAAAATAAAATAATAATTGAAACTGGTTAATACTGGTTTCTTTTTATATACATATTAAAAAAGACGCTTAATACGTATATTTTTTCTTTATATTTAAGACTTTTTAATTAAATTTTGTTATAATATTTATGGTGATAAAATGGATAATATAAAATTAAGAATGGATGAATTAATAGATATAATTAATGAAGCTAGTATTAAGTATTATGTAGATGATAATCCTAGTATTACTGACCAAGAATATGATGATTATTATAATGAATTATTGAAACTTGAAGAGAAATATCCTGATTTAAAAAGAAGTGATTCACCAACTTTAAGAGTAGGTGGAAAGGTAGTAGATAAATTTGAAAAGGTAACTCATGAAAGTCCTATGCTTTCATTTGATGATATATTTAATGAGGATGAAATAGTTCTTTTTGATGAAAGGATAAAAAAGACTTGTCCTAATGCGACTTATACTTTAGAGCCTAAAATGGACGGGTTATCTGGTTCATTATTATATGAAAAAGGTGTACTTAAAAGGGCTGCGACAAGGGGAGATGGACTTATCGGAGAAAATATTACTCATAACGTAGAAACTATAAAATCAGTTCCCTTAAGACTTAATAAGGAACTTGATATAGAAGTTCGTGGTGAAATATATATGAGTAAGGCCTCTTTTGAAAAGTGTAATAAAGAAAAAGAAAAAAGAGGTGAAAATTTATTCGCTAACCCAAGAAATGCTGCTGCAGGTTCTGTAAGACAATTAGATAGTAAGATTGCTGCAAAAAGAAATCTAGACTTTATGGCTTATTTCATACCTAATCCAGATAAATATGGTATAAAAACTCAAAGCGAATCTTTAGCATTTTTAAAAGAATTAGGTTTTAAAACCAATTATAATTTAAATGGACTTGCTAAAAACATAAATGATATAATTAACTATATAGATGATTTAGGAAGCAAAAGATCTAATCTTCCTTTTGAAATAGATGGCGTTGTATTAAAGGTTAATAGCTTGGAAGATGAGGCAAAATTAGGATTTACCGAAAGAGTACCTAGATGGGGAATAGCATATAAATTTCCAGCTGAGGAAGTTTTAACTACTTTAAAAGAAATAAAATTTACAGTCGGAAGAACTGGTAAGATAACACCAAATGCTCTTTTTTCACCAGTTCATGTTGCAGGTTCTGTTATATCAAAGGCAACGCTTCATAATGAAGATTATTGTTTAGATAAGGATGTAAGGGTAGGAGATGTTATCTCAATTAGAAAAGCAGGTGACGTAATACCGGAAGTAGTAGAGGTAAAAAAAGAAAGAAGAACAGGTAAAGAAGTTCCGTTTAAGATGATAGAAAACTGTCCGATGTGTGCATCAAAACTGGTTAAAGAAGATGCTAACTACTTTTGTAAAAATGATTTATGCCCCGCAAGAAAAATGGAAGGATTAATTCATTTTGCGTCAAGAAATACGATGAACATAGATGGACTTGGTGAAAGGATCATAGAAGATTTTTATAATATGGGATTTATTAAGTCCATATCTGATATATATCTTTTATCAAACCATAAAGAAGACTTAATAGAACTTGAAGGCTTTGGAGAAAAAAGTGTTAACAATTTACTTGAAAGTATTGAAAATTCAAAAAATAACTCTTTAGAGAAGGTTCTTTTTGCACTAGGAATAAGACATGTTGGTAAAAAAACAGCTAAA
>UMJN01062971.1_pt1 | contig 15481 bp, 9 predicted proteins | sample 1966061 | NCBI WGS metagenome assembly UMJN01 (sample SAMEA4836149, study PRJEB28245) | human gut metagenome | biome: gut microbiome; material: fecal sample | place: Denmark | collected 2008
AAAATGCCGCAGGGCAATTGGCACATTTTGCATATTAGTTATTTGCTCATTGACCCATTAGCATATTGGCACATTAGCATATTGTCACATTGGTACATTAATTTTATGGCAATTATAGATATCATCATATTGGCTGCTTTCGGCTTGGGCGCAATCATCGGCTTCATGAAAGGTTTTGTGAAGCAATTGGCCTCTCTGCTGGGGCTGATTGTCGGTCTGCTGGCGGCAAAGGCTTTGTATGCCTCGTTGGCAGTGAAGCTGTGCCCCATGTTGACAGACTCTATGACAGTGGCGCAAGTACTGGCATTTGTCTTCATCTGGCTGGCTGTTCCTTTGCTCTTCTCCCTGGTGGCTTCTCTGCTGACCCGGGCAATGGAGGCCGTCTCGCTGGGCTGGCTCAATCATTGGTTGGGGGCTGGTCTAGGGGCTTTGAAGTACCTCCTGCTGACGAGCCTGCTGATTGGTGTCATCGAATTTATAGACGGAGACAATACGCTGATTAGCAAAACAAAAAAGAAAGAATCAGTGTTATATTATCCTATGGAAGAGTTTGCCGGGATATTCTTTCCCGCAGCAAAGGCGGTTACGGAGCAGATTGTAAACGGAGACTTTGACTGATACCGTGAACCGTGATTTTGTAATTCATAATTTGTAATTATAGAAGTGATGCAACAAGAAGAACCCAATAAATATGTAAAGGAACTCACTCAGGAGAAGTATAAGTACGGTTTCACGACCGACGTGCATACAGACATCATTGAGCGCGGGCTGAATGAAGATGTAGTGCGGCTTATCTCTGAGAAGAAGGGAGAACCGGAATGGTTGCTGGAGTTCCGCCTGAAGGCATATCGCCACTGGCTGACATTGGAGATGCCTACATGGGCACATCTCCGCATTCCCGAAATAGATTATCAGGCCATATCCTACTATGCCGACCCTACGAAGAAGAAGGAAGGACCGAAAAGCATGGATGAGGTAGACCCTGAGTTGATAAAGACTTTCAATAAGCTGGGCATTCCGCTGGAAGAACAGATGGCGTTAAGCGGTATGGCTGTGGATGCCGTTATGGACTCGGTGTCTGTAAAGACTACCTTCAAGGAGACACTGATGGAGAAAGGAATCATCTTCTGCTCGTTCAGCGAGGCTGTACACGAGCATCCCGACTTGGTACAGAAATATCTCGGTTCGGTGGTGCCTTATCGTGACAACTTCTTTGCGGCACTGAACTCGGCGGTGTTCTCCGACGGTTCTTTTGTCTATATCCCGAAGGGGGTACGCTGTCCGATGGAGTTGTCCACCTATTTCCGCATCAATGCCCGCAATACGGGGCAGTTCGAAAGAACCTTGATTGTGGCGGATGATGATTCGTACGTTTCTTATCTGGAAGGGTGTACGGCTCCGATGCGTGACGAGAACCAGTTGCACGCGGCCATTGTGGAAATTGTAGTGCACGACCGTGCAGAAGTGAAATACAGCACCGTGCAGAACTGGTATCCCGGTGATGCCGAGGGCCGGGGTGGTGTCTATAACTTTGTGACGAAGCGTGGCCATTGTAAAGGGGTGGACAGTAAACTGTCTTGGACACAAGTGGAAACAGGTTCGGCCATTACCTGGAAGTATCCGTCTTGCATCCTTTCCGGCGACAATTCGACAGCGGAGTTCTATAGTGTGGCAGTAACCAATAACCATCAGCAGGCAGACACGGGAACAAAGATGATTCATCTGGGCAAGAATACCCGGAGCACCATTGTGAGCAAAGGCATTTCTGCCGGAAAGAGCGAAAACTCTTACCGCGGCTTGGTGCGCGTGGCACAGAAAGCGGACAATGCTCGTAATTACAGCCAGTGCGACTCCTTGCTACTTGGTGACAAATGCGGCGCGCATACTTTCCCCTACATGGATATTCACAATGAAACGGCCATCGTGGAGCATGAGGCCACTACCAGCAAAATCAGTGAGGACCAGATATTCTACTGCAATCAGCGCGGTATTTCTACGGAAGATGCCGTGGGGCTGATTGTGAACGGTTATGCCAAAGAGGTTTTGAATAAACTTCCGATGGAGTTTGCCGTAGAAGCGCAGAAATTGCTTGCCATTTCGCTGGAAGGAAGCGTGGGGTGATTTATAAATAGTAAATTGTAAATAGTCAAATAGTAAATATAAAGATGTTAGAGATAAAAGACCTGCATGCCAGCATCAATGGCAAAGAAATATTGAAAGGCATCAACTTGACCATACGTGATGGAGAAGTACATGCACTGATGGGACAGAACGGTGCTGGTAAAAGTACGTTGAGTAATGTGTTGGTTGGCCATCCTGCTTACGAAGTGACGCGCGGCTCAATTACCTTTAATGGCAAGGACTTGCTTGCCATGAGTCCTGAGGACCGTGCACATGAAGGAATCTTTCTTTCTTTCCAGGCTCCGGTAGAGATTCCGGGCGTGTCGATGGTGAACTTCATGCGTGCGGCTGTGAATGAGCAACGCAAGTACCGCCATCTGCCTGCTTTGTCGGCCAGTGAGTTCCTGAAGCTGATGCGCGAGAAGCGTGCCATTGTGGAGTTGGACAACAAGCTGGCCAACCGTAGCGTGAACGAAGGTTTCAGCGGCGGTGAAAAGAAGCGTAACGAGATATTCCAGATGGCGATGTTGGAACCGACTTTTGCTATTTTGGACGAGACGGATTCCGGATTGGATGTGGATGCTTTGCGTATTGTGGCCGACGGTTTCAACAAACTCAAGACTGCGGAAACCAGTGCTATGGTCATTACCCACTACCAGCGGTTGTTGGACTATATCAAACCCGATACGGTACATGTACTGCTGGGTGGACGTATCGTAAAGACCGGTGGACCGGAATTGGCGAAGGAGATTGAAACACGTGGCTTCGATTGGATAAGGAAAGAAGCAGGTGAATTATAAACTCATAATCTGAAAACATGAGTGTAGAGCAACAATACATAGACCTTTTCTCCCAAACGGAGGCGATGATATGCCGGCATAGTGCCGAGGTGCTGAATGCGCCGCGTGCCGCTGCTTTTGCTGACTTTGAGCGCTTGGGCTTTCCCACCCGTAAGGAGGAGAAATACAAATATACGGATATCAGCAAGTTCTTTGAGCCGGATTATGGCTTGAACTTGAACCGGTTGGAAATTCCGGTGAATCCTTATGAAGTGTTCAAGTGCGATGTTCCCAATATGAGCACTGCTCTTTATTTTGTGGTGAACGATGCTTTTTATGGCAGGGCTTTGCCTAAGTCCCATCTGCCTGAAGGGGTTATCTTCGGCAGCCTGAAGGAGGTGGCCGAGAAACATCCCGATTTGGTGAAGAAATATTATGGCAAGTTGGCTGATACGGCAGAGGATGGGGTGACGGCGTTCAACACCGCTTTTGCACAAGACGGCGTTCTGTTTTATGTTCCTAAGAACGTGGTGGTAGAGAAACCTATTCAGCTGGTGAATATCCTGCGTGGTGACGTCAATTTTATGGTGAACCGCCGTGTGCTGATTATTCTGGAGGAGGGTGCACAAGCCCGCTTGTTGGTGTGTGACCATGCGATGGACGGCGTGAACTTCCTGGCAACGCAGGTGATAGAAATCTTTGCCGGTGAGAATGCCATTTTCGATTTTTATGAACTCGAAGAGACACACACCAGTACGGTACGTATCAGCAATATGTATGTAAGGCAGGAAGCCAATAGTAATGTATTGCTGAATGGTATGACCTTGCACAACGGAACTACACGGAATACAACCTGTGTGACGCTTGCCGGTGAACATGCGGAGCTGAATCTGTGCGGTATGGCCATTGCAGACAAGAATCAGCATGTGGACAATCATACGACAATCGACCATGCCGTGCCCAACTGTACCAGCAATGAGCTTTATAAGTATGTCCTTGACGAGCAGGCTGTAGGTGCCTTTGCCGGTCTGGTTTTAGTGCGCCCTGACGCACAGCACACCAGTTCGCAACAGACCAACCGCAATCTTTGTGCCACCCGAGATGCACATATGTACACCCAGCCTCAGCTGGAGATTTATGCAGATGACGTGAAGTGCAGTCACGGCGCTACGGTGGGGCAGCTCGATGAAAGCGCTCTCTTCTATATGCGGCAGCGTGGTATCCCGGTGCGCGAGGCGCGCCTGCTGCTGATGTTCGCTTTTGTCAACGAAGTTATCGACACCATCCGTTTGGATGCTTTGAAAGACCGTCTGCATCTGCTGGTAGAGAAGCGTTTCCGGGGGGAACTGAACAAATGCCAGGGGTGCGCCATCTGCAAGTGATAGCTTATAATTTCGATTCATTATGAACAACGATATAAATAAGAGTAGTATCTTGGCTCCCCTCCCTATGGGAGAGGGGCTGGGGGAGAGGCTTCGAGCTGATTTCCCTATCCTTTCCCGTGAGGTATATGGCAAGCCGTTGGTCTATCTGGACAACGGCGCGACTACGCAGAAACCTCGCCAGGTAGTAAATGCCATTACGGACGAATATTATTCGGTGAATGCCAATGTGCATCGCGGAGTGCACTTCCTGTCGCAGCAGGCTACAGAGCTGCACGAGGCCTCGCGTGAGACGGTGAGACGTTTCATCAATGCTCGCAGCACGAATGAGATTGTCTTCACCCGTGGTACGACGGAGAGTATCAACCTGCTTGTCTCCAGCTTTGGTGAGGAATTTATGCAGGAGGGGGATGAGGTGATTCTTTCTGTGATGGAACACCATAGCAACATTGTTCCCTGGCAGCTGCTTGCCGCCAAGCGTGGAATTACCATCAAGGTGATTCCGATGAATGACAAGGGCGAACTCTTATTGGACGAATATAGGCAGTTGTTCTCCGAACGTACCAGGATTGTCAGTGTGGCGCATGTTTCCAATGTGCTGGGTACGGTCAATCCCGTCAAGGAGATGATTGCTTTTGCCCATGAGCAGGGTGTTCCGGTGCTTGTGGACGGTGCCCAGTCCATTCCCCACATGCCGGTAGATGTGCAGGATCTGGATGCCGATTTCTTCGTTTTCTCCGCGCACAAGGTGTATGGTCCTACGGGGGTAGGGGTGCTTTATGGTAAAGAGGGGTGGCTGGATAGGATACCTCCCTATCAGGGCGGTGGAGAGATGATTCAGCATGTATCTTTTGAAAAGACTACCTTCAATGAATTGCCCTTCAAGTTTGAAGCCGGTACGCCGGATTATATCGGTACTACCGGACTTGCCAAAGCTTTGGACTACGTTTCGCTGGTTGGGATGGACAAGATTGCCGCCTATGAACACGAATTGACCCAGTATGCCATGCAACGGCTGAAAGAGATTCCCGGTATGCGTATCTTCGGCGAGGCAGAAGACAAGGGTAGTGTCATATCGTTTCTGGTAGGTGATATCCATCATTTTGATATGGGTACATTGCTCGACCGTCTTGGCATTGCCGTACGCACGGGACATCACTGTGCCCAACCATTGATGCAGCGTCTTGGCATCGAAGGAACAGTGCGTGCATCTTTCGGGCTTTACAATACCCGGGAGGAGATAGATGTGCTGGTGGCAGGTATAGTTCGTGTCAGCCGGATGTTCTGACCAAAGCAAAGCTTTGCAACCTTTCTTTCATTCCTTGCGTCTAATATGTCAACAACTAAAAAAATGAATTATGTTAGTAACAACAACCCCGACTATTGAGGGTGGACGTATCACCCGCTATTATGGCATCGTTTCCGGTGAAACGATTATCGGTGCCAATGTATTCCGCGATTTCTTTGCCAGCATCCGCGACGTGGTGGGTGGGCGAAGTGGCTCTTATGAAGAAGTGCTGCGCGAAGCTAAAGATATAGCCTTGCGCGAGATGCAAGAACATGCCCGTGCTATGGGTGCCAATGCCGTGATTGGTGTAGACTTGGACTATGAAACGGTAGGAGGCAGTGGCAGCATGTTGATGGTTACGGCATGCGGTACGGCTGTAACGGTGGAATAAGTTCGCTCTACTATATTACAACATAGGAAGATATAAGAAATGGCAACCCTGTGAATGGTTGCCATTTTCTTTATAAGGAGTATCTTTTATCGGTTATTTGTACCAATCCTTATAATCTGTTCCATTGGAATTGACCCAATCCATAAAATGTTCAAAGCTCTTGTCTATCGGCTGGGTTTCAGGAGTATTGAAGTTTGTGGCTCCACTTAGATGAATGGCAAAAGGATAGTTGCCATTGGCTACATAATAGCTTGTCGGTACAGAGGACAAATCCTCTTCGGTATGGAATAGAGCCATGTCTGCCTTTTCAGTAGGAGGATAGTTGACCAAATGCACTTCGATGCGTGATTCTTTCAATTCGTCATGTACCATGATGAATGGATTATAAGGGGGAATTCCAAGCGTTTCGTGTGATAGTGGAGTCTTGAAGGTGTTCTTTATCTTATATGTAGCGGTTTTTGTATTTCTCTCTGTTACATCGAGCGCACTTAGAAATACATTGACGGTAGCTTTGGAAAGGTCTGTATCCAGTCCTTGTCCGTTGAAACTTGTGGGGGCTTCCAATATTTCAGTTGACATATTGCTGCGTTCTGTATTCAGTTGGTAAGCGAAACCATTTTTGAAAGTGGCACCGGACCAAAGCAACTCATAGGTGTCTTCTGTAGAAAGGGCCTGATTGGCATCATTGAAGTTCAATACGGACTGGTATTTTACAATAACATCATTCAAGTCATAGTCACCCTTTCTGGGCCAATTATCTTCGAAAGCGATGATTCCTTTGTATTCCAGACTGTATTTCTTATCCTCGTTGCCACCGTCAGGTTTGATATCAGGAATATCCGGATTGATGATGGCTTCGATGGGGTTGGACCATACGTTGAATTGTATATCATTATAGTCTTGGTCTGTCCAATCTTCAAAGGACAATACGACAAAATCATCGATGCGGAATGCGGCTGTATGTGTACGGCCGTCCCCATTCAGCTTTGTAGTAGAGTAGAAAGGCTTATTGTTTCCGCCATAGAAGCTGTCATTCAATAGGAACCATCCGATTTTTACTCCATTGGGAAATACGGTGCCTTGGTCCACTCCGTCGGGGTCTATGTAATGAAGCTTTACACTTTCACCGCCTTGTAGTCCGGAAGCCTTTTTATTATAATAATTATCCATCAGAGTGTTTGGAAAAACAATGCATTTGGGGGCTTTTTTAATTTCACTTAAAGATGCGTCTGCCCTATAGCAATAATAGCCAAAGGCGCTCGCTGCACCGCTGGTTCCTCCAATTATCCGGATGGATACTTCCGCATTGCGCCCTTCCGGATCATTGATTTCAAAATCTATGGCTTGTCGGTATTGCTTAGGGCATGTGCCTCCTTCCTTCAAGGTCGTATTGATGATTGTCAATACATCACCGGGAATTGTGATTTTGTTGTCTGTGTCTAAATAATGAGGATATCCTTTGGAGCTCCATGTTCCTAATACATGGTATCCTTTGGGTGCCTGCCATCCCTCCGCCCGTGTTTGCGGATTATCATCGGTGGAATCCCATTTGATGTCGGCAGTAATGGCATCTCCTGCAATAACTGTTTTGAAGAGGGTGGGGACCCCTATATAAGAAGTATAGATATATGCTTCGTCCCCATGGTCCGAATTGATGATTTCCTTGCCGCTATATGCACCGTTACCGTCTGTCATGCGTCTGATGACCGGTTCCAGGTCTGTGCGTTTTATAATCTGGCCATCTTTGTCAATCGTGAACGGGTCTTCAAGATAGATTTCAAAAAGTACTTTATAGCCTTCGGGGACATCATACTTTACGTTTACTTGGATGGAAGATGTCGTAGAAAAATCAAAAGAGTTGGGAGTCTTCTCATCGTCTTTTCCATTATCGGGATTGTAGACGTCATGTTCGCATCCTATGGATAGGAATGCCAGCATAATGCTGCATAATGTCAAAGCCAGCATCTTGCATGTCAGGTTAGAATAGATTGGTTTCATAATGCCTTTGTTTTTAGCTTGTTTACTTGTTGCAAAGGTACTATAAAAGTTGTAATATATATCTATATGTGCTCTGTTCTTCTCATTAAATACAAAAAATAGGTAAAAAAGGGTACTGCTTGTTGTTTTATTCGCCAGTATAAATACATGCTTGCTTGGATTTCTTTTCTTTTTCATTTGCTTATTTCGTTTCAAATCAATATTTTTAGGCTTTCGTTCAACCTTTTAATACGAATAAATGCTATGGACCAAATCCTATTCTGGCTGGTTCCAGCCGCTTCTATTATGGCACTTTGTTTTGCCTGGTATTTCCATCGTCAGATGATGAAAGAGAGTGAGGGTACGCCTCAGATGATTAAGATTGCCGCTGCTGTGCGCAAAGGTGCTATGTCTTACCTTCGCCAACAATACAAGATTGTGGGCTGGGTATTTCTGGGGCTGGTTATCCTTTTCTCCATTATGGCATACGGTTTCGGAGTGCAGAACTCCTGGGTGCCGATTGCTTTCCTTACCGGAGGATTCTTTTCCGGACTTTCCGGCTTTTTGGGTATGAAGACGGCCACCTACGCATCGGCTCGCACTGCCAATGCGGCACGCACATCGCTGAATGCCGGACTACGCGTGGCTTTCCGTAGCGGTGCGGTGATGGGACTGGTAGTGGTTGGCCTTGGCTTGCTTGATATATCTTTCTGGTATCTGTTGCTGAATGCTGTAATTCCGGAAGATGTAATGACTCCCACCCATAAACTCTGCATCATTACCACTACCATGCTGACTTTCGGTATGGGCGCTTCCACGCAGGCATTGTTTGCACGCGTAGGTGGCGGTATCTATACAAAAGCTGCCGATGTAGGTGCCGACCTTGTGGGAAAGGTGGAAGCCGGTATTCCCGAAGACGACCCGCGTAATCCTGCCACGATTGCGGATAATGTAGGCGACAATGTAGGCGACGTGGCAGGTATGGGGGCTGATTTGTACGAAAGTTATTGCGGTTCTATCCTTGCTACGGCTGCCCTCGGTGCTGCGGCTTTTATCCACTCGGGTGATACGCTGATGCAGTTCAAGGCCGTAATCGCTCCGATGCTGATTGCAGCCGTCGGAATATTGCTTTCCATTATCGGTATCTTCTCCGTGCGTACCAAAGAGAATGCGAAGATGAAGGACTTGCTGAACTCACTGGCTTTCGGTACTAATCTCAGCTCTATTTTGATAGTTGTCGCCACTTTCTTTATCCTGTGGTTGCTGAAGTTGGACAACTGGCTGTGGATTTCCTGCTCCGTGATAGTGGGTTTGATAGTAGGTATCATCATCGGGCGGTCTACGGAGTACTATACTTCCCAATCCTACCGTCCTACCCAAAAGCTGAGTGAAAGCGGAAAGATCGGTCCGGCGACAGTCATAATTTCCGGTATAGGCTTGGGAATGCTTTCTACGGCTATTCCGGTGATTGCCGTGGTGATAGGTATCATTGCTTCTTATCTCTTTGCTTCGGGCTTCGACTTCTCTAATGTGGGTCTGGGGCTCTATGGTATTGGCATTGCCGCAGTAGGTATGCTTTCTACATTGGGCATCACGCTTGCTACAGATGCTTACGGACCGATAGCTGACAACGCGGGTGGCAATGCGGAAATGTCCGGTCTGGGTGAAGAGGTGCGTAAGCGTACCGATGCGCTTGACTCCTTGGGCAATACTACAGCCGCTACGGGCAAAGGCTTTGCCATCGGTTCCGCCGCTTTGACGGGATTGGCTTTGCTGGCCTCTTATGTCGAGGAAATCCGTATCGGGCTGACCCGCCTCGGGACTACCGAACTGTCGCTTCCTCATGGCGATGCCGTGGCTCTTCAAGATGCCACTTTCTTCGACTTTATGCATCACTACGATGTGACGCTGATGAATCCGAAAGTTCTTTCCGGTATGTTTCTGGGCTCGATGATGGCATTTCTTTTCTGTGGATTGACGATGAATGCGGTAGGGCGTGCAGCGGCCCATATGGTAGACGAAGTGCGCCGCCAGTTCCGCGAAATCAAGGGAATCCTTACGGGAGAAACGGAGCCTGATTATGAGCGTTGTGTGGCAATCTCGACGAAAGGGGCGCAACGCGAGATGGTGATTCCGTCACTGATAGCTATCATTGCTCCGATTGCGACGGGACTTATTTTCGGTGTTCCCGGTGTGCTCGGCCTGCTGATTGGCGGATTGAGCAGTGGTTTCGTGCTTGCCATCTTCATGGCAAATGCCGGTGGTGCATGGGATAATGCCAAAAAGTATGTGGAAGAAGGCAACTTTGGCGGCAAAGGCAGTGAAGTCCACAAGGCTACAGTCGTGGGTGACACCGTAGGAGACCCGTTCAAGGACACATCCGGTCCGAGCTTGAATATCCTAATCAAGCTGATGAGCATGGTAGCCATTGTGATGGCAGGGCTTACGGTTGCGTGGAGTCTGTTCTAGAAAGAGTTTTTCCCCGTATCCCACCAAAGGCGGGTGGCGCCGTTATCTGCGCCACCCAGTTTTTCCGTGAGGGTGGCGTATTGTGCCGGGTCGGCAGTGGCGGCGTCCGTTGAGAACGGAAGGCGGCGGATCATGATATCCGTATCAATCACTTTTCCGGTGTTGTTTTGGACCTTGAAAAGTTTGGGGTATCCGGTACGGCGTTGCTCAGCCCATGCCTCATAACTTTCGGGCCAGCATGCCAGCCACTTCTGGGTAATAATCTTTTCGAGTTTCGTCTCTATGTCTGCATCTTCTTCCCATTTGGGGGATATGGTAATCAAGGCTTTCATGTCCTTGCCTACCTTGCCGCCTGAGACTACATCTTTATAATCGGCAGGGGTTTTGTCGCTTTCCAGATATTCGGAGGCACCGGCACAGTCCCACTGTGTAAATGAAGTACTTACCCCGTATTCATAGCATGTGCGGGGATTCTCTTTGGTATAGCCACGGAGGGCTGCTTCGGCCCTGAGCAGCCAGACTTCTGCCGCACTCATCAATACGGCTCCGGTCTTTTCGCCGATGGTACTTGTGTTGAGGGAAGAGCAAAAACTGTAAATGTTGGCGTCACCGTCTTTCATGGGTAACCCGATGGGAATGCCTAACAACTGTTTTTGATAACCTTCGAGAAGGGCGGTGTTATACCATTTCTTGCCACGCGGGTCCTCATAACCGTTGATAATGGATTCCATCGAGGCATTCATGTAGACTTCACCCCAACCGGCAACGGCACACAAAGGATTGATATAGTTCTTGCCCATTACAGCGATGGTTTCCCTTGCACCTTCCAGTACACCTTGATTGTCATTCAGTGCTTTGGTTGCTTGGTCTTTGGCAAGTGTTGCATCCACATTGGAGATGCGCATGGCAAGGCGCAAACGTAGTGAGTTGGCAAACTTTAACCACTCCTTCAAGGTCTTGCCGTTGGTCAGCATATCATACTCTTTGAATTTGTTGTTGTCACCGCCCTCGTCCAGGTATTCCCTTATCAATTGCTGCCCTTCGTCCAGGTCTGCAAAGAAGCGTGTATAGGCTTCTTGCAGTCCGTAAACCCGGGGTGTCTCACCCAGTTGATGGTAGACCAGCGGACCGTATGTATCGGCAATGCGGTGCATCAGTTCCACTTTCAAAATTTCGGTAATGCCGAGGTAGCCTTTCAAGTTGTCATTGCCATAAAAGTTCTTTTCTGCCTTCTGCACCTCCGTGTAGACATATCCGTAAGTACATTGCCATGCGGCATTGGTCCAGCCTGAGTTCAGGTTGTAGCAGGCGTTGGATTTCATGAATTTAGGAATAGGGTCCATGAAGTAGCCGGAGAACATGTCATGGTTCAGGGATTGTGTCATCTGCCATACCCAATTTAAGCCAACAGAACCTATATTGAAGTAGATACCCGACTGTATGGGTTCGAATGGAGCAGTCAGGTTCTGGAAATCTATTTCCTTTTTGTCGTCCGAGAAACCTCCCTTGATTTCGTTGTCGTTCTCAAAACCGCCGGTGCAAGCTGCAAGCAGCAATATGCTATGGCAGAAAAGGAATATGATGCACTTGTTTTTCATAAGGTATTCATTTTAAAAGGTTAATCTTAGGTTAAAGCCGATATTCCGGGTAGTAGGCATGCCAAACACGTCTACTCCTTGATTGTTGTTGCCTACGGACATTACTGCATCGGGGTCGAACGGTGCTTCCTTCTTTAAGAAACACAAGTTGCGCGCTGCCAATGATACGTCGATTCCCTTTATGAATCTACTGTTTTCCAGTATCGTTTTCGGGAAAGAATAGCTCAGTGATACTTCACGGAGTCTGATGCAGGTTGCGTCGTACATATAATATTCGGAGATGGCATTTCTGCCGCCTACTGCGCTGTAGAATGCTCTCGGGTCGTTGAACTTCTGTCCCTGGTATTCTACATATCCTCGGGCGCGGGCATCTTCGGTGACTTTGGTCACGCCGTTGGCATCCAACTCAGACTGTGTCAGTGACATGACTTCGCCGCCAAAGCGGAAATCTATCAGGAAATAGAGCTCCAGGTCCTTGTAGGTAAGTGTGTTGCTCCATCCCATCGTGAAGTCAGGATTGGCATTCCCAAGCAAATCCTTGTTTCCGGTATTTCCCAAAGGCCTTTTGCTGGTTTCATCAACCATGATGCTGCCATCCTCGTTACGGCGGAAAGCATTTCCATAAATATCCCCCAGGCTGCCTCCTTCTTTGACACGCATCTGATAGCCTGCGTTGAAACCTTCTTCGTAGTAGGAAAATTCCGGATAGTCAGGATGCAGGGTCACTACTTTGTTCTTGTTGGCGGACATGTTGATGAGACTCTTCCACGAAAAGTTTCTGTATAGTAGCGGAGTGGCGTCTACCGTCAGCTCAAAACCCTGGTTACGTATTTTTCCGGCATTGACATACCGGTATTTATAGGTGGAGCCCGTAGGATTGTCCATTCTCAACAACTGGTTCTTGGTATTGGTCTGATACCAAGTGAAGTCTATCCCGAAGCGGTGATGGAAGAAGCGCCATTCTGTACCGAATTCGATGGAGCTGCTGATTTCCGGTTTTAGGTCACCGCGCTGTTCTACGGTATTTACATTGATACTGCCGCCTACCATGATGATGTCTACCGGATTGGTGATTCCTATCGGGAGGTCATTACCGACTTCCGCCCATGAAGCGCGCACTTTTGCAAAACTTATCCATTTGGGCAGGGAGCAGGTTTTGTTAAGAATCCAGGTAGCTCCTATGGAGGGATAGAAGAATCCGGTATTCTTGCTGTCTGTGTGGGCTAATGTGGATGACCAGTCGTTACGTGCGGTAATGTCCAAGTATAGTAGTCCTTTCCAGCCCCACTGCATGGTGGCAAATACTGATTGGAGCGTGCGTTTGCTGTCGATGCTCTGATTTACGGCTGCTTTGGAGTCCATCACTACATTGGGGACGGTAAATACATTCGGTTTGTAGAGGGAAGCAAGCCTTGAGTCTATTGTCAGTGAATTGACTTTACTCATGTTGATGCTGGCTCCCAGTGCCGTATTGAGGGAAAAGTCATCAAATTCCTTGTTGAACAAGACCATTGCGTCACCGTAGACTTGGATTTCCTGGCTGTCCGACCAGATGTAACGTCCGTTTTCCTTGTCCTCGTATTTGCCGGCGATGTTGGGAGCTGTAGTGGCATACATCTTATTGTCGAATTTATCACTGATATAATCCACATTACCCCGTACCTGCAGGTTGAAGTAGTCCGTAATGTGCAGATTGGCTCTGGCCGATGCCACAGCGCGATAACGCTTGTAGCCACTGAGCACGCGGTTTTTCAGCCAGTAGGGATTCTGTCCCCATTCACTGACGGTACCATCTCCATTCTTTTCAATCCAGTTTTGTGTCATCATATTGCGGTCGGCATTCCACGTTTCAAAGTTTTCTCTGTAAGTGCTCATGTCTACGCCACGTGGGAAACTGTACAAGCTGACCAGCGGATTCAGATAATAGCCGCCGGTAGCAGGGGAGTTCTTGACGGTTTGGGTCATTAGTGTTGCAATGCCGTCCAGTTTCAGCTTGTTGTTGAAGAGGCTGGCCGTTTCGTGTAGGTTCAGGTTATTCTTCTGTAGTTTGTTATTGTCCACAATTCCTTTAGCCGTGGTGTTGGCGTATGAGAAATAAGTTTGTACCTTTTCATTTCCGGTAGTGATGGCCAGCGAATTGAAAGTGGTGATGCCATTGCTGAAGAATTCGCCTATGTTGTCATAGTCCGTTACATTGCCTTTTGTACCCCAGCTTGCCGTACCGCCATCTTCGTTCCGGCCGTATGTATTTTGGAATTCGGGGGTACTGATGGCGTGACTTACGGTCAGGTTGGAGGAGAATGTAACGCGCTGCAGTCCGGCCTTTCCCTTTTTAGTGGTGATCAGAATGACGCCATTAGCTGCCTGCGAACCATAAAGCGCGGCGGCAGAAGAACCTTTCAGGATGTTGATGCTTTCTATGTCGTCCGGATTCAGGTTGGAAATCCCGTCACCGGCATCACGGTTCAATCCATCGTAGTTACCGCCGATTACGGTGGAGGTGGATTCTGTTGAGCTGTTCAGCATAGGAACACCGTCAATTACGTACAAGGGCTGGTTGTTGCCGCTGGCAAATGCAGAGCGTGCACCGCGAATGACGACTTTGGCAGAACCTCCTAAATTGGCGGTTTTATTGATTTGTACTCCGGCCGTCTTTCCTGCCAGTGTATTAATCATGTTCGGCTCTTTGGCACGGGTCAGCTCACTGCTGCTTATTTGTTGGGTAGAATAGGTCAATGAGGACATTTTCTTCTGGATACCCATGGCGGTTACCACTACTTGCTCCAGGGCGAGGCTCTTTTCTTCCATCCGGATGTGGAGATTATTTCTACCGTTCAGGGCAATGGTTTGCGGTTCATAACTGATGTAGGATACGACAATAGTGGCATAAGGAGGGATATTCATACTAAATTCTCCTTCGGTATTGGTGATAACACCATTGGCGGTCCCTTTTTCAAGAATGTTGGCACCGATAATCGGTTCGCCTTTGGAGTCCGTCACCTTTCCTCTTACAGTAGCCATTTCCTGCAGAGTGTCTGTCTTATCCTCAGCACTCCTGCTGTTTTTGGTTAAAACGATGTTTTTGCCTTCCATCACATACTTGATGTCTGTCCCTTTGAACATTTGGTCAAGTACTTCGGAAACAGTTTGGTTGCTTGCATTGATGTCGACGGTACGGCGTACATCGACGTTCTGTTTGTTATATACAAATAAGTATTCTGTTTGCGATTCAATTTGCTCGAGAACTTGCCCTACTCTCAGCCGGGCATTTTGAATGCTGACCCTGGCATTCTGAGAGTAGCAGTTCCCGCTGTACACCTGAAATATAACAAGCAGGAGAAGGAATAATGTGATTTTCATAGGTTTGCAATAATTGCTTAAAATCTAATTTTTTTAGATAAAAAAGCCTCATCAACAAAATTTTTCTCATATCTTTGTCACTGTGTTAAGTTAATAAATTGATTAAGGTCGATTTT
>UMJN01064840.1_pt1 | contig 15364 bp, 18 predicted proteins | sample 1966061 | NCBI WGS metagenome assembly UMJN01 (sample SAMEA4836149, study PRJEB28245) | human gut metagenome | biome: gut microbiome; material: fecal sample | place: Denmark | collected 2008
GCATGCCAAGATTTCCTTCGGCTAGTGCCTCTGCTCTCATTAACCTTGCCATCAAATCCAATTCCTTAGAAGTATAATTAATTAACATGAATACCACCAATAAAATATATGCGTTTTTTCTTGAAAGATGAACAATACTATGCTATAATCAATACGTCCACAGGGGTGTGGTATAATGGTAGCATAGGAGTCTCCAAAACTTTTGATGGGAGTTCGATTCTCTCCACCCCTGCCAAGTGATATTCAGGCGAACTTTTTCTACTTTGTTGGTGGGTTTGCTGTTATATATAATCTTGATTAAGTACTAGAAATAGTACTTTTTCTTTGATTAGGGGGTTATTTACAACCTCCTTTTTAATATAATATTAATTTTTAATGTAGCACTTCAATTTATATAGCGGTCTTATGAAGATGCTATTTTATCTCAAAAAAGTGCAATTGTAGATGTATTTTTTCTAACATTATTTATGATACTATAAAACATATAATATTATTAGTATAGTATTGTAAAATATACATTGTAGTTACACTTTTTTTAGATTAAATAAATCTATGATTATGTAGTTGTTATCAATTTATAATTTGCTATTAAGTAAATATATTGTTACTAAAAAAACAATTTTCGAACAAAAAGAGTAATGAATAATAAAAAGTACTTGATTAAAAGTACTCTTCAATGTCATATTAACTTTTTTTCTTACTATCCCAAATGCTAAATCTAATATCGTGTAATATTTGTATTATTTCTGCTAAGGCAAGTATTCCTAGTGATATGCCACCATAAGTTAACCATATTGTCATTAATGAACTGAATTCTATATCGTCATATTCATTTTTTCCCAATATGAAGCCAAGTATAAAACCTAAAACAATTAATACCCAAGCAATTATTTTTAATATACTAGAAATAGTATTTTTTTCTTGCATTATTTTTTCTAATCTCATATCAAGGTTATCTGTATTATATTCTTTTAAATTATTACAATAAGGGCAACCTTTTTCTAAGTCTTTTACTTCTCTACCACAATTAACACATTTTGTTTTTTTATTTTCTTTGTAGTCTTCTAAATTATCAAAAAAATTATCTTTCATTCTTTACCTCCAATTTCTTTAGTTTGTTAAGTCCATATAACCTAAAATATAATATTACTGGTATATAATATATTGTTTCTATAATACATTTAATTACTACATCAAATTTAATTATTCCATAAGTTGACTTATTAATAATAAAACCAATTAAACATACAACGTATACTAATATGCTTACTATACACATTATATTAGGCTTAATAATACTTTTATTTTTAGAATAGAATATAATTCCTAAACTGATAATCAATGTAGCAAATAAAGGTATATAGTTAGATAATATTAATATTGGAATAACCCCATTAATACTAGCAAATAATTTTGCAACATATACACATCTTATTAATAATACAACTATAAAATTAATAAACACTATTGTATTTAGTGCAGTTAAATTTATATGTTTTTTAGAAATAATCAATACATAATATAAAAGCAATACTAGACAACCACTGGTGGTAAAATCAAGCAAACTCTCAACTATAATATAAGCATTAAAAGTACTAATAAAAGATATAACAAGTAGTATTATGGAGACTATAACCAATAACTTTGGGTTATTAAGCATTCTTTTCATTGTTGATGCACTCCTTTCTAATTTATATTATAACACAAATTCTAACTACTGGTGCATATAATTCTAACTGATAGTTGTATAAAATAGTATTGGGTGGTGTAAATGGAAAATAAAAGCCACTTCCACAACGACTACTATTATTATGATATTGTTAGAAAAAATATTAAAAAATATAGAAAAACGGCTAATCTTACGCAACAAGAATTAGCCGATAAAATAGAAGTATCTATGCACTATATATCACAAATTGAAAGTGCTAACCCTAACAAATACTTTACTTTAGTAGTTATTGGAAGAATTGCCGACGCATTAAATATTGATATTAGACAACTATTTGATGATGTCGACACTACAAAATAGTATAATTGCCGTTATGCTATTTTTTTTGATACTTCTTCATAAATATACCATAATACAGACAAGTAAAGAAAGCCACAACTAACAATTATTGCAAACCATAATGGCTTATCAAAACTCGCCACTGACATTGCAGGTATTATGACATATGGGTCTTTAGGAATTGTAAATGCTAAAATACTAATAATAAACATTCCCATAATAGATAGTACTTTAAATATAGTTTTTGTCATTTTCCACCTCCTACACTATATTTTATCATAATATTGCAATAACTACATATATTAAATGCAGTACATATATTAAATGTTCCTAGATAATTATATTAGGTGGTGCATATGGAAATAAAAAAAGAAGATAATAAATTCATTTATGTTATAGTAGGAAAAAACATTAAAAGAATACGCAAAGAAAAAAATTTAACACAAGTTCAACTTGCCGACTTAATTGGGTATAATGAGGGAACAATCGCAAATATTGAAAATAGTAGTTATCAAACATTTAGTTTAGAGTTTTTATATATTATTTCAAAAAAACTTAATATATCTATGTGTGAATTCTTTAAAGAATTATAAATATAAATATTTGTAAAAAAATGCAATGTGAATTGCACTTTTATATGTTTTATTATTATTTGTGATATTTTTATTGTGACAATACAATTGACTAAATATTATCAATTGTATTGTCTTTTTTTTATTCATTGTCACTATCACCTCTCGGCAACAAATTTGTTATTGAAAAAATTGGTTTTATATTATCTCTCTCTTGAAAATAATTGTACTTCCAAGAACAACCGCTAATATAAGTAATTTTATTTTTCGCATTATTCTTTTCAATAACTGGAGGAAACGTTAAATGCGGTTCTCCTATTTTGGGAACTAATCTGTTATATACTTTTGCATCATTTGTTGCAAGTTCAACAGATTTCTCCTTATTATCAATATGTATAAATGTTTCTTTTTCGTCTATACTTGTTTTTTCAATTTTATATTTCATTTTATTAATCCTTTCTTTTTATGGGTATTGTTTTTTATTACATTAAATACCATATATATTTTTTTTAAAAAAGTATTAGTAGTCTTAAGATATAGATATAATAAGACTTATAATATCTTATAACTATTAACTCCAAAGCCATTATTTATTTTACTCTCTCGTTTTACTTCAATTAAATTGTCTTCTTTTAACGGCTTTAAATTATAAGATAATGTCTGCCGTGACTTTAGTCCTAGCATTTTACATAAATTATCTTGAGTAATATATATTTTACCCTTAATAGTTTTAAGTGATAAATGCCATATAGCCCAATAAATAGCGATAGAAGTCGTATTATACTTCCCACTAAATATTTTAGAAATGGAGCCAGAACTTTTATCGTCTTCACATTTATATTTATAACTGCTATTAACGATTTTTCTTACCTCTTCCTTTGTTAGTGGCTCAATACATTTACGCTCATTTTCAGTGTTAATTGCATCAAATATAGCATTATAACATAAACCACTATCGATAAGTTTAGATGCAAGGCGAAATAGTGTGTCATTTCTTTCTCCCGTTTTAATGTTTGCTAATTCACTATATCGCTTAATATCTATATAATTTATCTTTTTTTCTTTAGTGGCTTTAAACTTTTCTTTAGGCTTATTTTGTAATAATGTATCTTCTAATTGTTGGGGCAAATATGCTATATCACAATCATTGTCCCAACTATAAGTATTTCCGTTAGGGTGCATACTAGGAGGTGCTATAATGAAACCTCCATTTGCTCTAATATCAATGCCTTTATCAAATACATTAGTGCCACTTTTAATATTAGAAGATTTACTTTTAAAATAGTAGTGCTTTCCACCTCTTCCACTAGTTGCTATTAATGTTTTAGGTAAGATAATATTTTCTCTTTTTAAATATTCTAAAAAGTTCTTTATACCATTTATATCTTCCTTTATATCACAATCAATAACAACTAAATTGCTAGCATTTTTTCCAGTTAAAATACCAACATTATAGTTATCATTCCATAGTTGCCTTATTTTTTCATTATCGTTAGTAGCATTTATTTGCCATTTTTTTATTATTGGTATTTTTTCTTTGCAAGGTATAAGCCTAAAACCTTTGCTTGCTAAAGTAAGTGCTTCATTAAGCATTATATATCTCCTTTCTTTTTGCTTATGAAACGTTTCATATTTGTTCGAACAATACAAAGATAGCAGATTTATTTTTGATTTAAAATAGTTTTTGCTTGATTGACTATTCCATTGAAATTAATTTTAAAAACAATTTATTTTTGCTTATTTAAATACGCAATATTTAATACTTGCTTATTTTAATTGACATTAGCCTAATAAAATAGTATAATATTTTTAGAAAAGGAGGTAAAAAAAATGAAGACGAATAAACAAATTAAAATGGAACTATCAAAAAAACTTTCTCCAAAAATTGAAGAGTTAGTGAACCAAAGAGTTGAAGATAACAAAAAGAACGGAGTATCTTGTAGCCGTTCATATATTGCAGACCAATTGGGAATTGATAGAAACACACTTAATTTCTATATTAATGGCGATAACGGAACTGGTGTAGATGCAGAGCCTAGAATTCCCGATATAATTGGACTATATAAAATTAAAAAATTTTTTGATGTTCCTTATTCATATTTGTTTGACGAAACGTTTAATACTAAATGTGGTAGTGACAATATTGCCTTAGGAACTACATATGGTTTGAATGATAAAACACAACAAATTTTAAAAGAATTAAGAATTAAGGCAAATAATGAAACTATTAACGATAATTATTTAGCATCTACTAAACTATTTTTGATAAATAAAATAATTGAAAATGATAGTTTTTTAGAAAGTATGGCATTATATTTTTTAGTAACTTTAGGTCAAAATATTTTAGACGAAAAATACAAAGGCAGAGATAATTATTCTATGTTTTCAAGTGATAATAGTATTTATTCATTCACAAAGTATTCATTAATGGAAAATTTCTTACAATATATAAATACATTAACCGCTGGAGATAATGTTCCACTTTCTACAAAGAAAGATGCTGAAGAATATGCCATTAAATATGGTGGTAGTATGCAAGCATTTATTAAACAATTTATCATAGAAGATAAAAACAAAAAAAAGAAAGATTAAAAAAGATTGACTACTAAGGCAATAGTAATCAATCAAAAACACTAAATTAGACCGAATAAAATAGTTAAAATTTTGAAAGCCCAATCTCGTGTATCTCCATTATACATTAGATTGGTAAAAAACACAAATGTAAAAAAGGAGAGATAATATGAAAATGACAGAAAATATGATTGATAGCATTAGTTCACAAATAAATGCTAAAGATATAAAGAAGTATATAAATAATAATAGAATTGAATATTTGAGATATTTAATGAACTTAATTAAATGTAATACTACGCATATGACTGGTGGTGTTATAAATGACTAATGTTGTTATATATGCAAGATATAGTTCTCACAATCAAACAGAATGTTCTATTGAGGGGCAAATAGAAGAATGTAAAAGATATGCAGAGTTAAACGATTATAACGTAATAAATACATATATAGATAGAGCGAAAAGTGGCACTAAAGACAATAGAGAAGAATTTTTAAAAATGATTGAAGATAGTAAAAAGAAAGAATTCAAATATATTATAGTTTACCAATTAGATAGGTTTGCACGTAATAGATACGATAGTGCTATTTATAAAAAGGAATTAAAGACTAGAGATATAAGAGTTTTATCTTCAAGAGAAAATATTACTGAAGACGCATCTGGGGTTTTAATGGAAAGTATGCTAGAGGGTATGGCAGAATACTATTCTTTAGAGTTGGGACAAAAAGTTAAAAGAGGAATGAATTATAATGGAGAAAATTTTTATTATAATGGTGGTACGGTGCCATTAGGCTTTAAATTACAAGAAATAACAATTAATATAGAAAATAGTCTTAAACCCATTATTAAGAAAAAATATATATTAGATAATGAAAAAGCATCTATCGTTCAAAAGATTTTCGAAATGTATGCTAATGGCTCAAAAATGGTAGAAATTATTTCCACGTTAAATAGTTTAGGAGTTAAAACAGCCTATAACAAATCTTTTAATAAAAGCAGTATAAGGCGAATACTAGAAAATAAAAAATATATAGGTACTTATACATATAATGGTATAGAAACAAGTGATGCAATACCTAGAATAGTAAGTGACGAATTATTTAATAGAGTGCAAATGGAACTAGTTAAAAATGGTTTAGCACCATCTCGTAACAGAGCAAAAAATGAATACTTATTGACTGGTAAATTATATTGTGGAGATTGTAAAGAAAAAATGACTGGTACTTCTGGAACTTCTAAAACTAAAGAACTACATACTTATTATATTTGTAAGAATTCTAAAGCACATAAAAACTGCACTAAAAAACGTATTAAAAAAGATTATTTAGAAGACCTTGTAGTTTTATTTGCTAAAAGAACTTTGACAAATGAAAATATTGATAAAATTGCAAAAAAGATTGTAGATATAGCAAATAACGAACAGAACAATCAAGTATTGAAAACAATAAATAAAAACATAAAAGAAAATGAAAAAAAGAAAAGTAATTTATTACAAGCGATTGCAGAATGTGAAGATGCTATCGTTAGAAAGACTTTGTTTGACGAAATTGCAAAATTAACACAATTAGATACAATATATAATAATGCACTTATAGAAGAAAAGAGCAAACATCTACAATTAAATTATAAAGAGGTTAAATACTTTTTAACTCGAATTAAAAACAACAATATAAATGATTTTAAATATAAAAAAATGTTAATAAATATTTTAATAAATAAAGTCTATGTCTACACGAACAAGGCTGTTATAGTGTATAATGTTAGTAACGTCAAACAAGAGATAGATTTATCTCTTATTAATAATATTGAGTGTTCGCTTGTCGATGCTGATGCTCTGCCAAATAGAAATCTGCTCCAGCTTTTGGAGTTTTTTTATTGCAAAAAATACTTTCATAAAAAAACACTATTTTTCTTTTGTAGTGTTTTTCTTTTTCTTATCATAGTATAGACTATTTAAAACTTTTACTTTAATTCCCTTTTCAAGTGCGAATTGCTTTCTTACACCCTCAGGTAATCTCTTTTTATAAACCTTCATAATTAACCTCCGCTCTTAACGGCACAATTATACCACAAAAATGCAAAAGTTAAACATTTTTTTAAACATTTTACGAAAAATGACAATTTATATGGTATAATTTAAACATTGATAAGAAAGTAGATGATTTAATGAAAAACAGAAAAGATGGTAAAAGAGTTAAAAATCTAGATGGAATGCATGGGCTTATAACTCATATTAAACCATACAGAGCAGACTCTGATGTATATATCAATACAAAAATAGATGTTACAGAAATGGTAAAATATGTTGAAAAACTAAAAAAAACAAAGGAATATGAACATTTAACATATTTTCATGTATTTAGCACAGCAATAGCAAAACTTGTTTACAATAGACCATTACTAAATAGATTTGTAATTAATAGAAGGTACTATGACAGAAATTTTGTTAATCTATCATTCGTTGCAAAAAGAGAGTTTACTGATACCTCAGAAGAAAACTTTAGTTCTCTAATCGTTGAAAAAGACGACAACTTAAAAACGATCAGTGATAAAATATCAGGCAAAGTAAAAAGTGTTCGCCAAAGCAAATTAAATAGTGCTGACGATTTCATGGATAAAGTTGGTAAATTACCAGTAGGTTTACTAAGAATTATTTGTTCATTATTAAAGTTTGCCGACAATCATGACCTTATCCCAGAAAGTTTAACAAAAAACTCAATCTACCACTCTAGTGTTATAATGACTAATTTAGGTAGCATCAATTGCGGTTCAATCTATCACAATTTAACAGATTTCGGAACAAATAGTATCCTAATAGCAATTGGTAAAATAACAGAAGAACCAATGGTAGTTAACGGAAAAATAGAAATTAGAAAAGTATGTGACTTCGGCATAAATCTAGACGAAAGAATAGCTGACGGATTCTACTTTACTAAATCGTTAGAATATTTTAGATATGTTTTAGAACACCCAGAACTTCTAGAAGAAAATGCCAATGTAGCCATTGATATAAAAAAATAAAAATTGATACTCAAATCAGAGTACCAATTTTTTTTATATTATCAAATATTATTAGTTTTGCCATGCCATTTATAGTTTACTACTTCAGGAATATCAACACCATTTTCAACAATATACTTTTCATGATAACTTAACGTATCATTGCATTTTTTTTGCAAAGCATTTCGCTGCTTAACATTAACTTTAACATACTTTAAAACATCCAAAACTAAATGATAGCGATCAATTCTATTTCTTACACGCATATCAAATGGAGTTGTTATAGTCCCTTCTTCAATATAACCATGAACATGTAAATTTCTATTAAATCTTTTATAAGTAAGTTGATGTATTAAATCAGGATAACCATGGAATGCAAAAATAATAGGTTTATCTTTAGTAAAGATTGCATCATATTCATCATTAGTTAAACCATGGGGATGATCAACATTCGAAACGAGTTTCATTAAATCCACAACATTAACTACCCTAATTTTTAAATCAGGAATGTTATCACGCAAAATATCAGTTGCAGCAAAAACCTCTAATGTTGGTGTATCTCCAGCGCCTACTAAAACAACATCTGGATCCACGTCACTAGCCCAATTTAAAATTGAAATACCTTTACTACAATGTTCTTTAGCTTCATCCATATTAAGCCACTGCAAACTAGGATGCTTAGAGGCAATTACAACATTTATATAATTTTTGGTTTGAATAACATGTTCAAAAGTGCATAACAATGTATTAGCATCAAAAGGTAGATATATTCTTACTATATCTGGTTTCTTAGTAACTATATGATTTAAAAAACCAGGATCTTGATGAGTAAAACCATTATGATCTTGCTGCCAACAATGGCTTGTTAAAATATAATTTAATGAAGGAATATCCTTTCTCCAACTAATTTCTTTACACATTTTTAACCATTTTGCATGTTGACTTGCCATAGAATCAACTATTCTTATAAATGCTTCATAACTATGTAAAAAACCAAACCTACCAGATAAAATATATCCTTCCAGAAGTCCTTCACAAACATGCTCAGACAATATACTATCAACTACCTGTCCACTTTTAGAAACGTATTCATCATTTTTCAAAACAGGCAAATTCCAGCGCCTATTAGTCACCTTAAACACCTCATTAAACCTATTTGAAAGTGCTTCATCTGGTCCAAAAATCATAAAATCAGGATTCATTTTTACAATTTCTTTAACATAAGACCCCAAACTATACATGTCACTATTATAAATGCTACCATGCTGCATAATATTAATTTTATAATTAGTAATATCTGGCATTAGCAAGTCGTGCTTTAATCCCTGATTTGTTACTAATGAGTCACTCATTCTTTTATGACCTTTTGGCATTTTCGATACAATTGTATCTATTATACTTCCATCTTGATTAAATAATTCATCGACTTTATAACTTTTCAACCATCTTTCTAAAATCTCTAAATCGTTATCATTTTTTATAGAGAAAGGTATTTGATGTGATCTAAAACTTCCTTCTATAGAATGACCATCATAACTTTTAACTCCAGTCCAACCTTTAGGAGTTTTCATTATTATCATAGGCCATTTAAATTTAAATCTATTATCAGTTTTTGCCAGACTTTTAATAACTTTTATTTTGCCAATGATTGTATCTAAAATATTTGCCATTTGTCTATGACACTCCATAATATCCTTATTAAAAGCATCAAATATAAAAGGCTGATAACCTAATGCAGTAAAATAGTTTTTTAACTCTTCATCAGTAAATCTCGAAAAAATAGTTGGATTAGCTATTTTATATCCATTAAGATGTAAAATTGGCAACACCACGCCATCAGTAACAGGATTGATAAGTCTATTTATATTCCAAGAAGCCGCTAATGGACCGGTTTCGGCTTCACCATCACCAATAACACAAGCTACAATAATTTTCGGATTATTTAAAGCAGCCCCATAAGCATGAGATAAACTATATCCTAATTCTCCACCTTCATTAATACTGCCTGGCGTTTCTGGTGAAACATGACTTGATACACCACCTGGAAAACTAAATTGTTTACATAATTTTATTAGTCCACTTTCATCATTAGTTATTTTCGGATAATACTCAGAATATGTTCCTTCAATATAGGAGTTTGAAATTAATGCTTGACCGCTATGTCCAGGACCTGACACATACACCATATCCAAATCATACTTAGTTATTATTCTATTTAAATGGGCATAAATAAAATTTTGCCCAGGTGCACTCCCCCAATGACCAACCAATTTTGATTTAATATCATTTATGGTTAATTTTCTTTTTAATAATGGGTTGTCTTTCAAATATAATTGAGCACAAGATAAATAATTAGCAATTCTAAATTGTTCATCAACAATTAATAAATCATCATTCATATATTAACACCTCTTTATTCTTCTTAATTATACTATAAAAAAACAAAATTTTAAATAAAATAATTTTTTTTAAAAAAAGGCTTTATTTTTTTTTAAAATGTGATATACTAACATTGTAATTTTAAAGAAATGCGCCAAAAGGACGCGCTCATAGCTCAATTGGATAGAGCGTTAGACTACGGATCTAAAGGTTAGGGGTTCGACTCCCTTTGGGCGCACCACTGAATCGAGAAGTAGCACAATTTGGTAGTGCACTTGGTTTGGGACCAAGGGGTTGCAGGTTCAAATCCTGTCTTCTCGACCATCGATTAATATAATACCATCTCGTATGGTATTTTTTTGTTTAAACTCTGCAACCCCTTTTTATTCTAAATTGATAACATCGAATATTTCTTTAAAATTATCCTCCATTATTTCAAAAGTAGTGCCCTTATTATGTAATTTTCCATAATATGGTTCTTTATTATAAAAATTTATTTTGATATTCATTCTTATATAGCCATTTTCAATCGCTTTTAAAAAAGAAGTTAAATTTTTGAATCTAAACAAAGTCATTTTATAATATTTAAAATAATAAGTTTTATTTTGCTGCATATAAAATTTCTTTACTTTAAACAAAGCCAACAAAGACAGTTTTTTATTAAGACGTAAAGATAGCTGTTCAAACGACCAAGAAATTCTACTATTAATATCGCCTGTAAAATTATTTCTTATTAAAAGTTCTAGTTTTCTTAATTTATAATTAACGCGAAGTTTATAAGAATAATAATATCCTACATCCGTAAAAATATCACCATATATTTGTGCATAAAAAACTTTATAATTATTATCTTTTCTACTATACCAACCATAATTATTTAAAAGCCAATTAATTAGCAACGGTTCACTATCTGGAACAATAGATATTAAACCAACATATGGTTCTGAACCATCTAATTTTGTTTTTAGCTCTATTCCATCAAAATCCGGAAGTGATTCGTAATCATCAGTTTTGCCCAAGATGTTTTCCAAAGTTTTTCCAGCCGAACTATATCCTTTACCTACATTTTTTATCCAATTCATACACTGGATTCTATAAAATTCATTACTAAGTCTTTTTAAATTGCTCATCTAAAACTCACCTCTATTATTTATTGTTGTAAAAAAAAGCCCGATTTCCTTTAATTTTTTATAAGAAAATAGACATTTTCTATTTTTTTTAGTAAAATTAAGATGGTGACAATAAAAATGTTAAGCAAAATAAACAATATTACAGTCTTCTTCGAACAAGGAGAAAAATTAACAATACCAGCCGACTACATAAAAAAATTTTATATATCCAATATAAATAAAAATGGTGACGAAATTCCATACGAAGAGTCCGGAATAACTAACAAATTAATTGCAAACTTTGCAATAATTCTATTTAGTGATAATACTTTAAATCAAAATGAATTTAAAATATTTAAAGATAACAATATTTATTCAATAGCCATAAAATTTAAAAGTTCCAAAACAATCACGTTTATTATAACAAGTGCTATAAGTCCATTTTTAAATAATATGGAACATAACATGTATCAAAAAGAATATATTTTTAATAATAGCAAAGCACTTTTAATATCGGAATACAAAGTTAAAAATATCACTTCATTATTTATTTAAACAAAAAAACTATACATTTGTATAGTTTTTTAATCTTCTTAAGAAGAACATAAACTCAATGGTGGCTTCAGCGGGAATTGAACCAGCGACACAAGGATTTTCAGTCCTCTGCTCTACCGACTGAGCTATGAAGCCACAATGGCGGTTCGTACGGGATTTGAACCCGTGATCTTCTGCGTGACAGGCAGACGTCATAGGCCTCTAGACTAACGAACCATTGGTTGCGGGAGTAGGATTTGAACCTACGGCCTCCAGGTTATGAGCCTGGCGAGCTACCGAACTGCTCTATCCCGCGATACTTTGGCGGAGAAAAAGGGATTCGAACCCCTGCGCCGTTACCGACCTTCCGGTTTTCAAGACCGGTCCCTTCAACCAGACTTGGGTATTTCTCCATTTTTCCTAACAGGAACAAACTGATTATAGCATACCAAATAACTTTTAGTCAATCAAAATAAACAATTTTTGACCGATTTATACAAAAATAAGTGAAAAAACTTATAAAAAATCGTTTTTTTTTAAAAAAAGTAAAAAAACTATTGATAAAATCTGATTTTATTGTTATACTCAAATAGTCTTATCAATTAAGACACAAGTGCCCGCCCGAGTGGCGGAATAGGTAGACGCACAGGACTTAAAATCCTGCGAGTATAAAAACTCGTGCCGGTTCAAGTCCGGCCTCGGGCACCATAAAATTATTTATTTGTCGGGCGATTAGCTCAGTTGGTTAGAGCACCTGCCTTACAAGCAGGGGGTCGTAGGTTCGAGTCCTACATCGCCCACCATTTGCCGACATAGCGTAATAGGTAGCGCAACTGACTTGTAATCAGTAGGTTGGGAGTTCGATTCTCTCTGTCGGCACCATTTTTTTGGAAGGATAGCGAAGTGGTCAAACGCGGCAGACTGTAAATCTGTTCCTTAGGGTTCCATAGTTCAAATCTATGTCCTTCCACCATTTACTGCCTTGTAGCCAAGCGGTAAGGCATCAGACTTTGACTCTGACATTTCGGCGGTTCGAATCCTCCCAAGGCAGCCAATTTTTATTTTTGTCCTGTTAGCTCAGCAGGTAGAGCATTTGACTTTTAATCAAAGGGTCTGGGATTCGAGTTCCCAACAGGACACCATTTTAAAAAATTAAAGTTCGTTTAAAACGAACTTTTTTTAAAATTCATCATCCATCCACCTTGGTAGTTTTTCATATAATGGTCTAAACCCCGAAATTGTTTCATCAAAGTCTGAAGTGTTACGGTAATTCATACATTTAACCGATAAATTAACATGCTTATTTTTTTCGTCAATAGACATAATCTTCGCAAAGATCTCTTCCTTATTAGTAACATACTTACCAATATCATTTACAAATGCCGTATCAAGTTCAGAAATATGAATCATACCAGTATAGCCATCTTTTAGGTTTACAAACACTCCATATTTCGTCCAACCTGTAACAACAACTTTGACAATTTGATTAATTTTATACATAAAGCATCACCAATAAAATTATATCATTACAAAACAAAGAAGTAAAATATCATAATTGAACAAAATAGCAATTTGTGATAATATCATTTATATAAAATTTAAATTTAAAAGAAAGGAACAAATAAAAATGAAAGAAATGAAAATAAGAGAAATCATCGATAAAATAGTACCATACCTTAATAGTGATGGAGGAAATTTAGAATTTATAAAATTAGAAGATGATATCGTTTATATTAAACTAACCGGAGCATGTGGGTGCTGTCCTCACAAAAACGAAACAATTAAATATGGTATTTTAGAATCCATAAAAGAAGAACTTCCAGAAATAAAAGACGTAATTAACGTTGATATATAAAAGGATATTTAATAATAATTTCATATTTGCTAGACATAGCAGTAATCAATTTTAAAATAAAGTTTTCATATTGAGAACTTTTTTTTAACAAATCATAAAATAAATCGGAATAAACATTATTTTTGTTTTGCATATCATATAACTCCAAAAAATATGTCGGATAAATAAGCCTTACAAAAAACATATTAATTGAAAAATTATCAAAGTTGTAATTATCAATTACACTAATTGCCTCATCAGTAGAAAAATCCGAGTAAAAAAATCTCATTTTTAAATATTCAGCAAAATCACGAAACTCAAAATCAAATAAATAATTCACAGGATTGTAATATGAAAAAGAATACATAGGAAATTCTATCCGATTATGTTGAATCGACAAACCATTTTTTTGACCATACTTTCTAATTAAAAGATTATAATTATAAATGCAGATTTCAATCAAACCTATATAATAATTTAATATATATAAGATATCTTTATTTAAAGATAGTTCACTTTTGTGTTTTTCTAATTGAACTACTCTATTTTCCCATATTTCATTCCAGTAATTATTTTCATTAATCAAACCACCAATGCATATTGGAAAATCAATGATTTCATTTTCACAATCACTTTCCATTACTACATATTTTTTTCCATTAAACTCTGAAATATAACTACCCTTCTTATTCATAACTACTTTCAAAGACTTTAAGTTATTACTTATTAGATAATTTAAAACTTTTTCAAACTCAACTTCATCACGATTAAAATTTGAAATAATATAAAACTTATCTAAATGTTTAAAATACAATAAATTATTTAATATTGCTAAATCATCACATCTCAAATCATAATTATATTCTATAAATTCTTTCATACTTTTATATATGAAAAAAACATAGTGTTTATACTATGCTATACGCTTACTATCACTAGGATTATCAAAAATATTAGTTGAATCAACGTTTAAGACAGCACTTTCTTCATTAACAGCACTATTCAAATCTTGATTATTAACTTTTTTTCCTTTTTCACGATATTGACTTATAATAGAATGAATTGAAAGTTCAGCAATTTTAATAACTTCTGTTAATCCATCTTCAAGTTCCTGCAATTCAGCATTTGATAATATTACGCCATCAACTTGTTGCATTGCAACATTAACAGCTTTATTTAAAGGATTAGTTATCGCACCTTGTGAATTATTATCATTTAAAGTTACTGTTTCACTCGGTGTTTGGGCAGAAAACAAATTATCATTACCGCTTAGATTATTAACAGTATTTTTTTCAGAAGAATCAAATACCATTGAATCATTAGAATCTAAAACAGTCTCAGTAGTTTGATTTACAC
>UMJN01033566.1_pt1 | contig 14995 bp, 17 predicted proteins | sample 1966061 | NCBI WGS metagenome assembly UMJN01 (sample SAMEA4836149, study PRJEB28245) | human gut metagenome | biome: gut microbiome; material: fecal sample | place: Denmark | collected 2008
CATACATGGCAAGGTAGCCTTAGTTATTAAGTATGGTGGTGGTATTATGAATTATGAAACAGTTTTATTAAAGACTAATCGCTTGATAATAAAAAAGGGTGAAATAAATGATTTTTTAAAGGTTTATGAGTATGATTTTTCTAGGTTAAAAAACGTAGATGGTGAGTGTAAATTAGTTAAACAAGATTTATCTAAAATAGAGGCTTGGTTTAAAGGTGGTATAAATAAATATTATTCCAAAATAAAAAAGGGACATATGTTTGATTGGATAATATATGCTGATAACATTCCAACTGGAAACATATTAACTGAGGGTGAAAATTTGGATACTAAAACCGTTTTTGTATCCTATAATATGCATCCATCATATTGGAATAAAGGATATATGACTGAGGCTTTAGAAAAAGTAATGGAGTTTTTATTCTCTATAGGATATGATAACGTTATATGTAAATATTCTGATGGAAACATAAGAAGTAAAAGAGTAATGGAAAAATTAGGATTTAAACCATTTATGATAGAGCAAGATTCATGGAAAAATGAAAAAGGTAATTTAGTTGATGATTATGTAATGATTATGACTAAGGATGACTTTCTTTCTAAAACAGAAAGGTTAAAAGTGATAAAGAATTCTTTATAGAATTCTTTTTTTGTAGTATAATTAAATTATAGGAGGATTATAAAATGAAAATATTAGTAACTGGTGGAACAGGATTTATAGGAAGTCATACTTGCGTTGAACTTCTTGATGCGGGATATGATGTTGTAATTGTTGATAATTTATCAAACTCAAAAAAAGAAGTAGTATCATACATTGAAAAAATAACAGGTAAAAAGGTTGCTTTTTATGAAAATGACGTATGTGATAAAAAAGCTTTAATAAAAATATTTAAAGAAAACAAAATAGATGCAATAATACATTTTGCAGGTTACAAAGCAGTTGGCGAATCAGTTTTAAAACCACTTATGTATTACCGTAACAACTTGGATTCTACGTTAAGCTTACTTGAGGTTGCAGATTTATTTAACGTTAAAAAAATTGCGTTTTCATCTTCTGCGACGGTTTATGGAAAACCTAAATCACTTCCAATAAAAGAGGATTTTCCTCTTAGCACAACAAATCCATACGGAACAACAAAACTTATGATAGAAAGAATATTAAAGGACTTATATAAGGCTGATAATAACTGGAGTATTGCAATACTTAGGTATTTTAATCCGATTGGAGCACATAAGTCAGGTCTTTTAGGCGAAAATCCAAATGGTATTCCAAACAATTTGATGCCATATATAATTAAGGTTGCAACTGGGGAACTTAAGTGCCTTGGAATATTTGGTAACGACTATGATACAAAAGATGGAACTGGTGTTAGAGACTATATTCACGTTGTTGATTTAGCTAAAGGACACGTTAAGGCAGTAGATAAGATATTAAAAACGACAGGATGTGATTGCTATAATCTTGGTACTGGTAATGGATATAGTGTTCTTGAATTAGTAAATACATTTATGAATGTAAATAAAGTTGATGTTAAATATGAAATAAAAGAAAGACGCCCAGGAGATATTGATGCTTGTTATGCAGATCCATCATATGCTTATGAAAAGTTAGGTTGGAAAGCAGAAAAAGACATTAATGAAATGTGCCGTGATGCATATAATTTTGTTAAGAAGGATTAGGTGATTTTATGATATCAATGAAGGCTTTAAAAATGCTTTTAGAAACTAGTTTAAGTGATAATAATTATGATAAATTTCTAAATCAATTAAATGACTTAGAAATAGATAAAGATAATTTTTGGAATGTTATTGCGGTTGTAGAGGAAGTTATAAAAGATAAATGCTTGACAGAGACTATAGAAAATAAAAAAGATAGCAGGAAGGTACTACTTCAAGAATTTGGAGTGATAGAAAAAGAACATAATTTCTTTGACGATTTAGAAGATTTTAAAATTAAGATTTCTAATTTATTTAAAAATAAATTATCAAATTATAAGGATGATTCATTAGAAGATATTTATAATAAATTAGATGACTTTGAAGGTAGGCTTATATGAAGAAATTAAATAACGTATTAATATTTTTATGTTCACTTGCAGCAGCTTGTTTCTTTGTTAGAGATTTAAACGTAGGCTCATATGATAGATTACTTGGGGATATAACTATTCCTTTAGTACTACTTCTTCCAAGAATATTTAGTAAATTATTTAAAATAAAAATAACTTCTGCAATGGAATTAGTTTATGTTATCTTTATAATACTTGCACAGTTTATAGGAAGCGTTGTTAATTTATATAACACAGTTTGGTGGTATGACTTATTCGCTCACTTTTTATCTGGCGTTTTAACATCTATTTTAGCACTTGTTGTATTAAATTGGTTTGGAATATATAAAGAAAAAAATAGAGGATTTAACTTTTTATTTATAATATCATTTACACTTATGATTGCCTCTATTTGGGAATTTTTAGAATTTGGAGCGGATACATTCTTTGGTATGAACGTTCAGCATTCTCTTGATACAGGAGTGCGTGATACAATGGAGGATATGTTAATTGCATTTTTAGGTAGTCTTATAGTTAGCATTTCTTACTTAATAGAAAATAAAATAGCAAAAAATGGATTCTTAAAAAGAGTAGTTAGTGACTTAAAGTAATTAAGCACTAGCTCTCTTTTTTTATGCCGTAAATATTATTTATAGGATCTTTAAATAGTTTGTACTTTAACGGATTATACGTAAGATAAGTAAGTATTAGGTAAATTATTATTATAAATAAAATAGATGCGTTTTCCAATTTTAAATCCTTTTTCATGTTTATTATACTAATTGTTATTAGTTGTGATATTATGATTGTTATAAGCATTAAAAGTATTGTAATTAAAAGTTTTTCTCCTATTAAACTATATATTGGAAGGTAAAAAATCAAGAAAATTGGTATGGAAGATATACTTGCTATAACATTAGATATACAGACATTTTTATAATTTAAATGTTTTACTTTAACTATTATTTTTTGAATAACTCCAGAAAATAGTATACTTCCAAAAAGTATTTTCATATGTTCCCAAATACTTTCATTAACAGGTGATATTATACTTGTTATAAAACTTGGTATTTTATCATACAAAAAGTGAAGTGGAAAACAAAGTAAAAACGCCATTATAACACCTAGTATTTTTAGTTTTTTAAGTGACATATTAATCTCCTTTCTTTAAATAATATGAATTTTATGGGTATATTTATACTTTACAAATAATGCTTTTAATGTATAATAAAAAGATGTATATTGGAGGAAAGAAATGGCAAATGTTAAAACAAAATTATTTGAAACTAGCAAGGTGAAAATTACTGATGTTAGTTCAATAATAGATGAAATAGATGAATATAGACATATTAGTAGTTTAGGAAATGACATGTTTATAGCAACTACAAAAGATTTTAAGTACATTATTCTGGATAGTGATTTTAAAAAAGTTATTATAAAAAATACAATTATACCTTTTAAAGAGGATATTTTTATATTTGGAGAAGGAATTGAAAGAAATAGGTTATATGGTTTTATGAATAAAGAAGGAAAAGAAATAATTCCTGCTAAATATACTGATATTTCATGTGATTATGGTATAGCAGTAGCGAAGGAGTCAAATTATTATGAAAAAAAAATTATTAATAAACCTGGGACTGATGAGAAAGAAATAAGATGCTATGATATTCGAATATTAAGTGATGATAGGCTTTTTATAGAAGAATATGTTAAACGCTATTTGTCAGATAATAAGGGTAACACAATAGCATTATTAGAAAATATTGAAGAGTATAGTGGATGTGAAAAATTTAAGGATGGTCTTTTAAGAGTTAAAGAAAGAATTGATCAAGGAGAATACAAGATTGTTTTTATTAATAAAAATGGTATCAAAGTAATTGAAACAGACTATGAAGATGTTTCAGAATTTAACGAGGGATTAGCATATTTTAAGAAGGATGGTCTTTTTGGATTTATAAATAAAGAAGGTAAAGAGGTCATTGAACCAAAATATGATGAAGTTTCTAACTTTTATAAAGGTGTGGCAGTTTTTATAAGAGATTATGCTAGTGGTATTTTAAATAAAAAAGGTGAAGAAATAGTTAAGCCAAAGTATGATGAAATTATGCATAATAAATATGGTTTAATGAATGTTAAAAGAAATGGATTATATGGTATTATTAATACGGATGGCAAAGAAATAGTTGAGCCAAAATACGATCGTATTTATGTTTATAGTGATGATTTAGCCTTAGTTAAAAAGAATGGAAAATATGGATATATAGATAAAAATGGAAATGAGGTAATTAAACCAATATATTTTTATGCAGAAAGTTTTAAAAATGGCATTGCAGCAATTGAAGAGGATGGTCGCATATATTTTATAAATAAAAAATTAGAAAATGTAGTTAATAAATCATTTGATCATGTTAGAGAATTTGATTATGGGTTTGCTATAGCAGAGGATAAAGAAAATGTTTTTCTTATTAATTTTAATAAAGATAAAAATTATAAAGTATCTATTGATATATCTGGTAGAATTATAGAAAAAGAATTTGAAAGTTTAGAAAAAGCACAAAAGTTTGAAAGTAGAATGAAAAAATATATTGATAAAATATCACCAAAAAATGAAAAAATGGAAAAAAAATTTAATAAAATAATAGAAGATTATAATAAAAAGTTAGAAGATGTAAATAAAACATACCAAGATGAATTAATTAATGAAGTTGAAAATTGTTATAAAAGTATGATTTAAGTATTTTTATTAAAATTTGATTTATAAAAAAATAAAAATTTTTAAGAAGGTGGAATTATATTTTCACTTTTTATTTGACTTTACTTTTTTATGATTATACAATTGTATTTGGGTAAGAAAGAAGGTATAAAATGGATTTAAATAAAGAAAGATATATAATATTAGAAATTATTCCAACAAAGGTTTCTGGTGGTGATGTAGCACAACTTTCTGCACTTAAAATAAACGGAATAAAATTAGAAGATAGATTTGATTATAGATTAGATAAAAATAAAATAAAGATTCCTGACATACTTAATATGACTAATTATGATAATGATTCTTTTAAGTATGTTAAGACAACAAAGACTCTTATGAAAAACTTTAAGAAGTTTATAGGTGATTTACCACTTTTAATAATTGATAATTCTTATACTAGAAATTATTTAGAAGAATTTGATAATAAAAAGGAATCTATTTTTAAATATCTTAATTTAGATATGAGTGATGACGTGTTTGATAGGCTTGTTAATAAATATAATTTAGAGGCTAGCAACTACTTAGTTGACTTACTTTATGAAGCGATAATAAAGGAGATATAACATGATAATTAGATGTGTAAAAACAGGTTATTTAGAAGAAAATTGTTATGTTATATCAAAGGGTGATAAATGTCTTATAGTAGATCCTGGGGATGACTTTTATAAAATAGAAGAATTAGTAGGAGAAAAAGAAGTGCTTGCTATTTTAATTACTCACTACCACGAAGATCACATAGGAGCGTTAGAGGATTGCATTAAAAAATATAATGTTTGTAAGATAGATTATACTAGCAGTAAAAATGAGATGATAGGTCCTTTTTCCTTTGAAATAATAAAGACCCTTGGACACAAGGATGATGCCGTAACTTATTACTTTAAGAACGAGGCCGTAATGTTTGTTGGAGATTTTATTTTTAAAGGAAGTATAGGAAGATGTGATCTTCCTTCTGGAAACATAAAAGAAATGAAAAAAAGCATTAATTTAATAAAAAAATATGATAAAAATATTAAACTTTATCCTGGTCATGGAGATGAAACATCTTTAGGATATGAAATAGAAAATAATATTTATATGAAAGGTGATTTTTATGAGTAAAAAAATTGTAATATTAGGCGGAGGTACAGGAACTTCTACCTTAGTTAGAGGACTAAAGGAATTTCCTGTTGATATATCAGTTGTTGTATCAGTATGTGATGATGGTTCTTCAACTGGTAAGTTAAGAGAAGAGTTTGACATTCCAGCGGTAGGAGATTTAAGAAAGGTACTATCTGCTTTATCTGATACAGAACCTTTATTTGAAAGTTTATTAGAATACAGATTTAATACATCAAGTGATTTAAATGGACATGCTGTAGGTAATCTTTTACTTGCGGCACTTTGTAATATTACTGGTAATATGTCTGATGGTATAAAGTCTCTTTCTAAAGTACTTAATTTAAAGGGAAAAGTTCTTCCTTTATCAGAAGATAACGTTGTTCTAATGGGTATTATGAATGATGGTGAAAAAATAGAAGGAGAACATAATATAACGGAATATAAATCAGGAATTAAAGATATTTATTATAAAACTCCACCTAAAATAAATCCTGAAGTAATAAAAGAAATAAAAGAAGCTGATATGATAATTCTTAGTATGGGTAGTTTATATACTAGCGTTATTTGTAACTTAATAAGTGATGATGTGGTTCGCGCAATAGATGAATCAAAGGGGAAAATATTATACGTATGTAATATGTTTACGCAACCTGGTGAAACTGATGATTATACCGTAAGTGATCATATTAAGACATTAAATAATCACTTAGGAAAAAGAAAAATTGATACTGTAATTGTAAATGATGGTAAGATACCAAAAGAATTTATTTTGAAATATCATAGGGAAGAAGAAAAAGATCCAGTTGTAATTGATAAGGATGAGATAAACAAATTAAACGTTAACGTAATAAAAGATGATTTTATAAAACTAAGAGATAAGGGACTTAAACATAATTCAATAAAACTTTCCCTTAGAATATTTGAAGAATTGATAAAATAGCACTATTAATTAGTGCTTTTTTTAAACGTTTGTAGTATTATATATGTAACGAATTATTTGTAAATATAAAGGTGATAGTATGGATGAATTTAAGAAACATTTTCCTAATATAGAAGATAATTTTGTAACTGATTTTAACGAATATTTAAAACTTATACCAAATAGTAGTCAGTTTGATCATAATGATATTGCACTTATTTATAAAGCTCTTTATAAAGCAGATTATCTTCATAAAAATAGTAAACCTAGAAAAACAGGTGAGCCTTACATAACTCATCCAATTGCAGTATCTAGTATTCTTGTTAAATATGGTCTTGATGCAGAAACTTGTGCAGCGGCACTTCTTCATGATACGGTAGAAGATACATCTTATACTTTAAAAGATTGTGAAAAAGAATTTGGTACTGTTATAGCAACATTAGTAGATGGTGTTACTAAAGTTGGACATGATGTTAATCATGAAACTCATGAGAAGATTATTAGAAGTATTACTAAAGATGTTAGGTCGCTTGCAATTAAAGGTGGAGATAGATTTCATAATATGAGTACTTTAGGACCTATGAAAAGAGAAAAGCAAATAGAAATTGCAAATGAAACTAACACGTTTTATGTTCCTACATTAAAGATACTTGGAATCTATAAATTAAAAGATGAACTTCAAGACCTTTCTTTTTATTATTTGCATCCGGATGAGTTTTTGAAATTCGAAAAGAAAAGAAATAAATTAAAACAAAAATATACTGAAACTTGTAATTTATTTGGTGATGAAGTTTTAGAAAAACTAAGTCATATAGGAATTGGAATGTATTTTAAATCACGAATAAAAAACATTGGTGCGATGTATGAGGAATCATTAAGAGAAGGTAATGTTAATAACATTGATGATTTGCTCGCTATAAAGATGGTGGTAAAAGATTTATCTGATTGTTATCTTACGCTTGGTGTTGTAAATAAAATAGGTGAGTTTGTAGGTGGAAAAACAGTTGATTATATAGCATCTCCAAAAGATAATGGCTATAAGTCATTAAACACAAACGTAAATTATAAAGATGCAAATATACAAGTTAGAATAAGGACGGAAGATATGCAAAGAACTAATGACCTAGGAGTATTTTCTGATCTTAATTCTGCGGTTCAAGAAAAAGTTAATTCAAAAATGAAGAAAGGTCTTAAAAAATTGGAAAAGGAAGTGTGATAGTTCATGAATAAAAAAATAAAAAAAGAATATTTATGTATATTAGTTCTTTTAGTTTTGTTTTTAGTACTTACTTATCTTGTTATCACTTTAAAAACAAGCAAAATAGATGGGGCAGCATTTAATTTATTAATAAGACTAAAGTGCAAACCAGTAACAAGCATTTTATACGTTATAACAGAAATAGGCTCCAGCATAGGTGTTATAATGGTTCTTTTAATATCACTTATACCTTTTATTAAAACAAAGAAATTATCAGATTTTAAATATGTTTTAATAAATACTATGCTTGGCGTTTTATTAATGAAAGGAATAAAAGAAATAGTTAGAAGAACAAGGCCTTCTTGGAAGTGGATTAAAGAGGGAGGATTTTCATATCCATCAGGACACACTATATCAGCGGTTTTATTATATGGGACTCTTCTTTTAATAGTTAAAAAACATGTTCATGGAAAATTAAGAAAACCTCTTATTATATTTTTAAGTTGTATGATGTTTTTAATCCCAATAAGCAGAATTTATTTTGGAGTTCATTATTTAACTGATGTTTTAGCAAGCATTATACTAGGAATTATTATTCTTATAATAACAAATATGATTATGGATAAGGAGTATTATATTCATGATAAAGATAAAGATAGAAAAACCATTTAAGCTAGAAGATACTATAACTTGCGGGCAGATATTTAGGTTCTTTAAAATGGAAGATGGAAGTTTTGATATAATTTTAAAAGACAGGGTAATAAACGTTTATGAAAAGAATAATTATTTATATGTATCATCAAATAATGAAGATGATTTAAAAAGTGTTGTGATGAATTACTTTGACTTAGATAATGATTATTCTAAGATAAATGAATATTTACTTAAACAAGATAAAAAGTTAGATGATGCCATAAATTTTTCTAAGGGACTTATGATGATAAAGCAAGATCCTTTTGAAACCATAATGGAATATATTATATCTTCTAATAACAGTGTTCCATCAATTGCAAGTGCACTTAATAACATTGCTTTAAAATATGGTAAAAAAGTAATGTTTAATAATAAAGAATATTATCTTTTTCCACAGTATAAAGATTTAAAAGACGTAAAAGAAAGCGACTTAAGAGAGTGTAAGGTAGGTTTTAGAGATAAATACTTAAAGAATATTATAGATAAACTAAATAATAATGAACTTGATCTTGACTCGTTTTATAGTATGGATACTAAAGAAGCATTAGATAAGTTAATGGAAAATATTGGAATAGGACCTAAGGTTGCTTCTTGTATACTTTTATTTGCTTATCAAAAATATGATGTGTTTCCGGTTGATACCTGGGTTAAGAAAGTTATGAAAACAAAGTATAATATAGAAGGAGAAAAAAACATAAGATCCTTTGCTAGCATAACTTATGGAAAGTATAGTGGTATAGCAATACAATATTTATTTAATTACGGAAGAAATAGTAATTGATTAATGAAAAAGTTTGTGATAGAATAGTTAACTACTAAGCGTTTATGAAAGGAATTTAGGTAATATGTATAATAAAGATGATTTATTAGATAGTTATTTTATGTCTAATGATTATAAAGAAACTGATATTAAAATTGCTACTAAAAATATTAATGATTTTATAGAAAAATATGGTTTTAATGATGTAAAAATAATACCAAGAGATATAATGGCATATGTTTATAAAAATCATGATTTTTTAAGACTTAAGAACGTTAATGAAGAAGAACCATTAGTTTTAGGATTAAATAATGAAATAGAATCTACAGTTGCATATTTAAATGCATTTAGTGATCAATCATTTGATGAAGATAAAAAAATAAAATAAAGGAAGCAACTATTTAAATAGTTGTTTTTTGCTTTATAAATGTAAACCTTAAATTTACATCTTTAATTTTACGTGTTATAATTAATTTATAATAGTGAGGTGATAAAGGTGGCAAAGAAAAAAACATCATCTTCAAGTAAGAAAAAAGGAAAAATTCCAGTAGAAATATTTGGAATATTATATATAGTTTTAACAATACTAGGATTACTTAGATCAGGGTTTGTAGGAAGAATGGTAAGTAATTTTGGCATATTTTTATTTGGAGCTTTTTATAACTGGGGATTGGTATACTTTTTATTAGTAGGAGGCTACGTATTATTATTTAGGGAAAAACCCAAGTTATTTACTAAAAAACTAATTGGATTTTATTTGTTTGCAATAGCTATTCTTTCAATGTCCCACGTAAAATACATAATGTATGATACAAACGTAGGAAGTGCGGTATTTCAAGATACTTTAGCAAACATTGTATCAGGGTTTAATGATGTTAACTTTATTCAAGGTGGAGGAATACTTGGTGCAATATTCTCATATTTATTTGTTCTTGCATTTGATGTTTTAGGTTCAAAGATAATATGTTGGGTATTAATATTATTTGGTGCAATGCTTATATTTAATATTTCACCAGCAACTCTTTTAAGAAAGATAATCTTATTCTTTGTTCCTAAAAAATGGCTTAATAAGAAGGATTCTTGTGATGACGAATTAGAAGAAGATGAGGTTGAAGCAGAAGAAAAAGAATCTCCTAAAGATAAAAGGGTTGTTATATCAAATATTAATGATTTAAATCCTACTCATTTAGAAGAGATAGAAGAAGATAGTGAACCTGTTATAAATGGTGAATATAAACTTCCACCAATTTCTCTTTTAAACGTTCCTAAAAAAGTAAATACAAAAGCTAATGAAGAGAGTATATCATCTAACATTAAATTACTTGAACAAGTTTTAACTGATTTTGATATTAATGGTAAAGTAGTTGCAGCGCATGTTGGACCTACCGTAACTCAGTATGAACTAGAAGTTAAATCAGGAACAAAAGTTAATAAAATATTAAGTTTGAATAAGGAAATTGCATTAGCACTAGCTGCAAAAGACGTAAGGATACAAGCTCCTATACCAGGTAAAAGTACAATAGGTATTGATATTCCTAATAAAGTTACTACACCTGTATCATTAAGAGAGGTTTTAGCAGCCGTTCCAAAAGAAAAAGAAGATAGCAAACTTCTTGCAGTATTAGGTAAAGATATTATGGGAAATCCTAGATGGATGGAAGTAAATAAGACTCCGCACCTTTTAATTGCAGGTGCAACAGGTTCAGGTAAATCAGTATGTGTTAACTCGGTTATTACATCAATTCTAATGCGCGCTAAACCAGATGAGGTAAAACTTGTTATGGTTGATCCTAAAAAGGTAGAACTTTCTATGTATAATGGTGCACCACATCTATTAGCACCAGTTGTAAATGATCCTAAAAAAGCTTCTATTGTTCTTAAAAAGATAGTAGAAGAAATGGAACATCGTTATGATTTATTAAGTGATAGTGGTACTAAAAATATTGAAGGCTATAACAAATTAATGCAAAAGAAGATAGATTCTGGTGATACTTCAGCAAAAAAACTACCTTATATTGTTGTTTTAATAGACGAACTTGCTGATCTTATGTTAGTTGCAGCAAAAGAAGTTGAGGATTCTATAATGAGAATTACACAAATGGCTCGTGCAGCAGGTATTCATTTAATAGTTGCAACACAAAGACCATCAACGGATGTTATAACGGGTGTTGTAAAAGCAAATATTCCATCTCGTATAGCATTTACCGTATCATCTTCAATAGATTCTAGAACAATACTTGATATGACTGGAGCTGAAAAATTAATTGGTAAAGGTGATATGTTATTCCTTCCAATGGGAGAGGGTACTCCAACTAGAATTCAAGGTTCATTTGTATCTGAAGAAGAGGTTCAAAAAGTTGTTGATTATACTATAAAACAACAAAAAGCTCAGTATGACGAAAAGTTTACTAACTTAACGTCTAGTCCGGCAGGCTCACAATCAGCATCATATGATTCAAAAGATGATAAGTATGATGATCCTTTATATAATGAAGTAGTTGACTTTGTAATAAAAAGTGGAAAGACAAGTGCTTCACTTTTACAAAGAAAATATCGTCTTGGATATAACAGAGCAGCTAGAATGATAGACTTATTAGAAGAAAGAGGTATAGTAGGACCACCTAATGGTTCAAAACCTCGTGAAGTATTAGTAAAATATGAGAATAATGACAAAGAAGAACAAACTGACGATTAGTTTGTTCTTCTTTTTACTGAGCTATTATTCTTAAGTTTATATGCATTTAAATATTTTTCTAAATTTATATCATAAAGTTCAAATAATTCTTTTTCATTTTCTTCATTAACGTTTAACATAATATCTATTGCTACTTTCATACCTTCTTTAGGATCATCTTTATATTTTTCAAATATACAAATAGCAATTGCAGCAGAATATAAATAAATTAAATAGTAAGATAAAGGAAGTTCATTTAGTTCATTTATTTTAAAATCATAATTAGGATTAATTTGTATTTCTGAGTTAATAACTTTTTTCATTGTTTTTATATTCTTATCAAAAGAAGCGTTTGCCATCTTATATAAAAGATCGGTTAACTCAGCGTCATTATAAATATTTGTTAGGTAAACGGAATCGTGTAAGAAACTGTATTGACTATCATCTATGTAACCATTTTCATATAAATAGCAGCTACCATATAATTCGATTAAAATACTTCCTACCTCACGATATAAGGCAAGTTTTTTATTCTTGTCAAATTTTCTGTTTGATATTTTATTAAATGTGCCATGTACGTTTTCATGATTTAGCGTAATAAATAAATTATTATAACAGGTATGATTTATCTTGTAGAAATTTTTATCTTCCAAAGAATAACAAGCACCTTCAAATGCTATATTATCTGAATCCTTATGCTTATCTATGTATAATCTGTTATTATCTATAACATTATTTAATTCATCGTATAAAGTTAAACTTATGTTTTTTAAATATTCTTTAGTAAGTTTTATATAATCTGTGTTTTCTTCATATGGATTATATTTTAATGAGTAATTGAAATTAAACTCTAAAGCATTTTTAATAATTATCTCTATTTTTTCTTTTTGAAAAGAAGTTAATACTTCATTTACAAAGTTGTAATCCTCATTCATATCATTTTTAAAATTTTTGGATAATAGTATGGAAGTTTTAATGTTTCAAGAATCATATCTTCTAAATAGTCTTTGTCATAAAGTCTTTCTATTATGTTTCCATAACCATATATTTCCCTTATATTTTCTAAATAAGTTTTAAATATTTCTTTTTTATTCCATTTGTATTTATTTTTCATATAAATCACCCTTTGTAAAGTGTTTTCTATTCTAACATATATTGTAAAAATATCAAGTAAATTATGGTATAATTTAATCATAGGAAGGAGGCTTTTTATGCCAACACCACATAATGAAGCTTTAAAAGAAGATATATCTAAAACCGTTATAATGCCAGGGGATCCTATGCGTGCTAAATATATAGCAGAAAATTATTTAAGTGATTATAAGCTAGTTAATAAAGTAAGAGGAATGTATGCATATACAGGTTATTATAAAAACAAAAGAGTAACTATTATGGCACACGGAATGGGAAATCCATCAATTGGTATTTATTCTTATGAACTATATAAATTTTATGATGTAGATAATATTATAAGAGTAGGTTCAGCAGGAGCAACAACAGATAAACTTCCTCTTAAAAGTATTGTTTTAGCAGAGAAATCTTATTCTAAATCAAGTTATGCCATAGTGCAAAATGGTATTTGTAAAAAGGTATTAAGTAGTAGTGAAATTTTAAATGACAAGATAATTAAAACAGCAAAAGATTTAAATATAAACGTACTTAAATCAATTGTATACAATAGTGATGCATTTTATAATGAAACGGAAAACCCAAATGTTTTGTTTAAAGAATATGGTTGCACTGCTATTGAAATGGAGACGTTTGCTCTTTTTCATAACGCTAACGTTTTAGGTAAAAAAGCAGCTTGTATACTTACTATATCAGATAATTTAGTTACAAAAGAAAGTTTATCAAGCATTGATAGACAAACTGGCTTTGATGAAATGATAAAATTAGCATTAGAGTCCATTTTATAATAAGCTATAATTAATAGGTAGAAAATAGAATGATTTTCTATCTTTTTTATGTATTTTGATGTATAATAGATAATTAAAGAAGGAGCGAAACTGCGTATGAACATAGTGGAATTAGAAAAAATTACAGAACAAATTAAAAAATATCGATTAGAAGATGAAATAAAAGATGTAGAATGCTGGTTGGAAAACTTGAATGAAAAACAAATTAGAAATTTTCTTAGTTTAAAGATTTATCCAACAGAGCAAATTGAATATAAGTTTTTACTGGTTAATGAAATTGCTTTAAATAGTGATTATTATTTAGAGGATATAAAACTTGTTACCAATGACAAAAGTGAAGAGGTACGTTATTGCTTAGCAAGTGTGGTTTTGGATGAAAATTCATTAGAGAGCGAACATCATAGAGAAGATATGAATCTAATTGCACATGCGAAAAGTTATAAGATAGCAAGTTGTTTGAGTGCTGTAGCGATGGATAAAAACTCATTAAAAAGTAAACATCATAGAGAAGATATGAAAAGACTTGCGAACGCAAAGAGTGATGTGCATGCTGAAATAATATATAATAATATAAATAAGCAAAGAGAACCTGAGAATAATTATATAACTTTTCAAGAAAGAATAGATGCTATACATCAAAATGCAATAGAATATACTGATGGTGATACAACTAAAGAACTAAATGATTCAGTATTTACTTTAAAATAAATAGGTAGAAAATAGAATGATTTTCTATCTTTTTTTTGGATAAATGATATAATCTAATTATAAAGCCATAATAAGAAAGGTGATATAAATGAAAATATTAAAAAGAGAAGTTAATAACGTCCCAGTTACCATTATTAAGACTGATAAATTTAAGCAAGTAGCGGGAAGATTATATTTCAAAAGTCCTGTATCAAAAAGCACGATAACAAATAGAATGATGCTTAGAAACATG
>UMJN01021015.1_pt1 | contig 14641 bp, 9 predicted proteins | sample 1966061 | NCBI WGS metagenome assembly UMJN01 (sample SAMEA4836149, study PRJEB28245) | human gut metagenome | biome: gut microbiome; material: fecal sample | place: Denmark | collected 2008
CAGGGAGCTGTTTCTGTAAATACTATCAGGAAACTGCCAACCTACCATGTGATCATTTTTGCCAGAAATGAGACAGGGCGCATTAATCTGTATAAATTAGTGAGTCAGTCGCACCTGAAGTATTATCACAGACGTCCACGTGTTCCCAAAAGTGTGCTGGAGCAGTACAGAGACGGACTTCTGGTGGGAAGTGCCTGTGAAGCAGGGGAACTGTATCAGGCAATTCTGAGAAATGCACCGGATCCGGAGATAGCCAGACTGGTAAATTTCTATGATTATCTGGAGATCCAGCCTGTTGGAAATAACAGATTTATGATAGCAGATGATAAGCATGATATGATCAGTTCCGAAGAAGACCTGAAGGAGATAAACAGGAAGATCGTTAAGCTTGGAGAGCAGTTTAAGAAACCGGTAGTTGCAACCTGTGATGTGCATTTCATGGATCCACAGGATGAGATTTACAGAAGGATCATTATGGCCGGAAACGGATTCTCAGATGCAGATGAGCAGGCACCGTTGTATTTACGTACCACAGAGGAAATGCTGGAAGAATTTGCCTATCTGGGAAGCGAGAAAGCAGAAGAAGTTGTCATTACAAATACAAATAAGATCGCAGATATGATTGAGAAGATATCACCTATTCATCCGGACAAATTCCCGCCGGTCATTGAGAATTCCGACCAGGATCTGAAGAATATCTGTTTTACAAAAGCGCATGAAATGTATGGAGATCCATTGCCGGAGATTGTGGAAAGCAGGCTTGACAGGGAACTGAATTCAATCATTTCCAATGGGTATGCCGTAATGTATATCATTGCACAGAAGCTTGTATGGAAGTCAAATGAAGATGGTTATCTGGTAGGTTCGCGAGGTTCTGTAGGATCTTCTCTGGCAGCTACCATGTCCGGTATCACAGAGGTAAATCCTCTGCCGCCGCATTATCTCTGTCCTAATCCGGACTGCAAATACAGTGATTTTGATTCACCGGAAGTAAAGCAGTATGCAGGTATGGCAGGGTGTGATATGCCGGATAAGATCTGTCCGAAATGTGGAACCAGGATGAAAAAAGAAGGGTTTGACATTCCTTTTGAGACATTCCTTGGATTCAAGGGAGATAAGGAACCGGATATTGACCTTAACTTTTCAGGAGAGTATCAGGCTAATGCACACAGATATACAGAGGTTATTTTTGGTAAGGGGCAGACATTCAAGGCAGGGACTATCGGTACGCTTGCGGAGAAAACTGCATTTGGTTATGTGAAGAATTATTTTGAAGAGCGTGGTGTGCATAAACGTTACTGTGAGATCAACCGCATCGTACAGGGATGTACAGGCGTGCGGCGTACAACAGGACAGCATCCGGGAGGCATTATCGTACTTCCTGTAGGTGAGGAGATTGAGAAATTTACTCCTGTCCAGCACCCTGCGAATGATGTGAACAGTGACATTATCACCACACATTTTGATTACCATTCTATTGACGGAAACCTGCTGAAGCTTGATATACTTGGACACGATGATCCCACTATGATCCGAATGCTGGAGGATTTAACGGGAATCAGTGCCAGGGATGTTCCCCTGGATCAGAGGGATGTCATGTCATTGTTTGCAAGTACAAAGGCTTTGAAAATTGAACCGGAAGATATTGGCGGATGTAAGCTCGGATGTCTGGGAATCCCGGAATTTGGTACAGATTTCGCCATGCAGATGCTTATTGACACCAAGCCGAAATACTTCTCTGACCTGATCCGTATTGCAGGGCTTTCTCATGGTACGGATGTATGGCTGGGTAATGCCCAGGTGTTGATCCAGGAGGGTAAGGCAACCATTTCCACAGCTATCTGTACCCGAGACGATATTATGATCTACCTTATCGGAAAAGGAGTGGAAAGTGGCCTTGCGTTTACGATCATGGAGAGCGTCCGTAAGGGAAAAGGTCTTCGTGATGAGTGGATCGAGACCATGAAAGAGCATGGAGTTCCGGACTGGTATATCTGGTCCTGTAAGCTGATCAAGTATATGTTCCCGAAGGCCCACGCAGCAGCATACGTTATGATGGCATACAGAATTGCGTGGTATAAGGTGTTTCAGCCACTGGCATACTATGCGGCATATTTCAGTATCCGCGCCACAGCGTTCTCCTATGAGATGATGTGTATGGGAAAGGAACGCCTGGAGTATTATATGGCAGAAATTCGCAAAAAAGGTGATTCAGCATCTAAAAAAGAACTGGATACCCTGAAGGATATGCGTATTGTACAGGAAATGTACGCACGTGGATTTGAATTTGTACCGATTGATCTTTATACTGCCAAGGCACAGAGATTTCAGATCGTGGATGGGAAACTGATGCCGTCACTTGCAACTATTGACGGACTGGGAGATAAGGCGGCAGATGCAGTGGTTGATGCTGCAAAACAGGGAAAATTCTTGTCAAAAGACGACTTCCGCGACAGAACAAAGGTCAGCAAAACGGTTATTGATCTGATGGATGATCTGAAATTATTCGGAGATATCCCGCAGTCGAACCAGATGTCATTATTTGACTTTACAGGATGAGCATAAATTCTGTGACCGCAAAGTGTGTTGCAGGGCATGGTGCAGACAGCAACATAAAATGCCCTGACATCATAATATATGATAACAGGAGATGGATATGAAGAAAGACGAACTTAGATATTTACAGAGACTTGCAGAAATTTATCCTACAATCGGAAAGGCATCTACGGAGATTATCAATCTTCAGTCAATCCTGAATCTGCCGAAGGGAACGGAACACTTTATGTCAGACCTTCATGGGGAGTATCAGGCATTTTCACATGTGCTCAGAAATGGTTCCGGTGCAGTGAGGAAGAAGATTGATGATGTGTTTGGACATACATTAAGTAACAATGATAAGCGTTCTCTGGCAACTCTGATCTATTATCCGAAAGAGAAGATGGATCTTGTCAAAGATACAGAAGAAGATATGGAAAACTGGTATAAGATTACTCTCTACCGTCTTATTGAAATCTGTAAGACAACAGCCTCCAAATATACCAGATCCAAAGTACGAAAAGCTCTTCCCGCAGATTATGCTTATGTGATTGAAGAACTGATCACAGAGAAAGCGGAAGTTCTCGATAAAGAGGCATATTATGATTCTATTGTAAATACGATCATTGAGATCGGCAGTGCGGAGAATTTTATCATTGCGCTTGCAGAACTGATCCAGCGTCTGGTCGTGGATCATTTACATATTCTGGGGGATATTTATGACAGAGGTCCTGCTCCACATTTCATTATGGATCGCCTGATGCAGTATCACTCCCTGGATATTCAGTGGGGAAACCATGATGTTGTCTGGATGGGTGCGGCAGCAGGACAGAAAGCCTGTATTGCAACAGTGGTAAGAAACAGTATCCGTTACGGAAATCTGGATATTCTTGAGGATGGATACGGAATCAATATGCTTCCTCTGGCGACCTTTGTGATGGAGGCGTATAAGGATGATCCCTGCGAGATTTTTGCTATGAAAGGTGCTTTCAATTATAATGTTCTTGAGGAAGAACTGGGCAAAAAAATGCACAAGGCTATTGCTGTGATCCAGTTTAAATTAGAAGGTAAACTGGTGCGCAGACATAAAGAATTCCAGATGGAAGACAGAGCACTTCTTCATCGGATCAATCCGGAAAAAGGGACGATCACACTGCCTGACGGAAAAGAATATCCGCTTCGCGACAATAATTTTCCGACTATTGACTGGAAACATCCATACGAACTTACAGCCGGAGAAAAAGAAGTTATGGACAAACTGTCCTCTGCATTCAGAAACTGTGAAAAACTGCAAAACCACATCCGTCTCCTACTTGACAAAGGTGGGCTTTATACAGTATATAACGGAAATCTTCTGTTTCACGGAAGCATTCCTCTGAATGAAGACGGAACATTCCGGGAAGTACAGATTTATGGAAAAAGCTACAAGGGAAAAGAACTGTACGATGTACTGGAAACCTATGTGCGCAGAGCATTCTATTCTGTAGGAAAAGAAGAACAGAAGAAGGGCAGAGATATTATGTGGTATATCTGGGCAGCTCCGAATTCACCATTGTTTGGCAAGAGCAAGATGAGTACTTTTGAAAGATATTTCATAGAGGATCCTTCTACACATGAAGAGAAGAAGAATGCTTATTACCGCCTCTGGGAGAATGAAGAAGTGGTAGATAATATGCTTCGTGAATTTGGTCTGGATCCGGAAAAAGGGCATATCATCAATGGCCATGTTCCGGTACACCAGAGTGAAGGAGAAAGTCCTGTAAAATGTGATGGAAAGGTTATCGTGATTGACGGTGGTTTTTCCAAGCCATATCAGAAAGTAACGGGAATTGCCGGATATACGCTGATCTATAATTCCTATGGACTGAATCTTACTGCTCATGAACCGTTTACGTCCAAAGCAGATGCTGTGGCAAGAGAGACTGATATTGTATCGAACCGCGTGGCAGTCAGCTACATGTCCAGACGCCAGCTTGTGGGTGATACAGATACAGGTCATGCGCTGAAAGAGAGAATACAGGAATTGATCCAGCTGCTGGATGCATACAGAACAGGTATCATCAAGGAAAAGAAATAAGATTAAAACTCTTTACTTCTAAATTTTCATTCTATATAATGGGAGTGTTGTGTGATATAACTGTTTTTACAGCAATTTGGCAGGATAAGAACTGTTATAGTGAAGGAAAACGTTATGAAACGGGCTATAGTAATCTTTTTAAATGGATTATCGAAGAGGATTATGATAAAAGTTGCCTGAAGATGATGAACAAAAGGAGAATACGATAATGGGTGGAATTTTTGGAGTAGCATCAAAGTCCAGTTGCATTCTGGACCTTTTCTTCGGAATTGATTATCATTCCCATCTGGGAACACGCAGAGGCGGAATGGCAGTGTATGATAAGAAACGTGGTTTTGACCGCGTGATTCATAACATTGAAAATGCGCCGTTCAGGACCAAATTTGATGGTGACATTGGTGAGATGGAGGGAAATCTGGGAATCGGATGTATTTCAGATAATGAACCTCAGCCTCTTCTGGTGCGCTCTCATCTTGGCAACTTTGCAATTACCACAGTTGGAAAGATCAATAACATGGATGAACTGATTGCCAACTGTTTTAAAAACGGATGCACTCATTTTCTGGAAATGAGTGGAGGAAGCGTAAATCCCACAGAAATGGTAGCTGCACTGATCAATCAGAAAGACAACATGATTGAGGGAATCCGTTATGCGCAGGAAGTGATAGAAGGTTCCATGACCATGCTGATCTTGACACCAAAGGGGATTCTGGCAGCACGTGACCGTCTGGGAAGGACTCCACTGATCGTGGGAAAGAAAGAAGATGCCTGTTGTGTATCTTTTGAAAGCTTTGCATACCTGAATCTTGGATATGAAGACCTGAAAGAACTGGGCCCCGGAGAAATTGTTGCAGTGACTCCGGACGGTGTGGAAACCCTGCAGAAACCAGGGGAAGAGATGCGAATCTGTTCTTTCCTCTGGGTATATTACGGATATCCTACTTCGGCATACGAGGGTGTGAATGTAGAAGAAATGCGTTATCATTGCGGTGATATGCTGGCCAGGAGAGACAGGGGAGAAGTAAATCCCGATATTGTAGCCGGTGTTCCGGATTCCGGTATTGCCCATGCAATCGGATATGCGAACCAGTCCGGTGTGCCTTTTGCCCGTCCGTTTATCAAATATACACCAACCTGGCCAAGATCATTTATGCCTACACAGCAGAGTCAGAGAAATCTTATCGCAAGAATGAAGCTGATTCCTGTACATCGCCTGATCAAGGATAAGAGTCTTCTGATGATTGATGATTCTATTGTACGTGGAACACAGTTAAGAGAAACGACGGAATTTCTTTACAGAAATGGTGCGAAAGAAGTACATATCCGTCCTGCGTGTCCGCCTTTACTTTATGGATGCAAATATTTGAATTTCTCACGTTCAAAATCAGAGATGGATCTGATCACAAGACGTGTGATCGCCAAACGCGAGGGAGAGAATGTCAGTGATAAAGTCCTGGCAGACTATGCAGATCCAAATTCAACAAATTATAAAGAAATGCTGGAAGAAATCCGTAAGGAGCTGAATTTCACATCACTGAAATTCCACAGACTTGATGATCTGAAAGCTTCCATTGGAATTTCACCATGTAAACTCTGTACCTATTGCTGGGATGGAAAAGAATAAGGATTCTGACCTTCGGATAGTAACGAACAAGAAACAGAAGAGGAGATGCAGATTTGTCGATAACAAACAATGGGAAACAGAAACGGAATAAAAAGAAAAAAAGACTTATAAAACTTCTGATAATTGTAATTATCCTGTTTATCCTGCTTATGCTGGCAGATACTCTGCTGCTCCAACACAGAAAGAACGTGGACAGAGAACAGAGAAAAGCAGAAGCGATCGCGGCACTGGAAAGAGTTCCCACTGTAACACCGACACCTGCAGCTACACCCACACCTACCCCAACGCCGATTCCTACGGTAACACCAACACCTGTACTGGAAAGGGCATATGTTTTTAACCCGGAGGACTATCTGGGAACCTGGCGCAGTGAGAATGGCAGGGTTAAGATCAAAATTAAGAAACTCAGTCAGAAGTCGGTTACATTCACTTATTGGCAGACAAATAAGAAAAAGACAGCTTCCTGTAAGGCAAAAGTAAAGAAATCCGTAGCAGGAAACGCAACCAGATTCTCGTTTACAGACTCGCTGGGAAATGTAGCAAAGGGTTATCTTACCTTTGATAATGGTCGTCTTTATGTGAATATTAAGACAAAAACAAAAGCGGAGGGTGCAAAAGTCCATCCTTCTGTGGATACTGTTATGATAAAAGAATAAAAGATACAAAAAATATAAAAGGATTCAGTAACATAAACAGTTACAGGAATCCTTTTATATTAAAAAAAGTGATTTTACTTATTTATTCATCTCTTTTTTATCAGTGCGTCCTACCAGATAATCAACACTTATATCGTAATAATTTGCCAGTCTGATAAGCATTTCAACCGGGATATTGCGTGAACCTGTCTCATAGTGAGAGTAGGAACGCTGGCTGATGTGAAGAATTTCGCTGAGCTGTTTCTGTGACATGTCAGCATCTGTACGTAAATCCTGAATACGCTGAAATTTCATATAGTTCACCTCTCTGTTTTGTAGTGTACTCCCAAACATGATCTGTGAAAAGCCTTCGCAGATTATGTACTGAAAAAAGTATAAAACAGAACAAAATGAACGGTTGCAAAACAGAGCAAAATGGTCTATTATAAAAATAATCTTTTTTCTAATCTGATTTCTGAAATAATTTCCAATACAATTTAAGTGATGTAACTATTCAGTCGTCCGCTGTTTGGTGAGCATAAATATCGGGGGAGATTTATGCCGGAAGAAAGGAGTTTATATTTGTTTGCAAGTGTATTATCAGCTGCAATTTTTGGGGTGGAAGTATGCCCTGTGCAGGTAGAAGCTGATGTAAGTAACGGACTTCCTTCCTTTATCATGGTAGGATTTCCTTCTGCGCAGGTAAAGGAAGCGCAGGAACGGGTACGCACAGCACTCAAGAATAATGGTTATCAGTTTCCACCAAAGAGAATTACCGTCAATTTTGCTCCTGCAGACATGAAGAAAGAGGGAGCTGGTTTTGATGTACCGGTGGCAGCAGCAGTGTTGGCTGCTTTTGAGATGATCAGCCCTCAGGTTGTCAGCAGAGTTATGATGGCAGGGGAGATCGGTCTGGACGGAGAAATCCATGGGATATCCGGAATCCTGCCGATTGTGTTGTGTGCAAGAAGTTTGGGCAGTCGTTTTTGCGTAGTTCCCTATGAGAATCTGAAAGAAGGAAGACTGATCAGGGATGTGCCGGTAGCAGGAGTAAAAAATTTACGGGAACTGGTCGAGTGTCTTAAGAATCCGGAACCCTATCTGAAGAGGGAAATACAGGAAGAAATTCCTTCTATTATAAATACAGATATGGGAATGGATTTTTCAGACATTGAAGGACAGGAAGGGGCAAAAAGAGCGGCGGAAATTGCAGTAAGCGGATTTCACAATCTTCTCCTTATCGGACCTCCGGGAACGGGCAAAACCATGCTTGCCAGAAGACTGCCGACGATCATGCCTGGGCTTGGCTTTGAAGAAAAGCTGGAGCTTACCAGAATTTACAGTATTGCAGGACTTCTTTCAAGAGAACATCCTCTGATCGATGAGAGACCATTTCGCAGCCCTCATCATACAAGTACTCCGCAGGCAATTGCAGGAGGCGGGCGTAATCCCAGACCCGGCGAAATCACTCTTGCGCATAAAGGTGTACTCTTTCTGGATGAAATGCCGGAATTTTCCAGAGCAAGTCTGGAACTTCTGCGACAGCCCATGGAGGATAAAGTGATCCAGATAGCCAGAGCAAGCGGAACTTACAACTTTCCGGCGGATTTTATGTTATGTGCAGCGATGAACCCCTGTCCCTGCGGTTATTATCCGGATTTAAACAGATGCACCTGTACAGCAGGTGAGATCACACATTATATGGGAAAGATCAGTCGCCCTCTTCTGGACAGAATTGATATCAGCACTGAGGTACCGCCGGTTTCTTTTTCACAGCTTCACTGTGGAAGAAAGGGAGAAAATTCCGCTGCTATCAGAAAAAGAGTGGAAAAAGTACAGAAGATCCAGGAAGAACGGTATAAAGATGAGAAAATAAATTTTAACGGGCAGCTGAAGAGCAGTCTGATCGATAAATTCTGCCCTCTTACAGACAGCGCATCCCGACTTCTGGCAAGAGCCTTTGAAAAAATCGCATTCAGTGCCAGATCCTATCACAGGATCCTGAAGGTAGCCAGAACAATTGCGGATATGGAAGGGGAAGAAATGATTGCCGGTCATCATATCGGAGAAGCACTTTCGTACAGGGCATTTGACAAAGATTCTGTCATAAAATAAAGGTCAGTGAGGTATTTTATATGGAAAGAACTGATGTGAAAAATAATCATACAGAAGAATACAGTACAGGTCAGATACGATGTATTGAGAAATCAGATCCGGAATATCCTCAGATAATGAAGCAGTATTCCTCCATGCCGGCAAAGCTTTATGTAAAAGGCAGACTTCCTGATCCTAAGAGAAGAACGGTGGCAGTGATCGGTGCCAGAATGTGCAGTCCTTATGGAAGGATGCAGGCATTCCGGTATGCGAAAGCGTTAAGTGTAGCTGGAGTCCAGATTATCAGCGGTATGGCACTTGGCATTGATTCAGAAGGACATAAAGGCGCACTGGAAGGAAAGATGCCTACATTTGCGGTGCTTGGAAGTGGTGTTGATGTATGCTATCCGAAATCTAACAGAAAACTCTATGAGAGGATCTTATGGGAAAATGGTGGGATCATCAGTGAATGTCCACTGGGTTCAGGACCTGTTTCCTGGCATTTCCCGGCGCGAAACCGGATCATCAGTGCTTTGTCAGACGCGGTTCTGGTAGTGGAAGCAAAAGAAAACAGCGGTTCGCTGATCACTGCGGGATTTGCACTGGAACAGGGAAAGATGGTCTATGCGATTCCGGGGGCAGTGACAGATGAACTCAGCAGAGGCTGCCATAAGCTGATCTACGACGGCGCAGGGATTGCATACTGTCCGGAAATTATGCTGGAAGAACTTGGAATTTCGATGGAAAAAGTAACACAAAACGGTGAAAAAAACAACTTGGGACTTGCAAGAGATTTGAATATGGTGTATAGTTGTCTCGATTTACGACCAAAAAATCCCGACTACATTGTGAGAAAAACAGGCTTTTCCCCGGCACAGGTAAGCAACTGTCTTGTGGAACTGACACTGCGGGGGCTCATAAGAGAGAGCGGGAGACATTATTATGTAAAAGACAGTTGACGATTTATGATTATTGTGCTTCACGTTTCTGCGGCGCAGGGCGATTTTCATATGTAACAATATCGCTGTCAGGCAATGTGCCCGTTCAGGGACACTGTGAAGAATAACAGATTACGACTAGGAGAGGTAGCATGGCGAAATATCTGGTGATAGTAGAATCACCTGCAAAAGTGAAAACAATAAAGAAATTTCTCGGTGCGAATTACGATGTGGAAGCTTCTAACGGACATGTCCGTGATTTCCCGAAGAGTCAGTTCGGAATTGATGTTGAGCATGATTTTGAACCCAAATATATAACGATCAGAGGAAAGGGAGAACTGCTTGCAAAGCTTCGCAAGGCTGCAAAGAAAGCAGATAAGATTTATCTTGCAACTGACCCTGACCGCGAGGGAGAGGCAATTTCCTGGCATCTGATGCAGGCATTAAAAGAAGATCCGAAGAAGATGCACAGGATTACCTTTAACGAGATTACCAAGACAGCAGTAAAATCATCAATCAAACAGGCCAGAGACCTGGATATGGATCTGGTAGATGCACAGCAGGCAAGACGTATGCTTGACCGTATGGTAGGTTATACCATCAGCCCGCTTCTCTGGGCAAAAGTCAAGAGAGGCTTAAGTGCGGGGCGCGTACAGTCTGTTGCGCTTCGTATCATCTGTGACAGAGAAGATGAGATCAATGCGTTTATTCCGGAAGAATACTGGAGCCTGGAGGGAGATTTTCAGGTGAAGGGTGAGAAGAAACCGTTGCAGGCGAAGTTTTATGGAACAGATAAAAAGATGGATATCCACAGCAAAGAGGAAATGGATAAACTTCTGGCCTCTCTGAAAGATAAAGAATATGAGATCAATGAAGTAAAGAAAGGCGAGAGGATCAAGAATGCACCGCTTCCCTTTACTACAAGTACCTTACAGCAGGAAGCAGCCAAGACCTTAAACTTTTCCACACAGAAGACAATGCGTCTGGCACAGCAGCTGTATGAAGGAATTGATATCAAAGGAAATGGAACGGTAGGTGTGATCTCTTATCTGCGTACAGATTCCACCCGAATCTCAGAGGAAGCAGATGCTGCTGCAAGAGAATATATCACTGCTCAGTACGGAGAGGATTATGTTTCAAAGTCTGAGAAAGCTGTGAAAAAGGGACAGAAGATCCAGGATGCTCACGAAGCGATCCGTCCTACAGACATCAGCCGTACACCGGCTGTACTGAAGGAATCTCTTTCAAGAGATCAGTTCAGACTGTATCAGCTTATCTGGAGACGTTTTGCGGCCAGCAGAATGGCTCCTGCAAAATACGAAACAACATCTGTAAAGATTGGTGCAGACCAGTATATTTTTACAGTCTCTGCCTCCAAGATCATATTTGACGGATTTATGTCTGTATACACAGATGAAGAGGACCAGAAAAAAGGAAATGTTCTGAATCAGAGTCTTGAAAGAGGAATGAAGCTTAGTCTTAAGGAACTGAAACCAGAACAGCATTTCACGCAGCCGCCTGCACATTATACAGAGGCATCTCTGGTCAAGACTATGGAAGAACTGGGGATCGGACGTCCAAGTACCTATGCGCCGACGATCACAACGATCATCAGCCGCCGTTATGTTGCAAAAGAACAGAAGAACCTGTATGTTACAGAGTTGGGGGAAGTTGTCAATAATATTATGAAACAGGCTTTCCCGAGTATTGTAGATGTAAACTTCACTGCGACTATGGAAGGGCTTCTGGACTGTGTGGCAGCAGGAACTGTAAAGTGGAAGACAGTAGTAAGCAACTTCTATCCGGATCTGAAGAAGGATGTAGATGCTGCAGAGGAAGAACTTGAAAAGGTTGATATTCAGGATGAAGTGACAGATGTGATCTGCGAAAACTGTGGCAGACATATGGTGATCAAATATGGTCCTCATGGACGATTCCTTGCATGTCCGGGATTTCCGGAATGCAAAAATACCAAACCATATTTTGAGAAGATCGGGGTGGCATGTCCGAAATGTGGAAAAGAGATTGTGCTTAAGAAAACAAAAAAAGGACGTAAGTACTACGGATGTGAGGATAATCCGGATTGTGATTTCATGTCCTGGCAGAAACCATCAGCAAAGAAATGCCCGAAATGTGGAAGCTATATGGTGGAAAAGGGGAATAAGCTTGTCTGCAGCCAGGAGACATGTGGATATGTAGAGGCAAAGGACGAGAAAGAATAATAACGGATTGTAAATGTTATAAATGGGACTGTTGCAGCAGTTGAAAATGAATTTCATTAATGCAACAGTTCCGTTTTTTGTCTTACAGTCAGTGACTTTCTGACTTTTTGTCTTCAATCCTTTGAATTTTTGATGATGATATTTATTGAATAATATTATAAAAGGAATCTATTTTCAGAAAAGCAAAAATAAATAAAAAAATAGTAAAATTTGTCTTGTAATTTGACTTTAAAACGTGTAAAATCAAAGTATCAGTAATGTTAATGACCATGTGTGTCTGAATCTTCCTTGCGAGCAAAAGAAAGTGACTGCTCATTTATGAAATAATGACAGAAAGATTTCGGATATGTACAGGGTGAAAGGAGGACAATATGAGTGTTCAGCTGCTGGATAGAACAAGAAAAATTAATAAACTTCTGCATAACAGCAGTTCCAGCAAAGTGGTATTTAATGACATCTGTCAGGTTCTGATGGAGACACTGAGTTCCAACATTCTGGTTCTCAGTAAAAAAGGAAAGGTTCTGGGTGTCAGTTTATGCCCGGGAGTAGAGGAGATCACTGAACTGATCGAGGACAAGGTTGGCGGATATGTAGATTCCCTGTTAAACGAGAGATTTCTGGGTGTCCTGTCAACAAAAGAGAATGTAAATCTTCAGACACTGGGATTTGAACATGTATCAAGCAGTTATCAGGGAATCATTAATCCGATAGATATTGCAGGGGAACGACTGGGTACTGTATTTATGTATCGTTATGAGAAACCATATGACATTGAAGATATTATTGTCAGTGAATATGGAACAACCGTTGTAGGGCTTGAGATGATGAGAGCGGTTCATGAAGAGAATGCTGAGGAGGACAGAAAGCAGCAGGTAGTGAAATCTGCGTTTAATACTTTATCTTTCTCCGAACTGGAGGCGATCATCCATATTTTTGATGAACTTGACGGAGATGAGGGAATCCTGGTTGCAAGTAAGATCGCAGACCGCGTGGGAATCACCAGATCTGTTATCGTAAACGCTTTGAGGAAGTTTGAAAGTGCCGGTGTGATCGAATCCAGATCTTCCGGTATGAAAGGAACCTACATTAAAGTGCTGAATGAAGTCATCTTTGATGAACTGGAAGAGATTAAAGCTCAGAGAAATAAGAAATCCTGATATAGAAGCTTCCATAAATAATGAATGCAAGAAGGCTGTCTGCTGTATGGTGGACGGTCTTTTTATTATGTTACAGGAATTATAGCAAGCCTCTTAATTGATGTATTTGAAGACAATTCAACTGAGTGCGAAAGACAAGGAAGATATGACAAAATTATTTGTAAATTAAGAAAACAAAAGAAAAAAAGAGAATATATAAGTAAAAAAGAGAATATAGATTATTTTATAATGATAAAAGCACTTGCGAAATCGACTCATTTTCAATAATATAAGGACAGTGATTAGCACTCGAAGTAAATGAGTGCTAGCAAAAATCGGCAGAATTAGACAGAGTGCCGAAACAGTTGCCGGATATTTTGCGATAACGGAAAGAGTACGGTAACAGGAAAGCTTTAGTTGGAGAATAAAGGAGGATATAGATCATGACATTAGTACCTTTAGGTGACAGAGTTGTATTAAAACAGGTTGAAGCAGAAGAAACAACAAAATCCGGAATCGTTCTTCCGGGACAGGCACAGGAGAAACCACAGCAGGCAGAAGTTGTAGCTGTAGGACCTGGCGGAGTTGTTGACGGCAAAGAAGTAAAAATGGAAGTAGCTGTAGGTGATAAAGTTATCTACTCCAAATATTCAGGAACAGAAGTAAAGATGGATGGCACAGAATACATTATCGTAAAACAGAATGATATTCTTGCAATTGTTAAATAAGCAATATCAAAATAGAAAACATAAATGAAGATACTTATAAGATAATATTTACAGGATGTAACATGAAATACCGGCTAAGTATCAGAAAGAATTCATAGAGATCAAAATTTGAATCAGGAGGTCATATTATCATGGCAAAAGAAATTAAATTCGGCGCAGAAGCCAGAGCAGCTCTTGAAGCTGGTGTAAATAAATTAGCTGATACAGTAAGAGTAACATTAGGACCGAAAGGAAGAAACGTAGTTCTTGACAAACCATACGGAGCTCCGCTTATCACAAACGACGGTGTTACAATCGCAAAAGAAATCGAACTTGAAGACGGATTTGAAAACATGGGTGCACAGCTGATCAAAGAAGTTGCTTCCAAAACAAACGATGTAGCAGGTGATGGTACAACAACAGCTACTGTTCTTGCACAGGCTATGGTTCACGAAGGAATGAGAAACCTGGCAGCAGGCGCTAACCCGATCATCCTCAGAAAAGGTATGAAGAAAGCTACAGATGTAGCTGTAGAAGCAATCAAGAACATGAGCCAGACAATCAGCGGCAAGAAACAGATCGCAAACGTTGCATCTATTTCCGCAAGCGATGAGACTGTTGGACAGTTAGTAGCAGATGCTATGGAAAAAGTTTCCAAAGACGGCGTTATCAC
>UMJN01024438.1_pt1 | contig 13396 bp, 10 predicted proteins | sample 1966061 | NCBI WGS metagenome assembly UMJN01 (sample SAMEA4836149, study PRJEB28245) | human gut metagenome | biome: gut microbiome; material: fecal sample | place: Denmark | collected 2008
GAATAAAGTATTTTTTTACTAGGCCATTTATAACAAAATTTTAAAAGACTTTTAAAGAGTAAAAAAATATGATATACTTGATGTGTAAAATAAATGGTTTATAGGTAAAACTGACAAAAACCTAAATAAAAAATACAAGGAAAAACAATGAATCAAATTCCAGTAAAAAAGAATGAAAAATATATAGTAGATATAATTGATAATGGCTTTGGAGGAGAAGGAATTGCTAAAGTTAATGGTTTCACAATTTTTATTCCAAATGCTTTAAAAGGCGAAAAATGTGAAGTACTAATTGTAAAAGTTTTATCATCACAAGCATATGGTAAGGTAGTTAAAATTTTAGAAGAATCAGAAGATAGAACGAGGCCAGATTGTGAAACTTATCAAAGATGTGGTGGATGTGATTTAAGACACATGAAGTATGAAACAACTTTAAATTTAAAAAGAAATACTGTACAAAGTTTAATAAATAAAAGCCTAAAAAATAAAATTGAAGCTAAAAAAACAATAGGAATGAAAAAACCGTATAACTATAGAAATAAAGCACAATTTCCAGTTGGAATAGATAAGGAAGGCAATCCAACAGTTGGTGTATTTGCACAAAGAAGTCACACAATAATACCGATACAAAATTGTAAAATTCAAACTGAGATATCACAAGAGATTGCTAGAAGTATAATAGAATTTATCAAAGAAAATAAAATATCAATATACGATGAAGAAAAGCAAAGCGGAGCAATAAGACATATAGTTATAAAAGTTGGAAAATATACGAAACAAATAATGTGTATATTAGTTATAAACGAAGAAATTGGCAAAACAAATGAAAATAAGTTAGTAGAAATGTTATGCACTAAATATAAAGATTTAAAAACAATAGTAAAAAACATAAACAATAAAAATACAAATGTTATATTGGGAAAACAAAATGTAAACTTATATGGTGACGGCTACATAGAGGACAAGCTAGGAGAGTACATATTCAAAATATCTCCGATGTCATTCTATCAAGTAAATCCTATACAAGCAGAGGTACTATACAATACAGCAATAGAGGCAGCAAACTTGAGCAAAGAAGACACATTGTTCGACCTATATTGTGGAATTGGAACGATAGGAATATTTGCATCAAAATTTGTAAAACAGGTTTATGGAATTGAAATAGTTGAGCAAGCAATTGAAGATGCAAAAGAAAATGCAAAAATAAATAAAGTAGAAAATGCAAAATTTATATGTGGAGATGTTGAATTTGCATTTGATGAGCTAATAAACAAGAAAAAAATAATTCCAACTGCAATAATAGTAGATCCACCAAGAAAAGGCTTGGACGAAAAAACAATACAAAACATATTAAAAATAAAACCAGAAAAATTAGTATACATAAGCTGTAACCCAGCAACAATGGTAAGAGACATAGCAAAAACGGAAGGTGTTTATGTGGCAGAAAAAATACAACCTGTAGATATGTTCCCATATACGAGCAGTGTGGAGTGTGTAGCAGTGTTAAAACTAAAATAGATATATAAATTTTTGAATAGAAATTTGCATAATGGACATTCGTAAGCTAATACCTTATACGAGGAGGATAGTTTATGAATGTTATTTTTTTGAAAAGAAAGAATATTTTAAAAGCAGTTATGTTTGTAATATTTTTATTTGTTGTTGGAACATTAACCAAATCTTTTGGAATGCAACACTATTATAAAGTGGATTTTTCTACGGGGATTGTTACAGCAACAAAGCTAAATGTAAGAAGTGGTCCACGGAACAAGTTATAATGTAATTACGACTGTTAATAAAAATGAGTACATTAGAGTTTTTGCAGGTGTTGGAGAATGGTATATAGTCCAGACAGATAGCGATTATGTTGGAGCTGTTAGTAGAAAGTATGTAAGGGCAATTTATCCTAGTTCTTCTGGTAGTTCAAATAGTGGAACAGGAGGAAGTAGCTCATCTGGAAATACTTCAAGTAGCACAGAAACGTCGAATATGAATTCAGATGAAAAAGAGGTATTTGATTTAATAAATAAACAAAGAACCAATAATGGACTTGCAGCACTAAAAAATGATAGTGAGGTTCAAAGAGTTGCTAGAATAAAAGCGCAAGATATGGTTGATAATAATTATTTTTCACATACTTCTCCAACATATGGTTCGCCATTCGACATGTTAAAAAGTTTTAAAATTTCGTACAAAACAGCAGGAGAAAATATTGCGGGAAATTCTAGTAATAGTAGTGCTGTTACGGCGTGGATGAATTCTTCTGGACACAAAGCTAATATTTTAAATAGTAATTTTAATTATACTGGAATCGGAGTTGTAAGCAGTCCGAAATACGGGAAAATGTATGTACAGTTATTTATTGGTAAATAATAACATATTTTTAACTTAGATAAAAGTTGTATTTAATGAAACTTAAACCTTTTAAAAAATTGATTTTTGATGTATAATATACACATAAAATAGAGAAAGGCTAGCACTAAATATGGAAAAAGATGGTACACTAAAAATACTAAATTATTATTTAGAATACGAAATATATAATTTAGCAAATTCAACACAGATAAAAACAGACATGAATAATTGCTATATTATAAAAGAAAAGATAGATGCTGGAAAAGTTTTAAAAGAACTAAACAGATTGAAACAGAACAAAATAAGAAGTGTTACAGAAAAATTTGTAAGTAAAAAGGTTCAAAATAAAGAAGCTTTAATTAATGATATAATTAAAAATCTAGACTCTCTAAATAGTGAACAGACAAATAAAATACAAGTTACTTTAAAAATTAAGCTTTTAATGGAAGAGAAAATAAAAAAACTAGATTCTAAGGTTGCAGAAAATTTTGCAAATCAATTATGTGATATTAAGGCAAATAACGAATTCTGGCTGTATTCACATAATATTAGTTTTATTAATAAAAACAGTAAAGTAGCTCAAAAAAAGCCAATCTTTATTTTTAAATGTGAATTACAGGATGAAAAGATTATGGTGTTAGATGCCAATATAAGTTCACAAGCTATAAACACTATACTCATGATATTATTAGAAAAAGAAATAGCAGATATTTCAATAGAATATGAGGAACCAATATCTAAATATAGTAAAGAAATAAAAAAATCGATAGATGGTGGAGATATTGAACATATAGTAGATTTATTTTATGCTAAATTAGCTGAATATGTAGATGCTTCATTAACTAGAGAAAATGTAAAAATGATTTCACACTATAATAATTTTTATAGCTTTAATGCAGAACATGTAATGTCCTTAGATGAATTGACCGATGACGCGATAAAAAATATAAAAGAGGATATTGAATTACTAAGAAAGTTAGTCGGTTGTGACAACTATATACCAAATCTTTTGAATAAATATATAAATGGAACTAATGAAAAGAAAAATATAAATGATGGTAGATATAAAATAGCACATATGGGAAGCTATAAGAGTGTGTATGCAGTTGGGCAACCACAATATAAGATTACAAATAGCATAAGTGACAATGACCTAATTGCTGTAGAAGGCCCTCCTGGAACAGGAAAGACGTCATTATTAAAAGAAATAATTGCAAATAAGATAGTTGAAAGAGCTAATTTTATATTAGAAAACTGGAACCAAAATTTTATTGCTGATAATTATTATGGAAATACGTATTATAGAAGCGATTGGTTTAACAAAAATTCAAATATAATAAAATCTATAGTGGTTTCTAGTAAAAATGGCGAAGCCATAGAAAATGTTGGAAACGAAATTGATAAAGAAACAAAATACATGTTGCCAATTTCAAGAAAATATAACAGAACACAAATAGTGAATGGAACTAAAATTAAGGAACCAGCACAGTATAAAGGTTTGGTATGCCTTCCACTTGGAAAACAAAATAATATACAAGATTTTAAAGATTTTTTGTATAAAAGATTTTTACCAATATTGGAAAAATTGCAAAATAAAGAAAAAACTGAATTATTTATAGAAGATGTTAAGAACAAATATCAAGCAAAACTAGAAGAAGTAAAAGAATATAAAAATTTTTTGCTAGAACTGAACAAAATAAAAGAGCCTTCAAAATATTTTTATGGGCTAAATGCAGGAAAAGATTTAGTGCAGATAGAAAATAGGTTAAAAGAAGATAGAGAATGTTGCGAAAATAAGATACAGAAGATAAAATTAGAAATTGACGATTTGAACAAAAAACTAAGTAAAATTCAAAAAGAAATTGATACTAATAATTCTATAATAGAGAAAACAGATGAAAAAATACAAAATGCTCAAGAGAAAATTATTGAATATGAAAAGTCTATTAAAGATTTAGAAAAACAAAAGATTGAGTTTGAAAAAATAAACCGTAATTTATTTACAAAAGCAATTAATTATAAAAAATATAAATCATATAAGAATATTGAATTTGAAAAAGAAATAGCAAGAATATTAATCGAAAAAACTACAGAAAATAAGGAATTAGACCAATATATAGCAAACAAAGGAAATATTGAAAATGTAATAGATAAGCTAAAAAATCAGTGTGAAGAGATAGAAACAAAACTGCAAGAATTACAAACAGAACTCGAAGAAAATTCATCTAATTTGAATGAAATTAATCTTATAAATAAATTTAATTCAAAGAATGAAAAGAAATATTGGAATTACCAAAATATAATGGGTATGTATTGCGGGAGTTATTTTAATAAACTAAACGAAGAATTGTTTCTTTTGGCATTAAAATTAAATGAGGCATATATAATAAAGAATGGAAAAGAAATTTCTGAAAACTTAAAATTATTTATGCCAGAAGGACAATCTTCATACATATGTCAGAAATTTTATGATTCATCAGACATATATAATGCTGATAAACAAGAGATAATAAGAAATTTATGGAATACATTGTTCTTATGCTTTCCAGTTGTAACTACTACGTTAGATTCGTTATGTAAAAGATGTTTTCATTTAATTCCAGAATATATAGACTTAGAATTAATAGATGAAGCAGGACAAATATTGCCACATAATGTTGTAACGGCCTTGTACCGTGCTAAAAAGGCAGTAATAGTAGGAGATATTAAACAAATAGAGCCAATATACAACAATGTAAATAAAAATTTTAATGAATATCAGAATGCAATAGGAGAAAAATTTGAGAACATAAAAATTGAAGAAAACAGTATTCAAGCCTTGGCAAGTAAAAACACAGATATTTTAAGTGATGGAGAAAATATTATACTTAATGAACATTATAGATGTGAAAGAAATATAATAAATTTTTCAAACCAAAATGTATATGAAAATAAGCTAAATATGAATGTTGAAGATAAATTTGATAAACCATTTTTTAATAATATGATTGCTTTAGATGTTAGAGGTAAAAGAACTAGAAAAGACAATCAAAATGGAAGCAAAAATGAAAATAAGGTTGAAGCGGAGGCATGTATTCAGGCAATAAAGTATATAAAGGAACAAGATAAAAGTAATCCATCAATTGCAATTGTTACTCCATTCAGAGAGCAAAAACGCTTACTTGAGAGTAGACTAGAAAGAGAAGGATTAACAGATATAAAGATTGGAACAGTTCACGCTTTTCAGGGAAAAGAAAAAGATTATGTTCTTTTTACTCCAACTTTGGATGCTATAGAACCAAAATGGGCCATAAAATTCATAGGAGACAAATACAACATGTTAAATGTAGCCGTAACAAGGGCTAAAAAACAATTTATATATGTTGGAAATGTAGATGTAGCTGAACGATCTGAAAACTATATTGCAAAATTGATAAAATACATTAAAGCTAATGGGCTAGTTTATAGTCTGTATGATATTGAAAATTCAGTGCTAAACAAAAATTTTAGTGAAAGAATATTGCAAGTTTTACAGCCAGAATTAGAAATTGCAAATGATAATATTGGGCTATATATACAAAATAATTTTAAATGTGGAACAATTATTGATGCAAAGCAACACTACGATTTATTGATGTATATACTAAAAAACACCAAAAAAGAATTATTAATAATGTCACCATGGCTTAGAAAAAATGTAATAAATGAAGAGTTTATGAATGAAATAAAAAGATTAAAAGCAAATGGCTGTCATGTTAAAATTATATTTGGGTATAAAAATGGTAACAAAAATGTTAATGGACCAGATGAAATTGCAAATGAACTAATGAAAAGAGATTCATTGGGGTATGCAAAGCCAGAGGAAGTTAAAGAAATAGTTAGTGAATTATATAATTTGTTAGGAAAAGAAAATTTTGTATATTATCCACCATTACATGCTAAAATAATAATTGTTGATGATGAATATATGTTTATGGGCTCGCATAATTGGTTATCTAATGCTGGCAAAACAGAAGAAAAGAAGAGAGCGATAGAAGGAACAATAATAACAACTAGCAGTGATTCAATTAGTTATACAAAAGAAGAATTATTTAGTTAAAAACACTGGCGTAAATGTGACCATCAAAATATATGTCAGGTCTAAATTGACATATTATGTCTATTATAGTATAATTGGCAACAGTCACAATAATTTTTGTACGAATGTGACTACATTCAAGACAAAGAAAGGAAGGTTTTTATGACAAAACGGCAATGTGGAAGACTTTTAACTCCATTGGAATGGTTGGCAATAGGAATGATAACTCTTTTTGCCTTTTTGAAAGTACTGGAGTTTAGAGACACTCATTTCTTAAGAGGTACGTTTATTGGAGGCATAGATTGTTCGTACATGACGGTTGATAGGGCATTAGAAAAAGTTCAACAGGAAGCAGGTGAATATACCAGCAAACTTAATTTCATTGATGGAACTACGTATGAAGTAAAGAACAATGAAATTGGTTTTGTCTTTGAAGAGGGAAAATTTGAAGATATTTTTGCTAAACAACATGAGGACAGAAATAATAACAGAGTGTATGGAGTAAATGATGTTGCTTCTCTTAATAAAGGGCAGTTAGCGATGTATCTAGCCACTATTCCTGAATTGCAACAAAAAAATATGGTTGAGCCTAAAGATGCTCACATAACTTGGAATGGTAATAACTTTGACGTTGAAAAGGAGACTTTTGGTAACGCAATCGACTTTAATGAAGCTTTAGACTTTGCCCTTCAGGAACTAAAAGGTGAAGAAGAAGGTGGAATTGACTTTTCTGAGGTGACTCGGTCGAACCCGAGTGTGACTGAAACAGATCTTACAGCAAGAGTCACGTATCTTAATAATTTTTTGAAAAACTGCATTAATATAACATTAAGTGATGGAACTGTTGTAACGCTTGATGCCAATACGATTAAATCGTGGATTGGACAAGATGAGCAGGGAAACTTTTCTATTAATGTTGATGGTGGTATTAAAAGTTTTGTTGAAGAATTGGCTACAAAAGTAAATAAGGTGAATGCAACAATTCAGTTTAAAGCTACAAATCGCACTGTGAACGTAAATGTACCCAAAAATCTAAGAGCTCAATTGAACAAAGAGAAGGAGATGGCAGAACTTAAAGATTTATTAGAACAAGCAAAAACCATAGACTGCAGTCCAGTTTATGAAGGGGAGTTGTTATCTGCCTATATGCCGAACCGTGTAGAAATCGATATTGCAAATCAACACGTTTGGATGTACAAAAATGATACACTCATTGCAAGTACGAATTGTGTTACAGGTAACGAAAGTGCAGGACATAGTACTCCTACAGGCGTATATAAACTGGCTGGAAAGGAAAGAGACCGGTACCTTAGAGGAAAAAATGATGACGGTACCAACTATTGTTCTTTCGTGAAATACTGGATGCCGTTTAATGGTGGAATTGGATTGCACGATGCATCGTGGCGTAGCAAATTTGGAGGAAAAATATATAAGAACAGTGGTTCGCATGGTTGTGTGAATCTTCCAAGAAGTGTTGCGGAAACTATTTATAACAATATTGATAAGTCCTATTTTATTGTCGTTTATAAGTAACTAGAAACCTTACAACGAGACGAATTCATTGAGTTCGTCTTGTTGATTTTTATAAATGGAAATTGACAATTATAGTAATAGAGAGTATAATATGTAACATTGTTTATAAATTCAATGTAGAAACAATTGTGTCTACACGAAAACAAGGAGGATTTTTGTATGTCGCAAGAACGGAATGAAAAAGCAATTATAGGTTTGACAGTAGTTGTAATATTGCTATGTGTGAGTTATCTAATTCTTTTTTACAAAACACGGTTTTGGAACAATACTTTTATTGGAACAGTTGACTGTTCTTACCGTACTGTTGATGAGGCAGTAGAAAAAGTAAAACAGGAAACTAAAGCAATAAAATGTAATTTTTATTTTGATAATGACATGGTAGAACACCCAACTTATGATGAGATTGGATTAGTGCTTGAACCGAAAGATTTTAAAGAATTATTAAAAAAACAGCATTCAAATTTTCTGAGCAATAGAAATTACAATATAAATTATGTTTTACATTTTGATAGGAATATATTAAAACAATATTTTAAGGAGCTTCCAGAAATGAAAGCTGAAAATATGATTATTCCTCAAAATGCGCGAATAGTGTGGAATGGAAAAAATTTTAATATTGAACCAGAAAAATTGGGAAGACAGATTGATATTGAAAAAGCAGTCGATTTTGCTATAGCACAATTAAGCAATGGCGGAGGTGAAGTATATTTCACAATTATTACGGCGCATAAACCGGAGGTTACAACCGAAGATTTAGCAAGTAGAAAAGATTACTTAAATACCATTTTGAAGAGTTATCTCCGTTTTAAACTAAGTGATGGAAATGTGGTTATATTAAATCAAAATACCATAAAAACTTGGATAAAGGAAGATGAAAAATATGGCTACATTGTAGACGTAGAAAATGGAACTGATGAATTCATTAAGATGTTAGCTGAAAAAGTGGAAAGTGCAAATAAAAGGTCTCATTTAAATCAAAAACTAGATGAACAAGCTGAAAAAGAGGCTATCTACGAAGCTTTGGAACAAACTGGAACAGTAGATGTGGAAATGTTCTATATAAAGTGACAAAATACTAAAAATCCTATACAATGGGAGATAGACGTTATCTAAACGGACTATTTCCCATTGATTTAATTTTATATCTTTAAAATTGTAAGGATATATGCTAGAATATTAATGGAGATTTTAATTAGTATACTAAAATTGTAATTTAGGAAGGAAATTGTAATGGCTGGAATTACAGAAACAAAAAATAGACTACCAAATGAATTTGTAAATAATTTATATGAAATGTTTACACCAGGAATGGTAGATAATATTTTTAGAGGAATAGCAGAAAAGAGACTAACTACGCTAAGAGTAAATACTCTAAAATATGATATACAAAGTTTAATGAAATATTTAAAAGAAATAAATATTAAATTTGAAAGAGTATTATGGTATAATGATGCTTTGATTATAAAAAATGCGAATGAAAAAGACATTCAAAAGCTTGAAATATATCAAAAAGGATATATTTATTTGCAAAGTTTATCTAGTATGGTGCCACCTTTAGTATTAAATCCTAAAGAGGGAGAAAATGTACTTGATTTAACTGCAGCTCCAGGTAGCAAAACTACCCAAATAGCAAGCTTAATGAACGGAAAAGGTCATATTTTGGCAAATGAATTGGATAAGCTAAGATGCGAAAGACTAAAATACAATGTACAGAGTCAAGGAGTAGAAATTGTAGATGTAATAAATGGAAGAGGAGAAAAAATTGGAGATTTATATCCAGAGCAATTTGATAAAGTTTTACTAGATACACCATGTAGTGGAGAAGGAAGATTTACAATATATAATGTTCAAAGTTATAAAACATGGTCGCCAAAAACTGTTAATGATTTAACAAAAATGCAAAGAAAATTATTCAAGAGTGCATTTAATGCTTTAAAACCAAATGGAACGTTAGTATATTCTACTTGTACATTAAACAAACAAGAAAATGAGGAAATTCTGCAATGGGCACTAGATAATTTTAATGTAAAATTATTACCAATAAATATTGAAATAAAAGAAGCACTGCATGCTTTTAATGAGGGAATGAGCAAAGATTTGAATAAAGCGATAAGAATATTGCCTTCGAAAAATATGGAGGGATTTTTTGTATCAAAGTTTATTAAAGGATAATGAGAGTTAAAATATAGACTACAGAAATTGCTTATTAGATTTTTAAATATAAATAAAAAAGAGAGGAAAGAAATAATATGAAAGACGAAATAATAGATTGCTTAGCTTATAACGGAAAAGTAAGTATAAAATGCATATCATCTAGAGAAATAGTGGAAAAAGCGAGAAAATTGCATGATTTAAGCCCAACAGCATCGGCTGCACTAGGAAGACTGCTTACAATAACTAGTATAATGGGTTATGAATTAAAAACAGAAGAAGCAAGCATAACTAATCAAATAAAGGGAAATGGACCAATAGGAATATTAACCGCAGTTGCAGACAGTAATGGAAATGTGAAAGGATATGTTGGGGATAGCAAGCTTGACTTACCACTAAGAGAAACAGATGGAAAATTAGATGTAGGTGGAGCCGTTGGAAAACAAGGAATGCTTTATATTATTAAAGACCTTGGAATTGGAAAGCCATATGTTGGAATGACTCCAATTGTTAGTGGTGAGATTGCTGAAGATTTTACAAATTATTTTGCAACTTCAGAACAAACACCTACTGTAATTGCTTTAGGGGTATTAGTAGATAAGAATGAAATAAAATCAGCAGGAGGATATAAACTTTCTCTAATGCCAGATGCTGGTGAGGAAGAGATATCTAAAATAGAAGAACAAATAAAAAACATAGAACCTGTAAGTAAAATGTTAGATGAAAATAAGACTCTAGAAGAGATTGCAAAAATAGTTACTGGTGATGAAAACCTAAAAGTGTTAGAAAGAACAGAACCTAAATTTGAATGTAATTGCTCAAGAGAAAAATGTGAAAAAGGATTAATTGCAATAGGTAAAAAAGAGCTTGAAGACATTATTAAGGAAGAAGAGAAGATACAAATAGAGTGCAATTTCTGCAATTCGAAATATGTATTTACAAGAGAAGAGTTGCAAGAGATTGTTGCAAAAATGTAAGGTTAAGTTTCTTAAATCGAAGAAAGAATGCGATTAAAAATGAAAAAATTATTAATAGATAGTAGAGTTAGAAAAGTAGAATATGAATATTTAAGTAGATATTTTGATGTGATAAAACTTCCATTATCTGACGATGTATATGAAGAAATTTCGGGACACAGTGATATTTTCTATTGTAAATTACAAAATAAAATAATATGTGCGCCAAATGCCCCGATAATGGAAAAAGAATTTATTGTTGGTAAAAACTTAGTTGGAAGAACATATCCATATGATGTTTCATATAATGCTTGTCAAATTGGAGATTTTATAATTGGAAGCAAATATACAGATTCAATGATAAGTACTAACATAACTGTGAAACAAGGATATACAAAATGTTCAATATGCGTAACGAGTAAAAATTCGTGTATTACATCAGATAGAGGAATAGATAAAATATTGAAAGGAAATGGAATAAATTCTGCTTTTATAGAAGAAAATAATATAAAATTATTAAAAAAAGATGGAAAATATTCAAATATGAAAGGATTTATTGGTGGAGCAAGTTTTGTATTTGACAATAAATTTGTTTTATTTGGAGATATTGAGAATTTAGAAAGCAAAGAAAAAATAATCGAACATTTGAAAAAATATGAGTTGGAATTAGTAGATTTTAAAGGATTAGAAGTAAATGACTATGGTGGTGCGATTATTTATTAATATTTTAAGAATATTCAAAAAATTAGTTGAAAAATATGGGATTTAGTATTAAAATATTTACGATGAAATTCTATAACAAAAGGAAAGGAAGAATTTTATATGAATAAGAAAATTTGTGTATCAATTATTATTGCACTAATTATGATTGTAACACTTGCAACAAGCGTGTTAGCTGCAAATGAAGATGTAACACTTGTGAAAGTAAAAGATAATGTATGTACAATTAAATTAGGCGAAGATGGAGAAGTTATAAAACAACTTATCTCTGTAGATAATGAAAAGAAAGAAGTAACATTGCAAATTGATGTAAAAAACTTAAAAAGTAAGGAAGAAGAAACTAAACCAACTGAAATGTTTTTGGTTATAGATGATTCTAAGAGTATGTCAGATAATACTTTAACTAGTGGAAAAACTAGAAAAGAAGCGGTTTTTACAGCTGCAAAAACTTTGGCAGAACAAATATTAAAAGAGCAACCTAATACAAAAATAGGTGTTGTAAGCTTTTCTTCAAACTCAGAAATATCAAAAGAAGGAACATTAGAAGATGCAAAGCTTATAATTGAACCAAGTGATAAAATTGATGAAATTACATCAGCAATAGATAACATTCAAACTACTGGTGGCAGAACAAATATTGATGCCGGTTTACAAACAGCCAAGGCTCATTTTAGCACAGAAACAACATTAAACAAATATTTGATATTATTAACAGATGGAGTTCCAAATAACTCAGTTGGAACATCATTAACATATTCAGGAAATACTGCAAAAAATACAAAAGCAACATTAAAATCTATTCAAGATAGTGGAATAAACATAATAACTGTTATGACTGGTGTAAATTCAACATATCAACCAGATCCAGATGGAACTTCATCTGCAGAAGCGGCTGGAAAAACATATAAAGATTTAGCCGAAGAAATATTTGGAACTCAAGAAAGCCCAACATATGGCAAATTCTACTATGTATTGGATGAATCTGTTGAAAACACAATAACAAAGGACGTTTACCAAGACGTAAGTGTTGTAATTGAGAATGAAATAAAAGATATTACTGTAGTAGATTATTTTCCACTAAATATAGTAGAAAACTACGATTTTGAAATATTTGAAGAAGCAAATATTGGAACTGTAACACCAACTGTTGATACGAAAAATAACAGTATTACATGGAAAATAACTACACTAAAGGCAGGAGAGACAGCATCTTTTAAATACAAATTAAAATTAAAAGAAAAATTTAATGAAAAAATAATAAATGTTGAAACCCCAACAAATCAAAAAGTTGATGTGGAATATACAGGAACAGATGGTACAAATAAGAAGGCAACATCAGATGTAACACCATCAATAATGCTAAAAAAAGATGTCACTCCAGAACCAAAGCCAGAAGAACCTAAGGACAATTCTATTGCTCCAAATCCAATACCACAAACAGGAGATAATCTTGCATTTGTTGTACTTGGAATGGTTGTTTTAGCAGTTGGAATAGTAATATATATAAGGAAACGTTAATTAGTATACAAAGAGTTTAAAGAATCTAATTCATATTTTTAAAACGAGACTGGAAATGTGTATTGAGTGGTCTGAAAGAGCCTCGACAAAACATGACGTGTCGAGG
>UMJN01055798.1_pt1 | contig 12970 bp, 8 predicted proteins | sample 1966061 | NCBI WGS metagenome assembly UMJN01 (sample SAMEA4836149, study PRJEB28245) | human gut metagenome | biome: gut microbiome; material: fecal sample | place: Denmark | collected 2008
ACAAGCACATATTTTTATATTTTTGTAAGTCATTTATCGACTATCCTTTCAAAGATGTTCGTAATTCAATTATACATCAATTTGCAGGCATTGTCAAGAGCGCCGCATGAAAATGCGGGGATAATGCTGGTACATTATTTAATATTAGGTAGTCTAAAGAGTGCAGGCAGGCAAATATATTTGTTAGCAAAAACTTCACAAAAAATTCTTTAAAAAAGTTGCGACCAAACCTGCTGCTTAAACGTCTTATTTATAGCAGGTAAAATTAGCAGGTAAAATTGCAATGCTGCATTAAAGGGAAATGGAGAATATTTGCGCGGAGGTGGTGGCTTCGCCAACGTTCACAAAGGAGATATGCGTATAGATTCGGGTATCGACTCTGCCGAAAGCACCGTGAGCATATATACAGAAGAGCAAAGCTCGGTAAACTCCCTCAACGAGAGCCTGCTTGCGTCTTCGCTGAGCATATCGAACATATCTCAGAACAGCGCGAGCGATTCGCGGGCGGTCAGCGCGGATACGAGTACGCAGAGCAATAATGATACTTATGTAAATACGCCGAACAATAACGATAATAACAATAACAACAATAACAATAATTACTATTATCCGCCGAATGACACGCAGACTGATAATACCAGTTCGGATGATGCGCAGAGCAGTGCCTCCGACAGCAGCTCGCAGGTAGAGGACGATACTTTTCATTATATATGGAACAGCCAAGAGCTTGACGACGGCGGAGTTATGTTGACAAGATATAATGGCGGCGATACGGACGTCACGATACCAAGCACAATAGGCGGAAAACCCATAACCGCAATAGGCGAGAGCGCTTTTTAATCAAGATACTCTGTTGAAAAAATAACTATTCCGCCGACGGTAACTACCATCGGCGCTAACGCGTTTAGCGGCACGAATATCAGCAGCATACGCATACCTGCCGCGACCACTTCGATAGGCGGAAGAGCTTTTCCGCACGGTACGCATATCGAGCTCGAAGAAGGCAACACAGCGTTCGCAGTGTACGATGACGGAAGCTTGTATTCCGCCGATGGCAAAAAGCTGATATATGTCTGCCCCGAGGATAATAAGTACCGCTATCCCGACGGGGTAGAAGAGATAGGCGATTATGCATTTAGTGGAACCAAGCTTAGTAGTCTCGCGATACCGGAAGGTATAAAAATAATTGGAGAAAAAGCGTTTTATAACGGATACGGGTACAGAAACACTTTGATAGATATAGAGCTGCCGGACAGTATTACCGAAATAAAGGCGTATGCCTTTTATGCTTATGATGGTAGAAGCATTCGCGCTATCATACCGTATAACACCAAATATGTTGGGGAGAATGCATTTAACAACGTGCGTTTTGCGATATACGCCGCCGACGCGCAGATAGATGAAGGTATTTTCTTATCAGACGCAAGGCGTCACGCCGCTGCTTCGCTTGATGAATACAACGATCTAATAAAGCGCTATAAGGAGACCGATGAGTATTTTTAAGAATAAACATTTGATTATTCTTTAAAAGTATGTTATAATAATGATATATGCTGTCATTATAGGGCATATATCTGTTTATAATATGGATATATCCCTTAAAAAGGAAAGTACAGGGATAAAAAAGAACAGGGGTATATTGATGGAAAATAAAACGGCTGAGCTGGCGGCGCTTGTAGAGCGCACCCGCAAAGGCGATAAGGCGGCGAGTACTGAGCTTTACGAAAAAATGTACGCTAAGCTTTACTTCTTCGCGTATAAAAACGTTCATAATAAAGAGGACGCCGAGGATATTGTGCAGGAGGCTTTCGTGCGGGCTACCGAGAGCCTGAAAGACCTTATCTCAAACGATTGCTTTACAAGCTGGATATACAGCGTTACATATAATCTCTGCGCCGATAAGCTTCGCGGCGGCGATAATACCGTGCGCTTCGATAACGACGACGACCGCGATAACGCGATAGAAAACAGCTTTTTCAACGAGCCTGTTATGGTCCCCGAGGACTATATGCAGAATGAAGAGATAAAGCGCCAGATAAAAGACGTTATAGACGGCCTGCGCCCCGACCTGCGCTCCGTTATAATACTTTTTTACTACGATCAGATGAGCATGGCTGAGGTTGCCGAAACTATGGGCATCAGCGAAAGCGGCGTAAAGACAAAGCTCTTTTCCGCGCGCAAGAGGATAAAGGCAAAGCTCAGGGCTTTGGGCATGAATGGCGATACCACGGTTCACATGACCCTCGTGCCGCTACCCGCACTTCTCGCGCTTGTCGCGGACGAGCTGGATACTTCCACCGCGGTGGTGGCTTCGCCATTCGGAAAAGCGGCGGTAACTGCTACGGCAGGCGCGGCGGTGTTCGCGGCGGTAGTTTCTATGGTGTTCTTTACCAATGCCCACAGGGGCGATGTTCGCGTAGATTCGGGTACAGATCCCGCAGAAAGCACCGTGAGCATTTATACCGAAGAGGAAAGCTCGGAAACATCGCGCGGCGAAAGCTCGCAGAGCGCTTCATTCAGCACCGCGAGCATAGTTCAGCAGGCTTTGAACGATACGCAGAGCGGCTCTGTCGGCACGGATACAAGCACGCAGGGCAACGGCGATGTGTATGTAGATACGCCGAATAATAATGATAATAATAACAACAATTATACTCCCGACGCTCCTCAGCCGAATGATACAAGCTCGGAGGAGCAGAGCAGTGCCGCCGACAGCAGTTCGCAGGTAGAGGACGACGTTTTTCATTACATATGGAACAGCCGCGAGCTTGACGACGGCGGCGTAGAGCTGGTTTCGTACAACGGCAACGATACGAACGTAACGATACCGAGCACGATAGGCGGCAAGCCCATCACCGCGATAGCCGACAAAGCTTTCAGCTCGAGAGACAATGTGGAAAGCGTAACTATCCCCTCTACGGTGCAGACCATCGGCTCTCTTGCGTTTGAAGATACGAGCATTACCGATATACACATACCCGCCGCGACGACCTCGGTAGGCGGCAGGGCTTTCCCGCACGGTACGCATATCGAGCTTGAAGATGGCAACAACTCGCTGGCGCTGTACGATGACGGAAGCCTGTATTCCGCCGACGGCAAAAAGCTGATGTATGTCGGCGCTGATGATAATGATTACCGCTTTCCCGACGGTGTGGAAGAGATAGGCGAGTGCGCGTTTTACGAATCAAAACTTACCAAAATATCGTTTCCCGAGGGCATAAAGATAATCGGCGAAAAGGCTTTTTGCGGTAGCTATGAGCTGACCTCTTTCAATTTTCCGGACTGCCTTACTGAGATAAGGGCGAATGCTTTTTCTTCAAATAAAAGCGAATATATAAGCATTATCCTGCCGTACAACACCAAATATGTCGGTGAGAACGCGTTTGGAGGAAGAAAGTTTAATTTTGCGGTGTACGCCGCCGACGCGCAGATAGACGAAAGCCTGTTTTGGGACGACTCAGAGCGTCACGCCGCTTCTTCGCTCGAAGAATACAAAGTGCTTAAAGACCGCTACAAAAACCGAGTAAATATCGGCAATGGTTAATATAAATGTGGGAGAAAAATAATATGATGAAAAAAGTAATTTCGGCAGTTCTGGCGTTCACGCTGGTCTGCGGAACGGCGGTCAGCGCCGCAGGAAACCAAAATGAACAGACCGATACGCTGACAGACATAACGCAGGAAGAGCAGGCAGTTACCGCGGACGTTAACTCTTCCGAAGAGAGCAGTGAAAGCACCGAAAGCGTTGCGGACGATACGTCTTCCGATGAACAGGTTTCTGAAACGCCTGTACCGTCTGAGGAGTCGGCAGATACCGACGAAGCAAAAATGGCGGGTATGTATTTCGGTAGAAGCGGCAGATATACCGACGGCAAAGACGTATGGCTGTTTGAGGAAAAAGGCGATACCGTTACTCTCACGGGCTACGAGGGCACTTCGCGCGCGCCTAAGATACCCGCCAAGATACTCGGCAAAAAGGTAACGGCTATCGGCGAGGGCGTGTTCAAGGATAACGAAACTATCGTGAAGATCTCTATCCCCGCCAACATAACCTCGATAGGCGAGAACGCTTTCTCGCACTGCCGTCTGCTGCAATACGTTACTATGACGGATAACGTAACATATCTCGGCGGCTATACCTTTGCTAACTGCCCCAGACTTACCTACATACGCCTTTCAAACAATATACGGATCTTGTATGAAGGCACGCTATGCTATACGGCTAAAAGCTCGGCATAATGGAGGGCGTGCTGATAGACAGCAGGGTAGAGACCGTGAACCTGCCAGATACGCTGCAATACATACAAGAGGAAAGATACATAGACCCAAACGCCGATATGAAGATAGCGGGCGCGGGCGGTCCCGGTCAGGGCGCTGCTTTTTGGATATGCAACGACCTAAAAAGGGTGGTAATACCCGAAAGCTTGGTATTTATCCATTACGGCGCTTTTAAAACTATACCGCTGGAGGGCGAGCAGAGTATAAAGAACGTATATTATAAAGGTACAAAAGAGCAGTGGAAAAAGATAAAGCGCAGTAATGACGACTACGAATACGAGGACAACTTCGCAGGCGCAAAGAAACACTATAATTACAAAAACAGCAAGACCAATCTCGCTTTTGCAGAGGTAAAGATAGACTACTATTCGCAGGACTACGACGGCAAGGCGAAAAAGCCGAGAGAGGTAGTTTGGCTGTACGGCAAAAGGCTCGTGAAAAACAGAGATTACACCGTAAAGTATGTCAATAACGTAAATGTCGGCACTGCCAAGATGGTAATTACGGGCAAGGGCAAATATAAGGGAAAGATAAGCCCGAAATTCAATATATACCCGAAAAAGAGCACTATAACCAAGGCTGTTGCAGGCAGCAAGTCGATAGCCGTGTATTTCAAGAAGGACACGCAGGCAGACGGATACTGGCTGGAGTATTCAAAAGAGCCGTTTTCTAAAAGCAACGATATTTCTTATAAAAGCATAAAGAAAGGAAACACCGGCAAAAAGACTATAATGGGTCTGAAGCCGAACACAACTTACTATATAAGAATGTTTGCTTATAAAACGAAGAAATCTACCATTCCGGGCATAGGCGATGGAGAATATGCCGGCACATATTCAAAGGTGATAAAGGTCAAAACAAAGGCTTGAGCCTATTTGTATTAAAAGGTAAATACTCAGAGGGAGAAAGAATATGAAAAAAATAGTATCAGGGCTGCTTGCCGCGGCAATGGCGTTTACGTCGGTCGGCTTGCCCGTAATGAATAACGGCGCGCACGCGCATATCGAAACAGGAATAGTCGCTCACGCCGAGTCGTATGACTTTACTTACAGCAACCTTGATGACAACTGCGTAATGCTGACAAGGTACCACGGCAGCGATACCGATGTTATAGTGCCGAGCGAGATAGACGGCCACCGCGTTGCGGCTTTGGAAAAAACGTTTTCCAGAAACAAGAATATCAAAAGCGTTACGATACCCGAAAGCGTTGAAGCAATAGGGGTGGATACATTTTACAACTGTACTGCTCTGGAAAGCGTGCAGATAGGCGAAAATGTAAAGGGCCTTGGCGAATATGCCTTTGGCAAATGCACGGCGCTTAAAGAGATTACTTTGCCGCAAAGCGTTGAGTACATAGGAAAGGAAGCTTTTTATAACTGCTCCGCGCTGACAGACGTGACGGTAAACGGCAATGTCAGCAGGGTGAAAGAAGAAACATTCAGCGGCTGTTCGGCGCTGAAAAGCGTGAATTTTGCGGCAAACTGCGTAGAGCGGATAGACAAAAACGCTTTTACAGGCTGTAAAGAGCTTTCGGAAATATCCGGCCTTGACTCGCTGAAAGAGCTGGGAACTGACGTTTTCACCGATACCGCATGGCTCGCCGCGAAAAAGCAGGAAAGCCCGCTGGTTACGGCAGGTTTGGTGCTGATCGACGGCAAGAATTATGCCGAAGAAGATCTTGCCATTCCCGACGGCATAGTCATGATAGCGGACAAGGCGTTTAAAGGAAACACCAATATAAAGAGCCTTACTCTTCCGCAGAGCGTAGAGCGCATAGGAGATATGGCTTTTACCCTGTGTGAAAATCTTAGCAATATCTCCGTTCCCGAAACTCTCGATGATTTTGGAGACTGGTGCTTTGGCGCTACGCCTTGGATGGACGCTCAGAAAAAAGATTTCGACTATGTAACGCTGAATTCCGTACTGCTTTACATGAAAAACAGCAAGGGTAATATTGTGATACCCGATGGCGTTGTTGGAATAAGCGATGGTTTTTTTAAAAACAGCAGAGATCTGTTATCAGTACAGTTCCCCGAGGGGCTAAAATTCATCGGCAGAAACAGCTTTCAGGACTGCTATTATCTTGAGGAAGTAACGCTGCCCGAAGGGCTGGAGGAGATACGCGACGGCGCTTTTTACAACAGCCAAAATCTGGCGAGCGTATATATGCCGCAGAGCGTTACCGAGATAGGCGAGTACGCGTTTTACTACTGCTGCGCTTTGCAGGATCTTACCCTCTCGCAAAACATAACTTCGATAAAAGACTATACATTTTATAATGGCGGCAAGCTGAAAGAATTTTATGTGCCGGAGAAAGTCACATATATCGGCGAAGCAGCGGTAGGAAGCGTAACTAAGCTGAATGGCGGGGATATATATATCCACGGCGGCGTTACCGAAATGGCTAATGACGCTCTTGTGTATAATTCGGTGATATACTATACGGGCACGCAAGAAGAATTTAACAGCATATCTCGCCCATCTTATGATCAGTCGATCACCAAGCTGCGCAGACTATTTCGTATAAAATACGAACAGCACCCCGATATAGTAGAGACGATAGGCGATCAGAGCTGTACGAGCGAGGGCTTAGAGCGCCACACCTGCCGTGTGTGCGGAAGAGTTGTAGAGCAGACCGCCCCGCCTAAAGCGCATAATTACGGCGAGTGGACGGTGATAGAAGAAGCCACCTGCACCGCGATGGGTACAAGAGAGCGCACCTGCCTGGACTGCGGATATGCAGAAAAAGCTAAATACGGCCCTGAGCACGATTATGAATGGGAAGTAGTAAAAGAGCCTACCTGCGACCGATACGGAACAAGTAACGGCGTATGCAAAGTATGCGGAAATACTACAAAAGTTTACCCCAGCGCTTTGGGGCATGATTACGGAGAAAGAGTCAAAGTAGCGCCTACCTGTACCAAAGACGGCTATTATATTTCTTCCTGCAGCAGGTGCACCAGAAAAAATACCCGTCCCAGCGGAGAATACGCAACAGGTCACACGTCCGGCGAGTGGGTAATTGAGGAAGAGCCTACTTGTCAAGAATATGGTAAAAAAAGCAGGTACTGCACAGTATGCGGCGGAAGGCTTGAAACTTCTATAATTTATGCGATACCTTGTGATTATGGAGATTGGGAGATAACAACAAAGCCCACCTGCACGGAAGATGGCGAGAAGCAGAGGATCTGCAAAAACTGCGGCAAAATTGACAAAGCTGTAGTCAAAGCTACCGGTCATAGCTATTCGGATTGGGAGTACAGCGAACCCGATATAGAAAAACGCTGCGAGGCAGACAGCTACCGCACCAAGACTTGTTCTGGATGCGGAGATGTGATAAAAGAAGAGCTGACAGCTCATGGTCATCAATTCAGCGACTGGTATTCAAACAAACAATTTGAAAATCAAGAGGAAGAGTGCGAACTGGAGCGTGAATGCAGAGTATGCAAAAAGACAGAGCGCAAGACATTTAGCCACGAATGGGTAGAGACGATTTTTGATGAACCGACCTGCGAGGAAAATGGCTTTGGCACGAAATTTTGCAGAATGTGTTACAAGAAAGAAAGCTTTGATATTCCGGCTTACGGACACGATTACATCAAAGCAATAGATTCACAAGAGGCTACCTGTACAGAATCAGGTTATTATCATGTTGTGTGCTCTCGCTGTCATAGTGAGAGTGCAGAATTGATCCCCGCCCTGGGCCACGACTTCACCGAATTGACCATTGTAAAAAAACCTACCTGCACCTCTGGCGGCAATGGTATCCACGAGTGTAAGCGCTGCGGCATGGTCGAAGAGGTAGAACTTCTCGAAGCAGACCATACTCCGGTAACTGAAAGGAATATACAGCCTACCTGCACGAAAGATGGCTTAAAGGGCAAAAAGCATTGCTCTGTATGCAATGAAGTCATAGATGAAGGCAAGGTTATCCCTAAACTGGGACACTCCTTCGGCAATTGGAAACTCGAAAAGCAGCCTACCACTGCCCAAACAGGTCTGCGCAGCCGCGAATGTACACGCTGCAGCTATCTCGAGATAGAGGTCATCCCGAAGATAAGATACGATATTTCTTCCGCAGCGATCACGCTTTCGCACACCAAATACACATATACCGGCAAGGCGAAAAAGCCCGCGATTACAGTTATCTTTAGCGGCAAAAAACTCAAGGCGAATACTGATTATACCGTAAAGTACAGCAATAACATCGCCGCGGGTCAGGCTAAGGTGACCATCACGGGCAAGGGCGGCTATAAGGGCACTGTTGTAAAATACTTCAAGATACTGCCCGCTAAACAGAAGATAAAGGCGGTAACCCCGCTTGCGAATTCTTTCGCCGTAACTTGGACAAAGGACAGCGGCGTTACGGGCTATCAGGTGATGTACGGCACGAAGTCAGACTTTTCTGACGGCAAGAGCGCTTACGTCACTAAAAATACATCGGTCAAAAAGACGATAAAGGGTCTGAAAGCTAAAAAGACGTATTATGTAAAGGTACGCTCTTATAAAAATGTAGGCAACAGCAAATATTACGGCTCGTGGTCGGATACTCGGAAAGTTAAGACCAAATAAGCGCGGCTTTAAGGGGATGAAAGGAGGCGCACTGAATGTCAGACTACACTGAAAAAACATATCCCGCCGCCGAAATGCGACACGAGATAGTTACCGGCAGCCCCGACGTGGTGCTGCAAAAGGCGGCTCGCGGCAGGTTTTCTGTTTGTTATTAAGAATTGCGGCGGCAAAAAAACGCTTACGCTTGCTTTATCTGCGTAGCCAATGTGGTTTTTTCAGTGCGCTTTTCGGGGATAAACGAAACGTAGTTTCCCCGCTTGATTATCTCGTCAGCCTCGGCGGTGTTTAGGTAGATGTTTTCGTTTATGGTGTAGCGCTTGTTGTCATCGCCTATGATATACGCGTACTTGCTGGTCTTGCCCTGTCCCACGCGGTCGATCTTTCCTCTTATGCGCTTGTCTGAGTCGTCCGCGGGGGCTTTTACGGTCACAACGGTCTTAACGGCGTTATCTGAAAGCTCGGGGTGCTGTCTGCCGTATTTGGTGATGACTTCGTAAGTCTTTGATACTACTTCGCCGCCGTTTTCGAGGTACAGCTGCTTGTCGCCTATCAGATAAAATTCTTCTTTCGCGCGGGTAGCCGCTACGTTCATCATATTAGGCTCGCTTACCGCCCACCTTGCTGCGCCCGCGCTCTGCTTATCCGCGCCGAGGACCATAAAAACTATCGGCGCTTCTTTTCCTTGGAATGTGTGTATAGTTCCAACGTTAGTAGGCTTCCCGCTGTCGTCAAACCGCGTGAAGCCTATCTCTTTCAGTTTCTGAGCCAGCTGGTAGGCTACATTTGCGAAAGGCGATATGACGTATATCACGTCCTTGGCGCTCTTATCGCCTATGGCTGGGTCAGCCTCCATCATCTTCTTTATCTTTTGCAAAAGGAACTCGCCCTGCGCTTCCACATACTTGTCAGCAGCCTTGCCCTTTACGTTGAACCAGCCGGTCTTGCCGTAGCCCTCTTTGCCCTGCACCATGAATCCGTTGTAGGAAATTTTGTTTGAGATAGTGAACATGGGGTAAAGGCACCTTCTGTGCACCCAAAGAGGTATGCCTATCCATGAATCTTCCGACCTGTCCTGCTCTCTGAAAAAGCCGAATCTGCTCGCCGCGTCGGTCAAGGTCTGCACCGAGGCAGAGGCAGAGAGGTATTTTTCCGTTACCCCGAAATGTCCGTTCAGCATACTCAGTACGCCTGGATCCAGCGTGAGTACGGGCTTTATCTGCGAGGGGTCGCCTACTGCCATAACGTGGCGGCTTCTGAATATCGCGCCCACGCCCGCCTGCGGAACAGCCTGCCCCGCTTCGTCGATAAAAAGATGACCGAGGGTGTTTGGCTCCAGGTTTTTGCACATACGCGAAAAGCTCGCAAATGTTGAGCTGATAACGGGTATAGTCATGTTTATCCAGCTCCAAGCGGCGGCGATGATGTGTTTCTTTTCGAGGTAATTGCCCTGCATACTCCATATCAAAGCCGCCGCCCTGACATTCTTTCTGTTGTCGTACAAAAACTGCTTGCGCACCATTAGCGCTTTTATAAAAAGCCTTGACTGCGCGACTCTGTATTCTTCGCCGAACCACGGGTTTGATAGATGCAGTTTATCGTAATCCTGCGTCATGTTCAGCGGGCTTACCTTGTCAATATCAAAACCGCGGCTAAGTTTGCGGACTTTTTCTTCCAGCCCGGCAATTTTCTCCTCGGCAGAGGTTTTCCATGAAGCGAGGTCTTGCCGCAGGGCTTCTGTCTGTTTGGAATACTGCGCGCCAGTGTTTGCCAGATTTTTTATCCTACCGCGCAGATCGTTTTCCTTTTGGCTGCGGAGAAGCTCTTTTTCTCTCAGCGCTTTCAGCTGCGCGGAAGCTTCGGCCGTTAGCTGCTCGTGCTCCAGTTTTCTGCTTTTTGGGGCAAAAAATCCCGGCTTTTGTTTCAGCAGCATATTGCTGTACTGGTATGCGCTTTCCATATCCGCTTGGTTCTTTCTCTGCTGAACGGCGATCTCTTCGATAAGCCGCTCGCTCTGCGCCAGCTCTTCGGCATTTGCTTTCAGCGCGTTCTCGATCTCAAAGATCTTTCCGTTGAGCAAAATGTTCCTGTTTTTCAGCTCGGCGTCGAATTCCCGTTTTAGCTCGTCAAGCTTCGCGCAGTTTTCGCGGTATGATGCAATGGTCTTTGAAAGCTTCTGCATTTTGTCGCGAATACCCTTGACTTCATCGTACTGCTCAAGAAATTCTGTATATACGTCGCTGTCGGGTTCGTATTCTTCATTCAGATATTTAAAAACGCAGTTTATATTTGCTAAAATGCTCGCCATATTGGCGGACTTTCCGCCCTCGAGCGAAAAAAGACCCCAGAACTTATCTTCGCCCTCGTTATGCTCGATATTATACTGCAAGTATTTTTTGCCGTTCTCGTCCTTTTTCCATTTAGTAGTCACTTTCGAGTTGGCTAGCTTGCTGAAATAGTCGGCATTTTTCAGCTCGTCCGCAAATTTTTCATCTATCTGACCTTCTATGAGCGGAAGCTCGTTCACGATGTTCTGCACAGCGCCGTTGTTGGAACTTGCGACCACTACACCGTTTTCCGCGATGTTTTCAGGTATCACGCCGATGGAAGCACTGTTGTAATATACAGTTTTTTCCATTCCCTCTATGGTGTGCTTTTTCAGCGCGGCGATGTCGCGCGCTTGCTTTACTATAAGCTCGGCGAAAATATCTTTCAGCAGGGTAGTCTTGCCCGTGCCGGGAGGGCCGTTTACGCTCCTGATAGTTTCGGTATCATATCCTATGGAAAGATTTACCGCCGCTTGCTGCATGAGCGAGAGCGCATATTTTGTGTTGCCCGGAAATCTGCCCAGCGGATAATTTTTAGGCTGAAGTATATCCTCAAAAACGGACGGAGCGAACTTTGCGGAATCCTTTTTGCTGTCAAGGTCAACTCTGTTCTTTGTGTTTCCATAAAGATATTTCTCAAGATTTTGGGTAGAGATATTTTTCGCTTTTTCGAGGTCGTTGATGAAAAAAGAGTGGAGGTTTACAGCGCCTGTTTCCACATTTTTCAGAAACTGTATCCTGCAATTATCCGTGCTCATATTAAACTTCTCGAGCAGCCTGACGAACGCTTCGTTGAATTTTTCCGAGCCATTTGCAGTTTCGGAAAATTCTTTGGAAAACTCATTTTTCAGATCATTCTCAAAAGCTCTGAATTCGCTCTCGTGCGGAACTTTCTTGTAATAACGTATGTAAGCGCTTTCGGTAAAGAACATCATATCGGGCATATAGTTCAGATCTTTGTCGAAATACAGGGCGAATCCGAACTTTTTGCCCGAAGTAATCTCCTCTTCGGCAGGCTTTAGTTTATACTGTTCGCGCAATATCGAAACAACTTCCATGAAGTCGAAAATATCAAAATACAGCACTACCCCGCCGGTCTTATACTTGCCGATCTTGCTTTTAAAGATCTGGCGTTTGACCATAGAATAAAAGTCAAGGTCTATCGGCGTTTCAAGGGTGCGTATGGCGGTATCCTTTTCGTTGAAATTGCCTTCGGATAAATGTTCTGACATTATCCAAGCTTCCAGAATTTTATTTTTATCGATCATTTTTTTCTCCCGTGATAATAATATTTGCGGCTTTTTTGACCCTATTTTACCGTTATGAGAATAATTGTTATACTTATTATACCATTTTTTCAGTTGAAAAGCAAGGGGTGAGGGATTTACTGCAACAAAAAAAAGACCGCCCGGGCGGTAAAATCATAGACGATGCGCCGAAGTATTTTACGCCGTTTACAGTCTTGTACGAGCGTGCTTTTACTAAGTAGGGCTTTTTGCTCTTTAACGAAGTCGGCGTCGTATACTATGCCGCCGGGGTCGATGGCGCTTTTTCCGTTTATCATTCATAATGTCAAATTTACCGAGGCGCTAAAAAAGCCCTCTATAAATTTGACGTTTTAAAACGGATCAGGTTGCAAAAAAATTCGTCCGGAATTATTAACTGAAATTTTATTGACAAACCCACGGGCATAATATACAATAAATATATTATTATTTTTGAAATTGGAGATGCTCTATGGAAAAATCTAACGAACGAGCCACTTTTCAGTCGCGGCTCGGGGTTATACTTGTGTC
>UMJN01010159.1_pt1 | contig 12562 bp, 8 predicted proteins | sample 1966061 | NCBI WGS metagenome assembly UMJN01 (sample SAMEA4836149, study PRJEB28245) | human gut metagenome | biome: gut microbiome; material: fecal sample | place: Denmark | collected 2008
AAACTGGTTGTGTCCCACTATGATATTTCTCTGGAACATATCTCATTTGGCTATGGGGACCGCCGGGTGATCCATGATATTTCGCTGGAAATCCCGGAGCACACCACCTGCGCGATTGTAGGACCCTCCGGCAGCGGCAAGACCACACTCTGCAATCTGATTGCCCGCTTTTGGGATGTGCAGGAAGGGACCGTTCGGATTGGCGGAAAAGATGTGCGGGATTATACTGCGGACAGCGTGCTGGAATACATCAGCATGGTCTTTCAGAATGTGTACCTCTTTCACGACTCTGTGGAAAACAACATCCGGTTTGGCCGGCCGGAAGCCACCCATGAGCAGGTGGTAGCGGCCGCAAAACGGGCCTGCTGCCACGACTTCATTTTGTCCCTCCCTGAAGGATACGACACAATCATCGGAGAGGGCGGCTCCACTCTCTCCGGAGGAGAAAAGCAGCGTATTTCCATCGCCAGGGCCATTTTGAAAGATGCTCCCATCATCATTCTGGACGAAGCGACTTCCAGCGTGGACCCGGAGAATGAGCAGGCGCTTTTATCTGCCATCCAGGAGCTGACAAAGGATAAGACGCTGATCTCGATTGCCCACCGTCTGAGCACTGTCCGAAACGCCGACCAGATTATTGTAATAGACCAAGGGCGAGTTGTTCAACAAGGGAAACATAACGAATTACTACAAAAGGATGGGATATATCGAAAATTTTTATCTCTACGCACAAGGGCAACTGGCTGGCATCTATAACTGATGAATATAGAATAATGGCTGTGATTAGAGGCAATCTATTCACAGCCATTATTTTTATTTTTGAAAGCGATAACCGTATCCATGTACAGTTTGAATCGCATTGATATTTAGTTTTTTCCGTATCTTGTAGATCCGGCTGGTGACGCTTTCGAGGCCGGAAGCAAAATCATCAGGCATCGCATATCGGTAAAGCTGCTCCCGGGTAAAGGTCCAGCCGGGATGCAAAGCCAGATAGTATAAGATATTGAACTCCATCGTGGTCAACTCCACAACTTGTTCATTTACATAGACCCTGCGTTGATTTGGGTCAATACACAAATTCCCATATTGCAGCACAGCCATCCCGGTCACCAGCTTCACCTCCCGCGACTATTTCTTTTTGTCCATATTCTGCTTCAGATGCCGAAAGCTACTTTCGCTGATCACATGCTCCATGCGGCAGGCGTCCTGTTCCGCGATCCTCGGCTCTACACCGGCTTCTATCAGCAGGCGTGTGAAGAAGCAGTGCTTCTCATAGGTCTGCTCTGCTACCTCCCGGCCTACATCGGTCAGGCGGAGAAAGAAGTCCTCGTCCATGGTAAGAAAACCGCCCGCCTTCAAGGTAGCTACAGCATGGCACACGCTGGGCTTGGATACCCCCATGTGCCGGGCCACATCTACGGAGCGCACCATCCCTCTTTCCTTTTGGAGTACCAACACGGCCTCCAGATAGTCCTCGCCCGACGCATGGAGTTTTTTCATAGACGCGACCTCTCATTTATACAGTGATTTTCTGTTCTGCGTTCCACATGGCCGCATACTTGCCGTTCATAGCCAGCAGCTCCTCGTGGGTACCGGATTCCTTGATCGTTCCGTCTGCCACTACCAGGATCTGATCCGCATTCTTGACGATGGAAAGGGTATGGGCGATCATTACCACGGTCTTTTTCGCCTTGAGCAGATTGGCGATGGCCTGCTTGACCGCCAGCTCGTTCTCGATGTCCAGGGATGCCGTGGCCTCGTCCAACAGCAGAATCGGGCTGTCCTTCAGAATGGCACGGGCGATGGACAGCCGCTGGCGCTCCCCGCCAGAGAGCAGATTGCCGTTCTCGCCGGTAGGGGTATCATAGCCCTTTTCCATCCTGCGGATAAATCCGTCACAGTTGGCCTCCCGGCAGGCTGCCTCAATCTCCGCGTCTGATGCGCCGGGGCGGGCGTGACGGATGTTGTCCCGGATGGTGTCGTCAAAGAGGAACACATCCTGATCTACCATGGAAACCTGCTCCAGCACGCGCTCCGCCGCCACATGATTGATGGGCTTCCCTCCGATGGAGATGACGCCACTGGCTGGCTCATAATATTTTGCAATCAAATTCAGGATGGTGGATTTGCCGGAGCCGGAATCGCCCACAATGGCGGTTAGCTTCTGATCCGGCACCGTAAAGGACGCCTGCTTCAGCACCGGCTCTCCGGGAACATAGGCAAAGTCCACATGGTCAAAGACAATCTCATGGGTAGCGGGCCGCAGTGCCTCCATACTGCCGCTCTCCTCCGGCTCATCCATCACGCCCAAGATTTTTCCTTTGGAGATCATCAGGTTTTTGTAACTGGTGAGGTCTACAAAAATGGCGTTGGCAAGTTTGGAACAGAACAGCGGCAACATGCAGACCAACAGATAGGAAACCGTGTCGATGGCCCCGGCTGCCCACGGCGCATAGGCGTTCCAGATGACCAGCGGGCAGGACAGCCAGATCAGGATGCCCAGCCCGGCTCCTACAGGGAGCACCTTGGCCTCATATACAAAGCTGATGCGGCAGAAGTCCCGCATGGCGCTGATGACCGTCTTGTTTTTCAAGCCACCCACGCCATAAGCCCGGAAGGTCTGGATGCCGGATACATACTCTACGATGCTGCTGACATTCTCCGCACAGATGTCATTCTTTTCTTTGCCGTACTTCTTCACCATACGGAAAGAAAGCCACAAACCGGGAATCAGCAGCAGATCCGCCACCAGCAGGATCAGCCCGGCGGGGACATAGATCGTCATGACAAACACAATCAGCATGATAGACAAGGCAAAGTTTTTCGCCAGGTCCCCGATTTTGTGGGTCAGGATCTTTTCATAGTTATTGACATCGCTGGTGATGGTGTTGATGTAGTCGCCTGTCTGCCCCTGGGTAAACCGGGACAGGGGGATACGCTTGAGATGATCCCCCATAAACAGCCGGATATTTTGGCTGACTTCCGCGCCGCCGATCTGGGCTTTGGTGTAGCCATAGCTGTAAATCAGGATACGGAGCAGGAAGATGCCGGCAATCGCCCCGGTCAGCATCAACACCCGGTTCAGGTCAAACTGTCCCGCCCACAAAAACTGCATGACCGAGTAAAGCAGCAGGAACAGGCTGCCGGAGAGCAGGCCCTCCAAAACAGTTCCCCCAACGCCAATATAAAAATTTTTGTTCTTTTTCAAGACATCGTGTTCTCTCATTCTCCTCGCCCCCCTTCCAACTGATAGGTAATGTTCCGGGCCTTTTCATAGTCCTCCCAGGCTTTCCGGTAGTAAGCGTTATCCCTGCGGACTTCCTCATGGGTGCCGGCGCAGGTGATGGTGTGGTCCTCCACCACTGCGACCCGTTCACACATCTTCAGGGCGCTCAGGCGGTGGGCAACCACAATGACGGTCTTGCCTTTACAAAGATTTTGGATGGCCCTGTCAATCTCCATCTGGTTTTCCGGGTCGGAGGCGCTGGTGGCCTCATCTAAAATCAGGATTGGGGCATTTTTCAAAATGGCGCGGGCAATGGCGATCCGCTGCTTCTCTCCGCCTGAAAACCGGGAGCCGAAGCTCCCCACCTTGGTATCGTAGCCATCCGGCAGAGACATGATGAAGTCGTCGATCTGGGCTTCCTTTGCGGCGGCCCTCACTTGTTCCAGACTGGCGCTGCTCCCCATGCGGATGTTCTCCAGTACACTGTCGCGGGTGAGGAAAGTCTTTTGAAATACGATAGCCACATTGCTCAAGATGGTGTCGTAGTCCAGCTCCTTGACATTTTTTCCGCCGATCAGCACCTCGCCCTCCTGCACATCATAGAAGCGGGAGATCAGTTCGATTATGGTGCTCTTGCCGGCGCCGGACTGTCCCACCAGGGCCAGCCTCTCTCCGTCCCTGATCTTGAGATTGACGCCTTGCAGCACATCGGTTTTGTCATCGTAGGAAAACCGTACATTCCGCAGTTCAATATCATGGCATTGGGGGAAATCCGTGCCGCCCTCATAGATGGGGACATCCAGGATTTCCTTCGCTTTGGTGACCGCGTTCAGCACATTGGCGAAATTGGTCCCCAACTCCTGCAGCGGACGGATCTCCGTCAGGTACATGGACCCCACATAGAGGAACAGCAGGAATGCGCTGGCTGTTAGGGAGCCTTTCAGGAAAAACATCCCGCCCAGCGGCACCATGAGCAGCATTCCGCACTCAATGATGACCACAAAGGCCGCGTAGGGGGGCCCCATGCGGCGGGAGGTCTCGTTCCACATGGCGTTTTCATCATGGATGGCGGAGGAGAATTTCTGGAAGGATTTGCTCCCCATGTTATATGCCTTGATGAGCTTCATGCCGCTGATATACTCGATCATGACCGAGTTCAGCGCGGTGATGGAACGGTTGGCCCGGTCCATCAGGTCGTCCGTGTTGCGGAACATGACCGCCATCACCACGGCCGCAAGCACCAGCGGCACCAGGGAAATCAGAGCCAGCGGGATGTTGACGGTCATCAGGTAGGCAAAAACCACCACCGGCCCCACCAGATAGCACACCAGATCCGGCAGGTTGTGGGCCAGAAACAGCTCCAGCTTCTCAATGTCCTCATTCAGCACGGTTTTGATGTCTCCGGTCCGCCGCTCGTTCAGCGCCCCCAGCGGCACCTTAGCCATGTGTTCCGCTACCATACAGCGCACCTTGAACAGCGCGCCGTAGGCTCCCTTGTGGGATACCACTCCAGATGCCCCGAACAGCACAAAGCGGAGCACCACCGCCGCAGCCACAGCAGCCACGACCCGCACCACCAGTTCTTCGGTACAGGTTCCGCCAAAGGCGGCGTCCATCAGCCGGTAAATTTCAATATAGGGCACCACAATGCACAGGCCCCCGGCCATCGCCAGAAGCACGGCCAGGAACAGCCATACTTTTTGCTCCCCGGCCCAGTGGAGCAGCAAGGCCACACGATTGGTTTTCTTCTGTTTCATAGACTACCTCTCCTTTCCATCTGAATGGCCCAGGCCACCTTCTCTGTCTCCTTCGGAGCCATTCACCTTGACAGAGAACAGCTCTCTCAGCTTCGGGAGGGCGTCCATCACAACGGGTATATCATCGGGCATCTCGCCCTCGTCAAAATGCAGAACACGGGAGCAGGTGCGGCAGACAAATTCAAAATCATGGGTGACAATGAAAATGACCTTTCCCAGTTCAGACAGCCGCCGGATCAGCCCCGCCACCTGGGTCATGCTGTCAAAGTCCAGGCCGCTGGTGGGCTCGTCAAACACCAGCAGGTCTTTTCCGCAGATCATGCTGACCGCTACGGCCACCCGCTGCTTCTGCCCGCCGGACAGCGTATTGGGGTGGCGCTCCCGATAGGGAGCCAGCCCCAATTCCTCCAGAGTCGAGGCGGCCAAGGTCAAGTCCGGATTGCGGATGCCGAAAGAGCACTCCGCCTCCACACTCTCGGCAAATAATTCGTAGTTCACATCCTGCATCACCATGTAGGAGCGTTTCAGCCTGTTCTTCCGCTCCATCGCCTGTCCATCCCACAGAAACTGCCCCTCGCAGTCCTTGTGGAGCCCGCACAGGGCGCGGGAAAAGGTCGTTTTCCCGGCCCCATTGTGGCCCACCACGCCGATTACCTCACCCTTTGCGGCGGCAAGGCTGATGCGGTGCAGGATCGTCCGCTTTTTATACCGGAGCGTGACATTCCGAAGCTCCAGGACAGGGGAAGATGCCGGCGAGTGGACTTGCGGAGGCCGCACCTCCGCCAAGTCCGCCGCCCGCAATCCCATGCGTTCCCGGGCCTCCCTTGGTAATCCGCGGAACTCTTCCGGCGTAAAAACCTTCTCGATCCGGCCCTGCTCCAAGTACACGATCCGGTCCGCCAGATCCATCAGATAATAGAGCCGGTGCTCCGCGATCAGGATGGTCTTGCCCTGCTTTTGAAGCAGCCGCAAATGGCCTTTTAACTCCTGGATAGATGTCATATCCAGATTGGAGGACGGCTCATCCAGCAGGTAAATCTCTGGATTCATGGCATAGACCGAAGCGAAGGCGATCTTCTGCTTTTCGCCCCCGGACAATTCAAAGATATTGCGGTTTCGGAGCGGACTGATATGCAGGTCGTCGGTGGCCTGCTCCACCCGCTCCGCCAACTCCACGGGCGGCCGGGCCTCGTTTTCAATCCCAAAGGCGATTTCGCTGTCCGTGTCCACATTGAAAAACTGCGTCCTGGGGTTTTGGAACACAGAGCCGACTTTAGCGGCGATCTGGTACATGGGCAGCTTGCTGATCTCCTGTCCATCCACCAGTACGCTGCCCGTCAATTCTCCCGCATAGAATTGTGGGATCAGGCCGTTGACCAGCCTTGTGATGGTGGTCTTGCCGCATCCGCTCCGGCCGCAGAACAGGACGCACTCTCCATCCGCAATCGTCAGATTGATGTCGTGCAGGCCGTCATGCTCCTGGCCCTGGTAGGCAAACGACACATGCTTCAGTTCAATCATCCGAACACCCCCTTCCAGTACAGCCCCACAGCGAGGTACGCCGCGAAGCAGACGCCCGCCAGAAGATCCGCGGGTCCTATGTGAATCTGCACCAGACAGGTCCGGGGCTTCGGGTTTTCGATCCCGCGGGTAATGGAGGCGATGGACAACTCATCCGCCGCCTTGGATGCCGCCATCATCAGCGGGACATAAATGCACTCCACCGTCATGGCCGGGTGCGTCAGCAGTCCCTTGGGAGACGGCGACACATCCCGCATCCGCATGGCGTCCTTGATAAACCGCCAGTCCTCCTGGATGGTGGGGACATAGCGGAGCATGACAGCCAGCGGGATCACCAGCTTTTTCGGTGCGTGGATGCGGTTCATGGCGGATAAGAATTCGCTGACCTTCGTGGTAGAGAGGACAATGCCGGACAGCATCCCACAGGGATAGACCTTATGGAACAGCCCCAAAAAGGCGATAAACATGGTGCGCCAAGTGCCCGTCATGGTGTCCATGATCCAGAGGGTGAGCAGGACAATCAGCGCATAGAACAGTACACCCTTCCAGGCATATTTCCACTTCCCGAAGCAGACGCCGAGCAGCCCGATCAGCACCACAAGGCCCAGTTCGTAGAATAGGGACGGGGCCATCATAGCGGAAAGGATGCAGAACAGCAGCAGCAATATCTTCGTCCTGGGGTCCAGCCACAGCCCGCGCCGGGATGACGCTCCGCCCATCATGCGGTGATCCCAGCCTTTTCAAACTGCTTTTTCAGCATCTTGCCGCCGACCCAGCCGCTGAGAGCCGCCACCGTCAATGTGCCGGCGATGATGACCACGAGGAGCCAGGAGGGTGCGGAGGCGTTCATGGTGTCGATGTAGGACTGTTCCGTGCCATTGTTCAGCATGGTGCTGGCCCAGCCGTCCGGGTCAAGAAAGAATACCACATAAGTATAGATGCCTCCCAGGGAAATCAGCATATAGGACAGCAGATTGATGGCCTTGTTGCGGTAGTGACCGGCGCCGGCTACCAAGTCCGCAATGAGTCCCATCCCGATATAGCCCAGGGAAAACGCCCAGTGCATTCCGGTGGCAAACCAGATGATCCCCATGATGATGCCGAGGATTGTGACGCTCCACCGCTTCTGCACTTTAGCCACCATCAGCAGATAAATAGGGCCGCACAGCAGCGCCGCCCCCATCGGCATATAGAAGGTCAGGACTGGATTCGGGGCGAACGGAAGTCCGCCGACCAGGGTAAACACAAAAAAGATGGCACTGAAAATACCCGTTGTCACAAGATCCTTGACCGTAAGGCCCTTCTTCAGTGAATTGACTTGATTACTCATTTTGCTCCTCCTGTTTTTGCGTCATGTTGACTTTTTCTTTGTGATATGCTACTCTTTGGTTAGAGTTCGCTAACCGTCACCTATAACATACACTCGATTGGGGCGGCTTTCAATGATTTGAAACGAGGTTCGTCTTTTCGTTTCAAAAGTTCGTCCAATCGTTGTAAAGAGGAGGCGAGTCTTTTGTCATGCCCGAAATCATTGAGCAATACTATGCGCCGCTGTTGAAAGGGCACGGTTTTATTCCCGACCCGGATAATCAGCAGTATGGTTCTTTAGGTATCTCGTGGAAGTTATCGCCCGAAATCGGAGAGGGGTCCTACTGGACCTACGGGCAAAAGGATCTGTACGACATCAAGATCCATAACTTTTCCTTTCACGAGGACTCTCTGCTGGAATTCTCCCTGCCAGAGTGTTTGAGCATCACCCGCTATGATTCCATCTCCGGCGAGGAATTGGCTCCGTACCGCCGGCTGTCCGCCGGGTGTATCAAAACCTATATCGGTGGCTATTCGCCCTACCGGGTGCTGATCCACAAAAATATTCCCATTCGCTCCATCGGCGTTGAGATCATGCCCGCCTACTATGAGGATTATCTCAAAAAGCAGTATCCGGACGAATACCACAACCCGGTGGAGGCATTCCGAAAGATCGACCAGACAACAGACTTCCCGGAAATGTCCAGGCTCCTTACAGAGCTTCAAAATTACCGCGGAGATGGGATCGCCGCCAAACTGTTTTATGAGAGCAAGGTAGCCGAAGCGTTGTCGCTGGTGGTGGAGTATCAGAAAAAGCGTCCGGCGGCCACTGGGCGGCTGGCAACCCAGGATATTGAGAATATTCAGACAGTCGCTACCTACCTGAGCGACCATTACGCCGCGGAAGTTCCCATGGAGCGTCTGACCCAGATTGCCTGCATGGGGACAACAAAACTCAAGAGCAGTTTCAAGAAGGTCTACGACTGCACCATCACCGAGTACATCCAGCAGCGCCGCATGAGCCAGGCGGAGTACCTTCTCACCAATACTGATTTGTCCATTGGACAGATTGCGCAGACTGTGGGCTATTCTACCTCCAGCCGCTTTGCGGAGCTGTTCCGAAAGAGCACTGGACTGTTACCGGGAGAGTTTAGGAAGGTAGGAAAGAAGTAGAATAGAAAGCGTGCAGCTCCACTTTAGTTTTGGAACTGCACGCTTTCTTTATAGCGTTCCCCATATCTGCGCATGGCGATTTTTTTGCTGCAAATGCCATAGCCACCCAAAAATCACAGTGCAAATATCTGTACTGCAGTTTTGTCTTTTGCGATCAATCAAAGTGTCCATCGGCTGGACTCCGTGCGCTCGGACACGAAATCCCGGTAGATGCCCGCCTGCTGGATCAGTTCGTCGTGGGTACCCTTTTGGACGACGCTGCCCTGGTCCAGCACCAGAATCTGATCCGCACCCCGCACGGTCTTGAGCCGGTGGGCGATCATCAGCACGGTCTTCTCCCTCGTCAGGGCTTCCATAGCCCTTTGGAGCTGATCCTCATTCTCGGGGTCCACATTGGCCGTGGCCTCGTCGAAGATGACGATGGGCGCGTCCTTCAAGAGACACCGGGCGATGGAGATGCGCTGCTTCTCTCCGCCAGAGAGCGTGGCTCCTCCCTCGCCAATTACCGTATTATATCCATCCGGCAGGGCGGAGATAAAGTCGTGGCAGCACGCCTTTTTTGCAACCTCCACCACCTGCTCATGGGTAGCGTCCGGGCAGCCGAACTTGATATTGTTCTCCACCGTGTCGGCAAAGAGGTACACCCGCTGGAACACCATGCTCACCTGCTCCATGAGGGATTCCAGTGTGTACTCCCGCACATCCCGGCCGCCGATGGTCACACGGCCGCCGTCCACATCCCAAAACCGGGCGATCAGGTTGCAGAGAGTGGTCTTGCCCGAGCCGGAGGGCCCTACAATGGCGGTGGTCGTTCGATCTGGGATGGTCAGAGACACATCCTTGAGGATGGGGCGACTTCCATAGGAGAAGTTCACATGGTCGAATACAATCTCGTGGTCCTCTGGACGGATTACCGTGCCGCGCTGATCCATCTCCGGGATGTCGTCCACCTGGTTTGCATGGTCGATGGAGCTGCCCACCAGACGCAGGGCGGACACGCCGCTGCCCGCGGACTGGATCTGGGAGAAAATCAGGAAGGAGACGATGACCGCCATCAGCGCATTGGCGAGGGACATGGCTCCTGTCAGGCACAGCCCCACCGACGCGGCCAGGATCAGAACGCCGAACAGGTGGAGAACCATCTCCTGGCCCCAGATATAGGGAGTGAACAGCTTCTCTACCGCCAGATTGTTCGCCCGGCTGTCCTCCAGAGCCTGCCGCACCCGCTTGTCACCCTTTCCGGTCAGGTTAAAGGACTTGATGACGCTCATGCCCTGGAGCTGTTCCAGCACCGCCTCCACCAGCCGGGCCTCGTCCCGCTGGCGCTTGGGGGCGATTTTGGCGGACTGTTTCTCCATTCCGGAGAGAAGGGCCAGATACACCAGCATCCCCGCCAGGGCCAGCAGACCGATCCGCCAGTCCCAGAACAGGATGCACAGCAGCATGACGGCAGAATTGATCAGGCCGCCCAGGATACCAACCAGTACCATAGGGCCGGTGCTCTCCACCTCGTCCAGAACGGTGGTGGTGATGCCGGTGAGCTCCCCCAAACTCTGGTCGTTGAAATAGCCCATGGGGACCCGCTTGAGTTTGTCGCCGATGGAGATACGCTTATTCGCCACCATGAAGTAGCCGGCGTGGGTCTGTTGGAGCTGGCTGAAGCGGTTGAGGACCGCCCGGCCCAGAATGCTGGCCAGCAGAAGCCCCAGCGCCTGCCATGCCGGGGCGGGGTCTGTGGAGCCGCCCACCAGGGCCAGCACCACCACATAGATGGCCGCGATCTGGAACATGTGGAACACCGCGTAAAAGAAGCCTAAAATCATGGACTTTCGGATATTGCCCTGTTCCTCGCCGGCAAAGTGCCAGATTTTTTTCAGAACGCCGATCATGCCTGCTCTCCCTCCTTTGCGCCCATGTGAGCCCGCCACATCTCTTGATACAGCGGGCAGTTTTTCAAAAGTTCTTCGTGGGTGCCCGCATCCTGGATGCGGCCGCCATTGACTACCACGATCTGATCCGCTCCCGTGATGGTGCTGAGGCGGTGGGCGATGACCAGAACGGTCTTTCCCGCCACCAGCTTACCCACGGCCTGCTGAACAACAGCTTCGTTCTCGGGGTCTATGTAGGCGGTCGCCTCGTCCAGCACCACAATGGGCGCGTCTTTGAGCATGGCCCGGGCGATGGCGATGCGCTGGCGTTCGCCGCCGGACAGATGGGCGCCGCCTCCGCCCACCACGGTGTCGTAGCCGCGTTCCAGGCCCCGGATAAAGGCGTCGCACCCGGCGGCCTTTGCCACGGCCTCCACCTCGGCGTCGGTGGCCGCCGGGCGACCCATGCGGATATTTTCCCGGATGCTCTCGTCAAAGAGGTAGTTGTCCTGGGAGACAAAGGCCACCTGGTCATAGAGCTGCTTCAGTGGGACCCGCTTCAAGTCTTGTCCGCCCAAGGTGATGGAGCCGGAGGTTACATCCCAAAAGCCGGCGATCAGCTTGGCGATGGTGGACTTGCCCGAGCCAGAGGGCCCCACAAAGGCGGTCATGCTCCCGGCGGGAATGGTGAGGGACACATCGTGGAGCACCTCCTTGTCCGCGTGGTAGCCGAAAGACACATGGGAGAGCTTGATGTCCCGGCCCCGGAACTCCACCGACGCTTCCCCGTGATCCTGCTCCGCCCCGTTCAGGATGGCGTCCACCGAGCCCACGATGGTGCCCACTTTGGCAAGGCTGTCCACAAAGTCCATAGCGGCCAGCAGAGGCCCGGCAATGCCCAGGGACAGGACGATGGTGGTGATAAAGGTCTCGATGGGCAGACTCCCTCCGGTGTAGAGAAGCCAGCCCACCGGCAGAATAGTAATCATGGTGGTAGGTGAGATGGCACGGGCCAGAGAGACCGGCATCTGGCAGCTCTTCATCCAGTGGTAGAAGTAGGAGGCGTTGGCCTTTACGCTGTCGGAGAAGCGGGCATAGGACTGCTTGCCCTGGTTGAACGCCTTGATGACCTCAATGCCGCCGATGTACTCCACAATGGCGCTGTTCATGGCCTGGGTGGTCTTGACCGAGCCCTCATACTGCTTGCCGTAGCCAGCCATCACCGCCATCATGAAAGCCATGCCCACCGGGATGGACACCATGCTTAAAAGGGCCATCCGCCAGTCCAGTACGAACAGGTAGATCAGGATGCACACTGGCCCCAGCACATTGGCGGTCATCTCCGGCAGAAGATGGGCCAGGGGCCGTTCCATGCTCTCCACCTGGTCCACAATGATCTGCTTCATCTGGCCGCTGGAGGTGTCCAGAATCGTACCCAGAGGCATCTTTGGCAGCTTCTCCAGCACCCGCTCCCGGATGGATTTCAGGATGGCAAAGGTGGCCTTGTGGGATTGGGACAGGGCCAGGGAATACAGGGTGGCCCGGAGCAGGAAGCCCACGAGCGCCACAACACACCATATCAGGTAGTATTGCATACTCTGCTCCCCTTTCAGCAGGCCCAGGGTGATCTGCGCCGCGGCGAAGTAAGGGAGCATCCCAAACAGTACCCCCACCACAGCGGACAGGACCGCCCGCTTCAGGCCGCCCTG
>UMJN01065518.1_pt1 | contig 12219 bp, 7 predicted proteins | sample 1966061 | NCBI WGS metagenome assembly UMJN01 (sample SAMEA4836149, study PRJEB28245) | human gut metagenome | biome: gut microbiome; material: fecal sample | place: Denmark | collected 2008
GCAGTTCCTTCCTATTGGGATATCGGAAAAGTATATAAGCACTTGATAAAACAAGTGGCTTTAGAAAAAAAGATAGACGTAGTAGATGCAATTATTGAAGCATATCATTCTTTTTTTTTAGAAGACTCCATACAATTTAGCTCAATATCTTCTGCTAAAGCGGCGTTTATATCCCCGGCAAATTAGTATTTACTTAAAGGTTACGATTGTTACCCCGGCATCCCCTTCACCGAATTCTGCAAGCTTATAGGACTTCACAAACTTCAGTTTACGGAGATACTCGTGGATACCTTTTCGTAAGGCGCCAGTTCCTTTTCCGTGAACAACTCGGACAGAAGTAAGTCCGGCGATCATAGCATCATCGAGGTATTTTTCAAGGCGGGCGATTGCCTCATCCACAGTATTTCCGAGAAGGTTGATTTCTGGATTGATTGTTGCGGCCTTATTGATACTGTAGCGGTCTTTTGGCTGATGCTGTGGTTTCGGTGCTTTTTCTGGAGCGAGAAGTTCTAAGTTTTTGTAGTTTACTACAGAACTTAAGAAGCCCATCTGGATTACAAGGTCTCCATCCTTGTTGGCAGCTTCTTTTACAGTTCCATTTAGAGAAAGTGTAGTTACAAATACAGAATCGCCTACTTTGAAGTCAGAAGGATCGGAGATAGTGGAAGACTTCTTTGCCTTATAGGCGAGCTTTTTGTCAAGCTTACTCATGCGGCCTCGGAGATCACTTCTCTGTGCTTCCATTTTTTTCATGTTGTTCTGCTTTGGATGCTGTCCCCATGCGTGATATTTACGAATGGATTCATCAGCAACTTCCTTGGCTTCTTCGAGAATGTTTCGTGCTTCCTCGCGGGCATCACGGAGCATCTTGTCTCGTTTTTCTTTAATGTCATCCTGTTTTTCTTTCAGGCTGTTCTTTAAGTTCTCGATTTCCTGTTTTGTCTTGTAAAGTTCAGACTGTTCTTTTTCAATTTCAGCTTTGTTTTTCTCTAATTCAGAGAGCATGTTTTCAAAGTCAATGGCAGTCGCATCAATCTGGGAGCGTGCCTGTTCGATAATGTAGTCTGGCAGGCCAAGACGTTCACTGATGGAGAAGGCATTACTTTTTCCAGGAATACCGATTAAAAGGTGGTAAGTTGGAGAAAGAGTCTCAAGGTCGAATTCACAGCAGGCATTCTCTACGCCAGGTGTGTCCATTGCGTACATTTTTAGCTCAGCGTAATGTGTTGTTGCAACTGTACGAATCTTTCCTGTATGCAGGTCATCTAAGATGGCAATGGCAAGTGCCGCACCTTCTGTCGGGTCAGTTCCTCCACATAACTCATCGAGTAAAACGAGAGAATTGGGGTCAGCTTCGTCTAAAATGTGGACAAGGTTCGTCATATGAGATGAAAATGTGGATAAGTTCATCTCAATACTCTGCTCATCTCCGATATCTGCAAAAATATCAGAAAATACAGCAAGGCGGGAACCCTGAAATGCAGGAATGTGGAGTCCTGCCTGTCCCATAAGCTGGAAGAGACCGACTGTTTTTAAGGAAACGGTCTTACCACCAGTATTTGGTCCGGTGAGCAGAAGCATATTAAAGTCCTCGCCAATATAAATATGGATTGGAACGACTTTTTTCGGGTCAAGTAATGGATGACGGCCCTGCTTGATATCTACAATTCCGTCTGTATTGAAAATCGGTTCGGTTCCCTGATATTCTTTTGCATATTTTGCCTTTGCGAAAATGAAATCAAGCTTTGTCAGAATCTTCTGATTTTCCTCTAATTCACGGCTGCAGGAAGCGGCCTGTGCGCTTAAAGACTGGAGAATCTTTTCGATTTCCATTTTTTCTTTAATATCTAATTCTTTCAAATGGTTGTTTAACTGGACAACGGCCATCGGCTCGATGAAAAGTGTAGAACCGGAAGAAGACTGATCGTGAATCATACCCGGAAAGGCGTTACGATATTCTGTTTTTACAGGAACACAGTAACGACCATTACGGACGGTAATCAGCGCATCCTGAAGCATTGTCTTGTTATTTTGTGAGTTGATAACAGAAGTCAGCTTATTGTGGATGGAGATATTTGTCTGTTTGATTTCGCGGCGAATGTCTTTTAATGCGGAAGAGGCATCATCACTGATCTCATCCTCAGATAAAATACACTGTGTAATTCTCTGGTAAAGGAATTCTAATGAATCAAGTTCTCCAAAATATCTGTTTAAGGAGTCATATGCCATTATGTCATCTTCCGTATCGCCGTATTCTACAGCCTGTGCTGTAATAGAAAGAAGACGGGCAATATCGAGAAGCTCCTTTGTATTTAATGTGGAATCAATTTCTAATAATCTTAAATGTGGACGGATATCAGAAAGTCCCTGAAAAGAAAGATAACCCGTCTTATAAAGCCGGGTCAGTGCATCTTTTGTTTCTGTCTGTGCTGACAAGATTTCTTCGTAATTAGAGGAGGGAAGCAGGTCTTTACAGAGTGCCTTTCCCATGGTCGAAGAAGCAAAAGTCTCCAGCTTTTTAATGATTTTATCATATTCTAATGTGATTAGTGCCTTTGTATTCATAAATAAAATCCTCTCAAAAATTTAAGCTGCACTATCTAAATCTTAATAAATCTATATTATTCAATATCTGTTTCAGATAATGAATGATAAAGTAATTACATAATTAAAAAGAACATTGAAAATATAGTCTTATAAATTTTGATTTTAAGTAGTTACAATCATTTTACAAAATTAGAGATAAGAAATTTAGAAAGTGTAGTAAGGTTTTCATATATTTTATAATAAAACGCAAATGATGCCAGGCAATGTTGTATCGCTGATAATATAATAAAAATACGACTGCGTAGTGGGATTAAACTGTCATCAACGCGAGTTTACAGTATATAAGTAATATATTAATACACTGAACGAAAGCCCTTTTCATCTGCAACATTTACAGGAGGAACGTCCGTAATATCCAGTTTATCAATGCGGATAAAACCATTTCTGCCGGGACGGCCGGAAGATAGTTCCTGCAGGAAAAGTTCCATGCGGTGTTCTAATCCCTGTGCCTCCATCTCTACCGTACCGTCATAGAGATTGCGGACCCAGCCCGTTATATTGTATGTCTGAGCAATAGCGGTTACTGTAAATCGAAAGCCAACGCCCTGTACGCGGCCATGTGCAAAAATGTGTTTTCTAATCATAATGCTTACCTACAGTCCGATACTGTGCCGGACTATTCCTTTCCTTAATTATACAAAAAATTAATACCTGCGTTTGTATTTGCAGTATTCTCCTGAAAAATTATGGACTAGTAAATTTTTCAAAAAATATGTAAAATTTTAATGCAAAAGTAATTGTGACATGAAATACTTCATTTGTCAATGAAGACGGGGCGTAAAGCCTTTAAAAATGCGGAAAAATCTGCGAAATAGAGCATTTTCTTGGTTGTCAGCCTATTAAATTTAAGCTATAATATGTGAAGTAATTAAAGAGATGGATTAGAAAGGAAACGTATATGCGTTATATTAATGAACTCAGAGAAGGAGATAATGTCTCTGAAGTGTACCTTTGTAAAGTAAAAAATATTGCGAAGACAAAAGCGGGAAAGACTTATTATTCCATGATTTTGCAGGATAAGACTGGTGTCATTGACACAAAAATCTGGGATTTGAATAATGGAATCGAGAATTTTGAACAGATGGATTACATCCGTGTAGAGGGTAATGTCACAAGTTTTCAGGGCAGTCCGCAGCTTAATGTCAGAAGACTGCGTAAAGCCAGAGAGGGCGAATTTGCAATGGAGGATTATATCCCATGTTCCAGCAAGAGTATTGACGGAATGTTTAAGGAATTATCTTCCTATGTGAATCATGTACAGAACATTTATTTAAGACAGCTGTTAGTTGCTTTCTTTGGAGATAAGGAATTTGCAGCCAAGTTCAAGGCACATTCCGCAGCGAAAAGAGTACATCATGGATTTATGGGCGGTCTGTTAGAGCATACATTAAGCGTAACGAAACTGTGTGATTTTTATTGTACGCAGTATCCGGTTTTGAATAAAGATTTACTTATTACAGCAGCAATCTGTCATGATATCGGAAAGATTGATGAGCTTTCTGATTTCCCGGAGAACGATTATACAGATGTCGGACAGCTGGTTGGCCATATCGTAATGGGAACGATGATGATTGATGAGAAGATTAGAAATATTAATGGTTTCCCAGCAAAGCTGGCGAATGAATTAAAGCACTGTATCTTAGCACATCACGGTGAGTTAGAATACGGTTCCCCTAAGAAGCCGGCATTAATTGAGGCATTAGCTCTTAATTTTGCAGATAATACTGATGCAAAGATGGAGACGTTTATTGAAGCACTTGCAGAAGAGAGCCGTCAGAGCGGTGAGTGGAAAGGTTACAATAAATTATTTGAAAGCAATATCAGAGCGACAAGTCATTTAGGAGAAAAGGATTGAATAATAAAGTGAAATCAGAACAGAAGTTGAATTTGAAAAAGAATCAGGAAATTTCACTTACAATCGAAGATTTTACAAAAGAAGGGGAAGGTCTTGGCAAGTACCAGGGCTTCCCTTTCTTTGTTAAAGACACGGTAATCGGTGATGAAGTGAGAGTTTCCATAACAAAATTAAAAAAGAATTACGGTTATGCCCGTCTGGTAGAAATCGTAACACCATCAAAAGACAGAGTAACCCCGCCATGTCCGGTCGCAAGACAGTGTGGAGGTTGTAAGTTACAGCAGATTTCTTATGAGAAACAGCTTTCTTTTAAAAAGAGTCTTGTGGAAGGCTGCCTGATGCGTATCGGCGGTTTTGGAAAAGAAGATATTGAGCAGAAGATGGAGCCGGTATACGGAATGGAAGAACCGTGGCATTACCGCAATAAGGCACAGTTCCCTGTTGGTTATGACAAAGGGGGGAACCTTGTTGCCGGATTTTATGCGGGCCGTACCCACTCCATCGTGGCCAATACAAATTGTGCGATTCAGGCAGAAGTAACTCACCCGATTGTTGAAAAAGTTCTTACTTATATGAAAGAAAATAAGATCTCTGCATATGATGAGAAAAATCACAGCGGTTTGGTGCGCCATATTTTAACCCGCATAGGATTTACTACTGGCGAGATTATGGTATGTCTTATTGTAAATGGTACGAAAAAGCAGTTGAAACATATTGATAAACTTGTAGATGACTTAAAAACAATCGAGGGAATGACAAGTATTATCGTAAACACGAATACTGATAAGACAAATAAAATTTTGGGACTTCGCTGTGAGACTGTATGGGGCCAGGATTATATTGAAGATTATATCGGTAATATTAAATATCAGATTGGGCCGCTTTCTTTCTATCAGGTAAACCCACAGCAGACAAAGGTTCTTTATTCTAAAGCATTAGAGTACGCTGAGCTGAAAGGGCAGGAACTTGTGTGGGATTTATACTGCGGAATCGGAACTATTTCCCTCTTTTTGGCGCAGAAAGCAAAGCAGGTTTACGGTGTAGAAATCATTAAAGAAGCCATCGGTGATGCCAAGAGAAATGCCGCATTAAATCATATGGATAATGTTGAATTTTTCGTTGGAAAGGCAGAAGAAGTCGTACCTGCACAGTATGAAAAGACTGGGATTCATCCAGATGTCATCGTTGTTGATCCACCAAGAAAGGGCTGTGATGCGATGCTCTTAAACACAATGCTCGATATGGCACCGAAGCGCATTGTCTATGTAAGCTGCGACCCGGCAACATTAGCAAGAGATTTAAAGATACTGTGTGAGGAAAAATATACCTTGGAGAAGGTATCTGTGGTAGATCAGTTCAGTCACTCGGTTCATGTGGAGAGTGTGTGTGTTTTGAAAAGAGTAGATGAATAATTTTGCTATAAATAGAGAGTGTCTGCATTAAAAAAGACTGGAAAGCATTTTTTAAATATACTTTAGGTAAATAGTTTTTTATACTATATTATTAGGACCTTTATAGAGAAAATAAGATAAGAATGAAAAATTATCCAGAAACTATGATAGGATATATTGTTTTTTGTCTTTTTAATTATAGTAGTATTTTTAATTGCTATAGACACATCTTATAATAAAACAGAGGAATTGAACAAGAATATTCTTAAAAGATTTTCTGGCAGGCGTACCTAAGAAAAGATATATGTAGATCAAGAAAAAATATTTACAAAAGTATCATGGGAGGGGCGGAATATATGAAGTCAATCAAGAAATACGAAACAATTATTAATGAGGCACTGCGTTCAGCACTTGAATACGATACTCCCGAGGGACAAATTAATGAATTTATCAGTTTTTTTGGAAAACATATCGGGTCTGACAGAATTTATATTTTTGAGGATGACGAGGAGCATCATGTAACAAATAATACTTATGAATGGTGTGCAGAAGGAATTACTCCGCAGATTGAGCATTTGCAGGGTGTGAATATGGAAGTAATTGATTGGTGGTATGATACTTTTGATGAGGGAAAAAGTGTTATTATTTCTGATGTTAAAGAATTAAAAGGAGTACATCAGGTATCTTACAATATGCTCAAGTACCAGAATGTTTGTAAAGTAGTTGTCAGCCCATTACGCCATAAAGGGCAGATAAAGGGATTTTTTGGTGTAGATAATCCACCGGCTGTAGATTACAATGCATTAACAATGTTTTTAGATATGATCGGAACCATGCTGATTTCTCTTTTAAAAATAAGAAATACATTTCAAAAAGAGCAATATAACGCAAGTATGAGCAGCTACTCAGCACTTTCTGAGATTTATTTATGTATGCATTTAATTGATATAAAAACAGGAAAGTATGAGCAGATAAAAAATGTAAAACATGTAGAAAAAGAATGTGAAGAGCTTGATCAGGAGAATTTTTCAAAAAGAGTATATACAACTATGAAATACTTCTGTACAGAAATGTATTTATCAAGTGTACTGGAGTTTGTGGACTTATCAACATTAGACAGACGATTAATGGAAACAAACACAATCGTTCATGAATTTATAGGTACAGTTTCCGGATGGTGCCGCGAGCGCTTTATCAAAGTAGATAGCGATGAAAAAGGCCGTCTGTGGCATGTTCTTTACTGTGTGGAAGTGATTGACGAACAGAAACGCCGGGAGAAAAAGCTGCTGTATCTTTCTGAAACAGATTCCATGACCGGTATTAATAACCGTGGAAGCGGGGAGCGAAAGATTACAGAATTCCTTGAAAAAAAGAAAGGTGGACTGTTTTGCCTTTTAGACTGTGATAAATTCAAAAAAATCAATGACACATATGGACATGCTGTTGGAGATACCGTTCTCATTAAGCTTGCAGCAGTCCTTCAGCGAGCCTGCCGTGAGAATGATATTGTCATGCGGCTTGGAGGTGATGAATTTGCGATGTATCTTCCAGGAATGCCAGATAAAGCACAAGCGGAATCATTTTTCAAACGTTTATTTACGCAAATAGATAAGATTTCCATACCGGAAATGCAGGGAGAGAAAATTAATGTGAGTCTGGGAGCTTCTTTATGTTCGGATAAAGATGGAGCGACTTTTGATACGCTATATCATGAGGCGGATGCGGCAATGTATGAAAGTAAGAAAATTGTGGGGAATCATGCGATAATATATTCTGATTTGCCACAGGCAAGGTAGACGCCACTGTAGAAGAATTATCAAGAAAAACCCCTAAAAAATTTATTGATTTTGTTCCGTTATGCTAAACGCTCCATTTTGCCCAATAAAACAGAAACTTCGCAGAAACGAATGCGAAGTTTCTGTTTTATTGGGCAAAATTCTGCAACACAAAGTCAAAATATAGGTTGTTTTATTTACTGAGAGCGTCTCTTTGCCTGTGGCAAATCAGGAATTATATAGTTGCTTCTATAATATGTTTGTCGCTGATAAAAATATCATGTACTCATGGGCAGCCCAAAACAGCTCTCAAAGAGTCAATATATTTCAGTAATAAGACAGCAATTTTCATATATCCTCTCTTTAGATTAGTGCTATAATAAAATAAATATGACTATTCAGAAATAATTCATGGAATCGCATTTGCGATGCTTATTTTTTGCTTTGAATAGCCGCAGTTTATATAACATAACACAACCGTGGGACAACACGGGGGTAGCTCGCTTATGCTTAGCACAACGGTGCTATCGAACGAGAACCGACCTCTATAGGTGGGGAGGATGTCACCATAACCAGAAAACCAAAGTATACATATTGGGAAAGGGGTAGAAAGACATGATAGATAACAAGAGACAGGAGCTGATTCATAGCCAGGTAATGGAGATTCTCAAAGAGAACCAGCTAGCATTTTCTAATGTTGCACGTCCAAAGCCAACAAAAGCTTCTACAGCAACTTCAGCATCCTGGTCAAAAGACATGGCTCCGAAAGCATCTGCAGCAACACAGGGAGCATGGGACAGCACAAATACACCGGGCGGTGTTTCTTCTTTAGCAAAGGAGAAATGGAATGTACAGGAAATCGCAGCACTTGTAACGAAGGCATTAGAAGCCAGCAACGTAAAAGTTGCATTTTCTAATAAGCCAATTCCTGCACCAACAACAATTTCCAGTTCTACACAGCCAGCATGGAAGAAAGACGAAGACGAAGCTCCTCGTAAACCGGCAGCAGGTACACAGGGCGCATGGGATGTGACAGATACACCAGGTGGACTTTCTGCTGAGACAAAGAAAGTATGGAATCTTGATGCAATCACAGCTCTGGTAAAGAAAGAATTAACAGAGAACCTTGAGTTCTATAACAAACCACTGCCAAAGCCAACAACAGTATCCAGTTCCACACAGCCAGCATGGAAAGATGACAGCGAAGAGTATAAACCAAAAGAATCTGCATCTGCTCAGGGAATCTGGGAGAGAGGCAATAAGATTTCTGCATCTACACAGCCAGCGTGGAAGGTGGATGAAATCGCTGCTTTGGTAACAAAGGCTCTGCAGAATAAATAATATTTGCTACAGGCAAGGGGAGATGTCCTCTGAAAGATAAATAAAGCATATTTGTGACTTTAGTCGCTGTGGTTTGAATGTTCGCTTGGACGCGCGAATGTTCAAACCTTGTTCCGAGGTCACAAATATGCTTTATTTATCTTTCAGAAGACTGTCTTTGGCTGCGGCAAATTACTATTTAGAAAGGAATTATTATGCAAAGTAAAATGACACTTAAAGAATGGCTGCCACTGCTTGGTATCACAGTCTCAGCATTCATATTTAACACATCAGAGTTTATGCCGATTGGTTTGTTGACAGATATTGCCGACAGCTTTCATATTACAGAGGCACATGCGGGGGTACTGATTACAGTATATTCATGGATCGTTATGTTACTGTCTCTGCCGTTGATGCTTCTATTGAATAAGATTGATTTTAAAAGACTTTTGTTAGGAACGATTGCACTTTTTGGAATCTTCCAGATGCTGTCCGCTTTTTCTGCTTCATATGGAATGTTAATGATATCACGTATTGGCGTAGCGTGTACACATTCAGTATTCTGGTCGATCGCATCACCGGCAGCAGTCAGTGTTGTGTCAGAAAAGTTTCGTTCACTTGCACTTAGTATGGTAGTAACCGGAACCTCAATTGCGATGATTCTTGGACTTCCGCTAGGAAGAATTATCGGACTTCATATGGGCTGGAATATGGCATTTTTCTGTGTAGGAATCATTGCTTTTATCACAACCTCTTACCTGATTTTTGTATTCCCGAAAGTGCCGGGCGGAGAGTCTTTCTCCATAAAACAGATGCCGGAAATCTTTAAAAATAAAACGCTGATGGGAATTTTTCTTGTTACCTTTTTATTTGCCACATCGTATTATACGGGATATAGTTATATTGAACCATTCTTACAGAAGGTGGCTGGTCTTTCTGCTAACTGGGTTACAACAACACTTACTATATTTGGTGCAGCAGGTCTTTTAGGAAGTTTTTTATTTTCCCATTACTATGACAAGAATAAATATCTTTTTATAAGACTGGTCATGATTAGTGTAGCAGCAGCATTACTTTTATTGTATCCGATATCAAAAGCACATATGGTGGTTGTTTTATTATGTGCATTCTGGGGTATGGCAGTTATGGCATTTAACGTGACATTTCAATCAGAAATTATTACTTATGCACCGGCAGCGGCTTCCTCTGTAGCAATGGCAATCTATTCCGGAATCTATAATCTTGGAATCGGAAGCGGAACATGGATTGGAGGAAGTATCTGTACCCATCTGTCCATTTCCTATATCGGAATTGCTGGTGGCATGATAGCAGTAGTGGCGGCATTGTTATGTATATTTGTTGTGATAAAGTATATGAAGGAATTTGATAGAGCAGCTTGATTTTAAAGCGGGTATTGATACTCGCTTTTTTTGCTTAAAATAGAAAAATTACGGGACGTAGAAGGATGTAATCTGAAATATGTAACAAAAATAAAAGATATACTTGCGAAAATGATGGTTTTATACGATAATAGGTACTGTTTAACCTGAAATAGAAAAATCAGGCAACATAGAGTAAAGAGAGATTGAAAATAGATAATTGGGAAATTAAATGGAGCTTCCGAGTAATTCAATTGCGGAATGCTTCAGGATAATAAAAGTTATCGTATAGGAGCATAAAAAACAAGGAGAGAAAAATGAGCAGAATAGATGAAATTAAAAAACGACGTACCTTTGCAATTATTTCGCACCCGGATGCCGGTAAGACTACATTAACAGAGAAGTTTCTTTTATATGGAGGTGCAATCAACCAGGCTGGTTCCGTTAAAGGAAAAGCAACCGCAAAACATGCGGTATCTGACTGGATGGATATTGAGAAAGAAAGAGGTATTTCCGTAACTTCTTCCGTATTACAGTTTGAGTATGGCGGATGCTGCATCAATATTTTGGATACACCGGGACATCAGGATTTCTCTGAAGATACGTATCGTACATTAATGGCAGCCGATTCCGCTGTTATGGTAATTGATGCATCGAAAGGTGTGGAGGCACAGACAAGAAAGCTTTTTAAAGTTTGTGCCATGCGCCATATTCCGGTATTTACTTTTATTAATAAAATGGATCGTGAGGCAAGGGATATTTTTGATCTCTTAGATGAAATCGAAAAAGAACTTGGAATCCCAACTTGTCCGGTAAACTGGCCAATCGGTTCCGGTAAACAGTTCGCAGGCGTTTACGACAGAAAAAGCCAGAAAATCGACTTATTTGAGGATACGATGAAAGGTACAAAGATGGGAACGATGAAAGAAATCGCCCTTGATGACCCGGAAATCAGCAACTATGTCACAGACGAAGCAAGAGAAGTGTTAGAGGAAGAAATTGAGCTTTTAGATGGAGCCAGTGCAGAATTTGATCAGGAATTAGTTGATGCCGGAGAACTCTCTCCAGTATTCTTTGGTTCTGCCCTCATGAACTTTGGCGTAGAGAATTTCTTAAATTACTTCCTGAAAATGACTTCCTCCCCACTGCCAAGAACTTCTGATCAGGGAACAATCGACCCAATTGAGGAAAAAGATTTTTCTGCATTTGTATTTAAGATTCAGGCAAATATGAACAAAGCTCACCGTGACAGAATCGCTTTTATGAGAATCTGTTCCGGCGAATTCGAAGCAGGAATGGATGCTTTCCATGTACAGGGAGATAAAAAGGTACGTCTTTCTCAGCCACAGCAGATGATGGCAAGTGAGAGAAAAATGATCGATAAAGCCTACGCCGGAGATATTATTGGAATTTTCGATCCAGGCATTTTCTCTATCGGAGATACCATCACAACTTCACCAAAGAAATTTGCTTACGAAGGAATCCCTACCTTTGCGCCAGAACATTTCGCAAGAGTGCGTCAGGTAAATACGATGAAACGTAAACAGTTCATCAAGGGAATCAACGAAATCGCACAGGAAGGTGCTATCCAGATTTTCCAGGAATTTAATACTGGAATGGAAGAAGTAATCGTAGGTGTAGTAGGAACATTGCAGTTTGATGTATTAAATTATCGCCTGCAGCATGAATACAATGTAGAAATCCGCCTTGAAAAACTTCCATACGAATATATCCGCTGGATTGAAAATACAGAGATTGACCTTGAAAATCTTCGTGGAACATCAGATATGAAGAAGATTAAGGACTTAAAGGGAAGACCACTTTTACTCTTCATTAATAGCTGGAGTGTGGGAATGACTCTGGAGAGAAATGAAGGACTTGTACTCTCGGAA
>UMJN01071560.1_pt1 | contig 11699 bp, 7 predicted proteins | sample 1966061 | NCBI WGS metagenome assembly UMJN01 (sample SAMEA4836149, study PRJEB28245) | human gut metagenome | biome: gut microbiome; material: fecal sample | place: Denmark | collected 2008
TTATCTTAACAGGGTTGTGCCACAGCTTATGCCGATTATAAAAGAGCTTGACAGAAGAGTGCGTGAGAAGTACACAGATAAATCAGTGTATATAATTGACGATAATAATCTCGTTCACATGGCACACATCGATATTCATTATGGAATGAGCGTCAACGGAGTAGCAAAGCTTCATACTGAGATATTAGAGAATACTGAGCTTAATAATTTCTATAGGATATATCCAGAGAAGTTCAATAACAAAACTAACGGAATCACATTCAGAAGGTGGCTTATCCACTGTAATAATGGACTTGCGAAATACATTGAGACACTTATCGGAAGTGAATACAGACATGACACAGAAAAGTTAAAAGACCTTTTAAAGTTTGCCGGTGATAAAAATGTTTACGATAATCTTCTTGAGATTAAGACAGACAACAAGAGAAATCTTGCAGAATACCTTAAGCAGACACAGGGAATAGAGATTAATCCACAGTCAATATACGATATACAGATAAAGCGACTGCATGAGTATAAAAGACAGCAGATGAACGCACTGTATATAATATATAAATATTTTGACATCAAGGCAGGCAACATTCCAAAGACTCCTGTTACAGTGATATTTGGCGCAAAGGCTGCACCTGCATACACAATTGCGAAGGATATAATTCATCTGATACTTACATTGAGTAAGGTTATTGAGGCCGATAAAGATGTAAGTCCTTACCTTAAGGTTGTGCTTGTCCAGAACTACAATGTAACACTGGCAGAGAAGCTGATTCCTGCATGTGATATATCAGAGCAGATATCACTTGCATCTAAAGAAGCATCAGGAACAGGCAACATGAAATTCATGCTTAACGGTGCTGTGACATTAGGAACAATGGATGGTGCTAATGTTGAGATTGCAGAGCTTGTAGGTAAAGATAATATATATACATTTGGCGCAACAAGTGATGAAGTTATTGCACATTATGAAAAATGTGACTATAACGCAAAGAAGCTTTATGAGACAGATGCTCTTATAAAAAAATGTGTGGATTTTATAATATCGGATGTTATGCTTCAGGCAGGTGATTCTCATAGTCTTAACAGACTGTATAATGAGATTGTAGGAAAAGACTGGTTTATGGCATTGCTTGACTTACGAAGCTATATAGAAACCAAGGAAAAGGCTCTCACAGATTATGACGACAGATATGTGTGGGCCGGAAAAATGCTCGTTAATATTGCAAATGCCGGATTTTTCTCATCAGACAGAACAATTCAACAGTACAATGAAGATATATGGCATCTTTAATATAACTAAATAAGTTGATAATAACTGCCCCGGAAGCTATAATCATTATAAGAGCGAAAGTTCGTGAATGAGGAAAGTTTCGGGGTAGATTTATGTATAATATACTTATAGTGGATGATGAAAAGATTGAAAGAAGCGGAATAAGAATGCTTCTTAAGAGAATGGGAATTGAACTTGGGGTATTTGAGGCGTGCAACGGAAAGCAGGCACTGGAATATCTGACATCTGACAAGAATACAGGAATGGGACATATAGATATACTGCTTACAGATGTTAAGATGCCGTTTATGGACGGAATAGAGCTTATTAAGAATGTGATGCACAACGACATCAGTTTAAAGACAATTATATTCTCAGGCTATAACGAGTTTGAATATGCCAAGCTGGCAGTTAAATTAGGCGTTAAAGATTATATATTAAAGCCGGTTGATCCGTCAGAATTCAGTTCAACAATTACAGGAGTTATAACAGAGCTTGACGAGGAACACAAGAAGGACGAGGACTATAACCGGCAGGCTAACTTTATAAAACAGTACTACATGTATACGCTGCTCAACTCCGGTGATGCATCAGGAATACTTGATAATGGGGATTTTCTGGCAGGATACAACAGACTTGCACTTATAGAATTTAATACTGATTTCTTTGGAAAATATGATACAGGTGAAGATATATTTAAAGAGGTAACCGGGGAACTGGATTATCAGTATCTTAATCTTAACCCATTACAGTCAGTTATCATATTTTCTGATAAATCACTCATAGCAGATGGTAATATTGATAAGAACATTGAAGAAATGTTTACAAATATTCATGACTATATATACAGAAAGACAGGGCAGTTTATGTATATTGCTGTGTCCGGTTTATTCAATGATTATCATGAGCTTCCACAGGTAATGGATGCAGTTGATACACTGATGAATAATAAGTTTTATGAGACAGGAAGATATATTTTTTCTGATAATATCAGTGAAGATACACCTGTGCTTGTACAGATTGATGATGATGCACTTATGAAGCAGATGAAGCAGGATATCAAGATGAAGGATATCACATTTTTACGGATACATTTTGATGCATTGTGTAAGAAATACAGGGGGCAGTCGAACTTCTCACATATATACATCAAGTTCGTATTTTCCAATCTGTTAAAAGATTTCTATGACAATATTCCGGGTGCTGATGAGGCGGAATTTGGCAGGGAGATTGACAGACTGTATAAGTCAGAGGATTTCTCATGCATTATGGATATCGTGAATAACTATATTGATTTGTTGGAAAAGAGTTTCGGAAAAGAGCCGGCTACGTCACACCGGGAGATTGAGACCGTAAAGAATTATATACATAACCATTATGGTGAGGAGATTGGCGCACAGCAGCTTGCGGATATGGTTTATCTTGCACCAAGCTATTTAAGTTCACTTTTTAAGAAGGAAACAGGACAGAATCTGAGCAAATATATTAAACAGTACAGAATGGAGAAGGCTAAGGAACTGCTTACCGGTACGAACATGAAGATTGTGAATATAAGTGAGCAGGTGGGTTATCCAAATGTTTCATATTTTGTACAGAGCTTCAGGGAGTACTTTGGTATAAGTCCTCAGAAATTCAGGGATCAGGGAGAATTGAATTGAAAAAGATTAAGCAGAAAATCAATGATATAAGATTGCAGAACAAGCTTGTCATCATATATGTAGTGACCGGACTTATTCCCCTGATTGTGCTTTTTGTTTTTGCATACTGTCAGATGAGAAACATTCTTATGGACAGGGACTTAAAGAGCATCAAGGGGGCAATTGAACAGTCTGTTACAACGGTGGATGGGCAGATAGAGGTGTATGACAATCTGTCTAATTATATAACATTTAATGATACGCTGTCGGGAGTGCTTTCATACGATTACAAAAGCACATATGAGATGTATAACCAAATTGTCACTACATTTGACCCTATGCTTTCATCATTAAAGTATTTTCACAATGATATTAACAGGGTAACAATATATGTGGATAAAGCTATTAAACATGATACGACTATAGCTCCAATAGAAGAGATAAAAGACAGACCTTTTTATAATTCTGCTGCTGAAAGCACTAAGATACAGTGGTTTGTTGATGAAGACAGCAGGACACTTGTTTCAGCACGAAAAATGTCAACACTTGACCAGCTAGGGATTTTTGGAATCATGTACATAGATGTTGATTATGACAGCATGATGAGTTCATTTACAGGTGGTCTTGAGCAGAACTGCGGAATGGTGGTGCTTGACGCTGATGGAAAAGTTATATGCAGCAGTGACACATTTGAAAACAATAACACCAGATACAGATTAAACAGTAAGAAACTGCTTTCGTTAATCGACGGGGCAGAATGGGATAATGATACATGTGGAAATACAGAGGGTTACTCTGTAGTAAAGAAGGAAAGCTCTGTTACCGGATGGACAGTATATGTCTATGAACCAAGAAAACTTGTGCTCAGGTCAGCTAATTCAATGATTACAATGATTGTAGTTGCATTTGTGGTAGCAGTTGCAGGTGCCGCTGCGGCGAGTATATTTACAACAGGCTTCATTACAAGAAGAATTAATAAATTAAAAAACAGTATGGCAAAGGTTGAAAATGGAGATTTTGATGCGGTAATTAATACACAGGACAAAGATGAAATAGGTGACCTTATTCATAGCTTTAACAGCATGACAACCCAGATTAAGAATCTTATCACGCAGGTATATGAAGGACGTATAAGCCAGAAAGAATCAGAGATGCGGGCATTAAGGGCACAGATTAATCCGCATTTCCTCTACAATTCATTATCGCTTATCAACTGGAAAGCGATAGAATATGAGCAAGAGGATATAAGTGAGATAACACTTGCATTGTCTAACTACTACCGTACATCGCTTAATAAGGGAAAGAATATACTAAGCTTTGAGCAGGAATTAAGCAACATGCAGTCGTATCTTAAGATTCAGCAGATAATGCATGACAACTCATTTGATGTGGTGATAAATGTATCAGAGGAAGTTATGCCATGCGAATCTTTAAACCTTATACTCCAGCCATTGGTAGAAAATGCAATAGACCACGGTATAGATCTGCTGACAGACAGGAAAGGTGTAATAACAGTAGAGGCCAGGATGCAGACGGATGAAGAAGGTAAAAAGCTTGTATGTGTTACAGTGTCTGATAACGGTGTAGGAATGGACAAAGAAACTGCACAAAACTTCTTAACAGTCCAGTCAAAAGGGTATGGTGCAAGAAATGTTAATGACAGAATAAGACTTTATTACGGCGAAAGCTATCATCTGGAAGTGCAGAGCATACCTGATGAGGGAACAACAATAACAATAAAATTCCCGGCAAAACCATACAACACAAAAAACTGATATGTTTCTAAAATATCTTATATTTTAATATTAACCCCTCCTTAATATAATTAGATTATCAAAAGAGGACAGTAATCAAAGCTGTCTCGGATAATTATTAAGGAGGGTTTTTTTATGAAGTTTAAGAGATTAGCGGCTGCAGTGATGGCAGCAACAATGTGTGGGTCACTTTTTGTGGGTTGTGGCAATGCTAAAAAGGATGACACAGCAGCAGGCGAGGAAAAAATCACAGCTACAATCAAGGTATGGGGCTGTGCAGAAGATCAGGCAGATGAGAACGGCAAATGGCTTCAGACAATGTGTGACCAGTTTAATTCAGAGCATCCTGACTGGGATTTAACATTTGAATACGGTGTATGCTCAGAGCAGGACGCAGGAAAGATAGTTCCACAGGATCCAGAGAATTCAGGAGATGTATACTTCTTTGCTAACGACCAGCTTCAGACACTTGTTGATGCTAACGCTATTGCAAAGCTTGGTGGAGAGACAGCAGATTATGTTAAGAAAACTAACTCAGATGCAATTGTGGATTCAGTATCAGTAGATGGGGCTGTATACGGAGTACCATTTACAACTAATACATGGTTTATGTACTATGACAAGAGCAAATTCACAGACAGTGATGTAAAGAGCCTTGATAAGATGCTTGAGAAGAATAAGGTGGCTTTCAATATTACAGAGGGCTGGTATATGTCATCATTCTTCCTTGCTAATGGATGTAAATATTTTGGAAAAGACGGAAAAGATAATTCAGAAGGTGTTGATATCTCAGGAGATAAGGGAACACAGGCAACACAGGCAATGGTTTCACTTGTAAATAATCCTAACTTTGTCAATGACCTTCAGGGTGTTGGTATCGCTGGCTTAAGAGATGGTTCAGTTGGAGCTTACTTCTCAGGATCATGGGATTATAAGAGTGTTAAAGAGATTCTTGGAGACAATTTTGGAGCAGTTTCACTTCCTACAGTAAAGATTGGTGGAAAAGACAAGCAGATGTTAGCATTTGCAGGTTCTAAGGCAATCGCAGTTAATCCTAACTGCAAGTATCAGCAGGTAGCAGTTGCACTTGCAAAGTATCTTGGAAGCAAGGATGCACAGAAGAAGCACTATGAATTAAGAGGTGTTATTCCTTGTAATACAGAGCTTCTTGCAACTGATGAAGTAAAGAAGGATGCACTTGTAACAGCACAGAATGATACATTTAACAAGACATCAGTAATCCAGCCAACAGTAACAGGCATGAATGATTACTGGGCACCTGCACAGAACTTTGCTAAGGCAATCGTAAATGGTGAAATAACAGCAGATAATGCAGCAGCTAAGACACAGGATTTCTATAAGCAGATTAATACATCAATCGCAAAATAATTGATGGGGATTAAATGCTGAAAGGAGTGGCGCATAATGGCAGTTAAGTTCACTGAATCATTTAGAAAAGGAAATATATTTACGAAGTTAAGCATTCTGATTCCAGGACTTGGTAATCTTGTAGGAAAGCAGATTATAAAGGGAATTATGTATATAGCTATAGAAGCAGCCTTTGTATGCTTTATGATTATGAATGGAATTAACTGCCTTGCGATGCTTCCAGGTCTTGGAAGCAGACCGCAGCAGGAGGTCTGGAATGAGAAGCTTGGAATATATGAGTATGTTGCAGGTGATAATTCACTTCTTATACTTCTGTATGGAATAGCAACAATATTCATTATTATAGCTTATATAATAGTTGCAGCTAGTGCTGTAAAAAGCTCATATAAGCTGGAGCTGTTAAAGGAAAAAGGAAAGCATATAAACACATTTGCAGAAGACGTGAAGTCGCTGTTTAATGAGAATCTTCATAAGCTGCTGCTTACACTTCCAGTATCAGGTGTGCTTATATTCACAATACTTCCGCTTATTTTCATGATAAGCATGGCATTCACTAATTATAGTAAGGTTGACAGCCATCTGGTGCTTTTCGACTGGGTAGGACTTGAGAATTTCAAGCAGATATTCGATTCAGGAAGCATGATAGGACAGTCTTTCTGGTCAGTATTTGGCTGGACTATAGTGTGGGCAATATTTGCAACATTTCTTAATTACATATTCGGAATACTTGTTGCACTGCTTATCAACAGAAAAGGTACGAAATTCAAGGCTTTCTGGAGATTTATATTTATACTTTCAATCGCAATTCCACAGTTTGTTTCACTTCTTATTGTCAGAAGCATGCTGGCACAGGATGGAATTATAAATGTTGTTTTAAAGAATGCAGGCTGGATAACAAAATCACTGCCATTCTTTACAAATGCGACTTGGGCAAGAATTACAGTAATCGTGGTAAATCTGTGGATAGGTATTCCATATACTATTCTGCAGGTTACAGGTATATTACAGAATATACCTATGGAGCTGTATGAGGCAGCAGATGTAGATGGAGCTAATGGATTTGTCAAGTTTATTAAGATAACAATGCCATATATGTTATTTGTAACGGCACCATATCTTATTACTACATTTACTGCTAATATTAACAACTTTAACATTGTTTACCTGCTGACTAAGGGAGATCCGGTTATGGCAGGTGCAACAGCAGGAAAGACAGACCTTCTGGTAACATGGCTGTACAAGATGACAATAGATTATCAGTATTATAATCTTGGTGCTGTTATCGGTATTATGACATTCATATTCTTAGCAATTGGTTCACTGCTTGTATACAGAAGAACGAAAGCGTATAAAGATGAGGAGGGATTCCAGTGAAAAAGAAAAAGACTATTAAAAATATACTGGCACATACAGTGCTTACAATATTAGCGATAGTGTGGGTAAGTCCTCTTTTCTGGATACTCCTCACAAGCTTCAGGGCTCAGAAGGGTGCTTATACAAGCTCCTTCTTCCCAAAGCAGTATTCACTTGATAATTATGTAAAGCTTTTTACAGATACAGGAATACTTAATTTTCCACGAATGTTTACCAATACTCTGATAGTAGCAGTATTCTCATGTATTATATCAACATTTTTTGTACTGTCAGTAGCCTACTGTATGTCAAGGCTTAAGTTTAAGATGAGAAAAGCAATGATGAATATCGCAATGATACTTGGACTTTTCCCTGCATTTATGGCGATGGTTGCCGTATATTATATACTTAAAGCAGTAGGACTTTCAGAAGGAGCAATGATAAGAGTTGCGCTTGTGCTTGTATATTCAGCATCATCAGGAATACAGTTTTACATTGCAAAGGGATTCTTTGATACTATCCCTAAGACAATAGATGAGGCTGCTATGATAGATGGAGCGACGAAGTGGCAGGTATTTACTAAGATAACAATACCTCTCAGTAAACCAATTATAGTGTATACAATACTTACATCATTCATAGCACCTTGGGTGGATTTCATATTTGCAAGAGTAATCTGCAGGGCAAATGCGAAGTATTATACTGTTGCAATCGGCTTGTGGCAGATGCTTGAAAAGGAGTATGTTGATGTATGGTACACAAGATTTGCAGCAGGAGCAGTTCTTATATCAATTCCAATTGCAGCCTTGTTTATGATAATGCAAAGATGTTATAATGAAAGCATGACAGGTGCAGTGAAGGGTTAGATATATGAATAGATTAAAGCAAACATTAAAAAAATGTGTGGCATTTGGTGTCACAGGAATAATGCTTATATTAGCCGGGTGTAAAAGCCCGGCTGGTTTTGTGTCTAATGATAATGAAGAATACAATGCGAGAATGGAAGAAGCGAGAACAACTCCATTCGGAGCTTACCCGGAGACTATAGAATATACACTTGGAAAGATGACAAGTGTTAATAATTCCAATATGCCGGAGAATGACACTTATACGGATAATGCGTACACACGCTATATTAAGTCTGTGATAAATGTGCAGAATGTTGATGTATTTGAAGCAAACGACAGCCAGTATGACACTAATGTTTCAATGGTAATCTCAATGGGAAGCCTTCCGGATATTATGGTTGTATCAAGTCAGGATGAGGTTGAACAGTTAGTGGAAGCAGGACTTATAGAGGACCTTACAGAAAGCTACAATAACTGTATAAGTGACAGAATCAGGAAAATGTATGAAAGCTATGGCGATTCACTTAAGGATATGGTTACATATGATGGAAAGATAATGGCACTGCCGGAGACTAATATAACAGATGGACCTAATCTTGTGTGGTTAAGAAAAGACTGGATGGATAAGCTTGGATTGTCAGAGCCACACACTATTGATGATGTTGTTAATATAGTGAAGCATTTTATATCAGAAGACCCTGGAAATAATGGCGTGGATGCGTCCGGAAAACCTAATACAGTGGGGCTTGCAGTGGATACAGATGTGACAGGTGAATGTGGTTACAGCAGTGAATTTCTGCTGGATATAATATTTGCCTGCTTTGGAGCGTATCCAAAGCAGTGGATAATGAACGATGATGGTGAGATTGTATATGGTTCGGTTACAGATGAGGCAAAAGAAGCACTTTTGTATATAAACAGTCTGTATAATCAGGGGGTTATAGATAATGATTTTCTTCTGAGAACATCAACCAATATATGTGAGCTTATAGAGAATGGTCTGTGTGGCTCGTTTTTTGGACCATGGTGGGCACCGAATAATCCGCTTGCTAATGCAGTAAGCAGGAATCCGGATGCGAACTGGCAGCCATATTTAATAGCAACGGATTCGGATGGAACAACGAGTTATCACAGCCAGAACCCGTGTTACAAATATGTTGTTGTAAGAAAAGGCTATGAACATCCTGAGATTGCAGCAAAGATGATAAGCGTTATGTTTGATAAAGTAAGATTTGACTGTACAGACTCAGAAGAATTCAAGAATTACTATCAGCTTAATGTTGAACCTACGGCAAGACCTTTATCAATAAATGTTGATTATAATAATGCACTTTCAATATGTTACAGGAATATAGATGCCACAATTTCAGGAAGAAAGAATCCTGACAGTCTGGAACTTCTTGAACGCTCATTTTATGATGCGTGTAGTGAGTATATCAAGAATGCTAACAAAACAAGTACGCAATGGGCAGCGTATATGTCAAGAATTAAGGCATGCAGTCTGATTGCACAGGATAATATAAAGGTAGTTGACTCGCTTTATTTTAAGACCACAGACACAATGAAGAGCCATTGGTGGAGACTTAAGGCTAAAGAAAAAGAGGCATATTTAAAGATTATAAGTGGAGAAGAAGATATATCTTACTTTGATACATTTGTAAAAGAATGGAATGAACAGGGCGGTCAGACTATTACATCAGAAGTCAGTGAGAGTATGAAATAATTGGCTGTGAAAATATAGTAATATATGATACAATCTTAATTAATGTAAATATATTAACTATGGAGGTTTTATTTTGAAAGAGAGAGAAAAATTCGGCTCGCGACTCGGCTTTATCTTAGTGTCTGCTGGCTGTGCGGTGGGACTTGGTAATGTGTGGAAATTTCCATACATATGCGGGGAAAATGGTGGTGCGGCATTCGTGCTTATCTATCTTGTATTTCTTGCAATTCTTGGATTTCCTATTATGTGTGCGGAGTTCACAGTAGGACGAGGAAGCGGTAAAGGTGCTGCAAGGGCATTTGAAGAACTGGAGACTAAGGGAAGTAAATGGCATCATTTCAAATGGGTATCGATATTAGGAAGCTACATATTAATGGCTTTCTATACTATGGTTGCAGGATGGATGCTTTATTATGCATGGCGTGAGGCAAGTGGTTCGTTAGCAGGTTTAGAACCAGATGAGGTTTCAGGAGCATTTGGAACTATGCTTTCACAGCCTGGTACAATGACGATCTGGATGATTGTTGCAGTTTTACTTTCGTTTGGTGTATGTGTATTAGGATTACAGAAGGGCGTTGAGAAGATTACTAAGGTTATGATGGCACTTCTTCTTATCCTTATTGTGGTACTGGCAGTTCATTCACTTGTACTTCCTAATGCATCAGAAGGTGTTAAATTCTATATGGTGCCTAATCTTGATGCTATTAAATCAAGAGGTTTAGGACCGGTTATATTTGATGCCATGACACATGCATTCTTTACACTTAGTGTAGGTATTGGTGCAATGGAGATATTCGGAAGCTACTTAAAGAAAGACAGAACAATAGGTGGAGAGGCTGTTAATATCATTCTGCTTGATACATTTGTTGCTCTTATGGCAGGATTCATAATTATTCCTGCATGCTTTGCATATGGTGTTGCTCCTGGTGCCGGTCCATCACTTTTATTTATAACACTACCTAACATATTTAATCATATGGCGGGAGGAAGAATATGGGGAACAGCATTCTTTGTATTCATGTCATTTGCAGCATTATCAACTGTAATTGCTGTGTTTGAGAACATTATTGCTTTTTATATAGACCTTAAGGGATTTTCAAGGAAAAAGGTTGTTGCAGGTAATGTTATATTCATGATACTGCTTTCACTTCCTGCTGTATTAGGCTTTAACAAGCTTGCAGCTTTCCAGCCTATTGGTCCAGGAAGTTCAATTATGGATCTGGAGGATTTCCTTGTTTCATATAATCTACTTCCTCTTGGAAGCATGATATTTGTATTATTCTGTACTAAGAAGAACGGCTGGGGCTGGGAAGGCTTCAGAAAAGAAGCTAATGAAGGAAAAGGTCCTAAGCTTCCTGAATGGTTAAGATTCTATATGAGTTATATACTTCCGGCTATTATAGTAGTTGTATACCTTAAGGGTTATTATGATACATTTAAACCAAAGGGAACAGGTTATCTTGTTGGCTGGATGATATTTGCGTGTGTATTGCTTCTTGCAATATTCGGAATTACTAATTATAAGAAGAAAGATGCGTAATCTATGACTAAGAAAGAACTTGCTTTAGAGGTTATAAGAAGATTAAAGGCAGAATATCCGGATTCGGAGTGCAGTCTTGATTACGATGATGCCTGGAAACTGCTTGTAAGCGTAAGACTTGCGGCACAATGCACTGATGCAAGAGTAAATGTTGTGGTTAAGGGGCTGTATGAGAAATATCCTGATATAGC
>UMJN01004937.1_pt1 | contig 11269 bp, 10 predicted proteins | sample 1966061 | NCBI WGS metagenome assembly UMJN01 (sample SAMEA4836149, study PRJEB28245) | human gut metagenome | biome: gut microbiome; material: fecal sample | place: Denmark | collected 2008
TTGAACTGGATCCCAGTTTATTATTCTCTCTCCTCGGTATATTATTCCTTCATTATAATACTTAACAAATACTTCGTTTACAGCGTCGTTTAATCCCTCATCAAGGGTAAAGCGCTCCCTTGAGTAATCAAGTGCAAGACCAAGTTTAGCCCACTGGCTTCTAATGGTTTTTGCATACTCATCCTTCCACTCCCAAGCTTTAGATAAGAACCCCTCACGTCCTAAATCACGCTTATTTATTCCTTCTTTTTTAAGTCTATCTACTACCTTTACTTCGGTTGCAATCGCTGCATGATCCATTCCTGGAAGCCATAAAGCATCATACCCGTCCATTTTCTTATAACGGATTATAATGTCTTGAAGTGTTGTATCCCAAGCATGCCCTAAATGTAATTTACCTGTTACATTTGGTGGTGGTATAACAATCGAAAAAGCTTCTTTTGTTAAATCACCTGCTTTAAAATAGTTATGTTTAACCCAGGATGCATATTTTCCTTCCTCTACTTTTATATGATCATATTTTTTATCTAACATATTCTTTTTCCTCCTTTTCATTTTTTAATAGCATATCATATGCACTTACAAATTCATCATATGATGTTATACTTTCATGATAACTTTTACCATCAACCATCATTCTCATATCAATTTTATCTTTTGAATTATTAAAAATATTACTTATGCACATAAACATATTTTCATTTATATTTTTAGGTGCAAATGTACAATACAAATTTCCAACTGTATATATAACAATGTATCCATTTTTCATAAGTGATAGGTTATCACACCACTTTATCTTTTTTGAATCACAATATGCTTTTAAAATTTCATCATGAACACTATCTCCTACACTTCTTATATATGGTTCATTTTCTGTTGGAGATATTATAATAACCTTATTTTCCATTTTGCAAAATTCCTTTCTTTCAAACAAAAAAATCATCCTTGTTAAAGGACGATTATAACCGCGGTACCACCTTAATTTATACTTAATAAGTATACTCTTAAACGCTTTAACGCAGCACACGTAATTATTTACTTGATTTCTATAATTAAGCTCGCAAGCTACCTTCACTTAACATTTATGTAATTTTACACCATACAATTACTCTCTTTAATAAATAGTTAAATTACTCCTCTTGGTCATCACTTTTTTAAAATATATTTTTAGTATAACAAATTCATCCGAATTTAACAAGTGTTTAGTCACACAAATCATAAATAGCCATACATTTATAATTTTTTCCACAATCCTCAACATTGCCGTACTTAGCAAAAGCACCTGTAGTTGTATCTTTAAATGAAATTTTTAACTTCATACCATCAGTATCAGCAGAATTTGAACCAGGATTTTCTACGTATGCTTCAATTTTACCATTTTTGCTAGTAGCTGATTTTTTATCGTTTGTGTTCACAATATTTCCAACTTCATTTCCAATAATTTTAGTTTGACTATTATCCTCATTTGTAAAATCTTTAGGCCAATACATAGTTCCATACTTACTTTTTATCCTAATAATTGTGTTTGATGTCTTAGGACCACTTTCTTGATACCACAAATTACCACTATCACAAGCCCCACTAGGCTTTACTTGCATGGCTTCGAAAGATGTACCATTAACTAAGTCATCATTTGCCTTACCAATTAAACTGCTTGAAGCAGAAAATTGAGCAAGTGCCGCTCCCAAAAATAATAAAAACGCAATTAAAAGTGTGTACAAAACGCTAGACACAGCAAATCCTTTGTTATTAAGCATAAATATCAGCTCCTATCTTCTTTTAATATGATAACATTTTTCAAAAGAAAAAACCATATTTTTTTACAAATATGGTTTCACATTAGACATTTATCCATATAATATAACAAAGGTGATAATATGCGTTTTAATAATTCGTTTTTAGGGGGCTTTTCCTGGGCATTAATACTTGTTATAGCATTTTGTTTTATAACTTTTTATCAAGCTATAATAGCACTTATACTATGTGCTAGATTTCAAGTTTTCTTGTTATTCATTGACATTTGTCTTTTGTTCTTTGGTATTTTCTGCCTCTTGTTCCATAAATAATTTATCAGTTGTAACTAAATAATTGCAAAGCCTTGCAACATCAATTGTTTTAGCCATTTCACTTTTAGTCAAATCAAGTTTATCTGGTATAAATAAATATATAAAGATAAGCATTTCCTCTTCCTTAGTAAGTGGGAATCTTTTTTTATATTCATGGTATAATTCATTAAAATCATAATCAGTGAAGTTATTCTTATATAAATTTATAAAATCATATATAGGAAGACCTCTTTTAGCATTATTCCAGCTTATTAAAATGTTTTCATCATTTCTAATTAAATGGTGAACATCCAAATTGTTATGAAGAAGAACAATTCTTTTTTTACTTGTTTTCTCCATTTTCTTATACCAATCATCAAGTGTGTTTTTACTAAATTCAAGACAATTAAATATCATAGAGCAATTTCTAGCTAGCATATAAGAAGAAGGTGACATATAAATATTTGATTCTATTATATTCATAATATCATCATAATAATTATAAGTATTTACTATTTTATTAGATAAATATTCATATAATTCTTTGACCTCATCTACTGATATATCTTTATAATAAACGGTCTTATTATGTAAAAGAGCAGATGTTTTAATTAAATCACTCATCCTCTGCTCTTTTGGCATTTCTAAATCTTCTTCATACCTATAAATGTATACATCTTTATCTAAATATTCTAGTTTTGGTAAATACGAAAACCCCCTGGAATTAAGATAGTTATATATTTTAAGTGCATCATCTTTATTTTCTTTTGCAACGTGTTTATTATCATTTTCATCTTTATATATGACTGCGTTCTTATAAAATTCATACTTTTTAGCTTTGGGACATATTTCTTTTATTTTTCGAAGAAGTAGTTCATTGTTCATTAGAAATCGGAATAATTATCTTTGTTCCCAAAACAATGTTATTTAAATCGTTATATTTTTCTAGCTCTTCTTTACTTACATTATATTTAGTAGTTATTTCATCTATTGTTTCTGTGTCTCTTACAATATGAACCTTATACGTAATATATTTTTCTTCTTTATCAAATAAACCTGTTTCTATCTTACTTGTAATATCACTTTCTCTTTCTTCAGGAACTTCTTTTTTTACAACTTCTTTTACTTCTTTTTTAGCATTTTCTTCTCTTATTAAAGCATCTTCATTTTTGTTAGAAGTAATGACATTATCATTCATTAAATCATCATTCCTTTCCTCTTTATTTGGCATGATACTTTGTCTTTCCTCTTTTTTTATCTCAGCTGGCTTTTCTACCTTTTTCTTTTCATAAACTAAGTTATCTACTAATACATCTATATGAACTCTTAAAAATTCATCATTTATAATTTCGTAATAAAAATCATCAATATCAATAGTTACTTTTGAAGCATCATATTTTGAATCAAGAGTTATATCAAAAGGAATGTTTTCTTCAAATACTTCTTCATTTATGCTTATATCATTTATTCTGTATTTACCACTTACGGTAAAACTACCTACCACAGAATCACTATTTTCCATTTTTAAGTTATGTTCTAGTGCAATACTTGTTACCTCATAAATCTTAGGCGCTAAAGAAATATCTTTAACAAAAGGTATTATCTGTTTCATATCTTCATCTCCATTCAATAAAATGTATGCAAAAAAAAGAAGAAAATGTTAATTTTTCTTCCTTTTAAATAAATCATTATATATATCTATATAATTTTCAACTAAAATTATATCTATTTTATCTTTTACTTCTTTTGGAATATCACTTAAATCAGCCTCATTAAGTTTTGGAACAAACATCTTATTTACTCCTGCTTGATATGCCCCAAGTGATTTTTCTTTTAATCCACCTATTGGAAGAACCTTACCAGTAAGTGTCATTTCACCTGTCATTGCAACAGTATTAGGCACACTTTTTTTAAGTAACATACTTATTATTGCAGTAGTAAGTGCTGTTCCTGCTGATGGACCATCTTTTGGAATACCACCTTCTATTGCATTTATATGAATACAAGATGAATCGAATAGTTTTTCATCTATCTTTAAATCTCTAGCATGACTTTTAATATAACCAAGTGCAATTGATACACTTTCTTTCATAACATCACCTAAGTTACCGGTTAATTTAACAGGTTCTTTAGAAGGATACATAACAACTTCTATTGGTAAAACTGTTCCGCCATAACTTGTGTATGCAAGGCCATTTACAACGCCTGGTGCGCTTTCTAATACCTTTGTATTTTCATACTTAGGTTTTCCAAGTAATTCTTCTAACTTTTTATCAGTTATTTTAACTGATATGGTATCTTTTTTATCTTCAAGCATCTTTTTAACTATTTTTCGAATTATTTTATTTATTACTCTTTCAAGTTCACGAACTCCAGCTTCCTTAGTGTAACATCTAATTATTTTAAATATTATTTCATCACTAAATTTTATATTTTTCTCATTTAATTGGTATTCTTCTAGAGCAAGTTTAATCAAATGTTCTTTTGCTATATGAAGTTTTTCGTATTCTGTATAACTTGATAAGTCAATTATTTCTAATCTATCTTTTAATTCATCTGGTATTTGAGCGATATAATTAGCAGTTAATATAAACATAATCTTAGATAAGTCATACGCTTCTTCAACATAGTTATCATAGAATTTATCATTTTGCTCTGGATCTAACACCTCAAGTAAGCTACTTGCTGGATCTCCCTTGATATCCTTAGTCATTTTATCTACTTCATCAATTAGAAATACCGGATTATTAGAACCACACTTTTTAAGTGCATTAATAATTCTTCCAGGATTAGCTCCCATATAAGTTCTTCTATGCCCTATTATTTCTGCTGGATCATTTACACCACCAACTGATATTTTAACAAATTTTCTATTCATCGCCTCAGCAACACTTTTTGCAAGAGACGTTTTACCAACTCCTGGAGGGCCTACTAAGCATATAATTGGTGCCTTATTAGATACGCTTCTTTCTTTAACTGCTAAATACTCAATAATTCTTTCTTTTATTTCAGTAAGACCATAATGAGATTTATCAAGTACTTCTTTTACTTTCTTTAAATCAGTATTATCTTTTGTATAAGTATTCCAAGGCAAATTAATTAAAACATCTATATAATTTCTTATTATTCCAATTTCAGGAGAAGCTTGAGGAGTAGATTCATATTTTTTTAGTTCTCTTTCTAACTTCTTAGTAATGTTTTTTGGACATTTTAACTTTTTTATTTTACCTCTTAACTCTTCTATCTCGTCATCCTTAGATGAAATATCTCCAAGTTCTTCTTTAATTAATCTTATTTTTTCTCTTAGTATGTATTCTTTTTGACTTTTATCCATTTCTTTTTTTAGTTTAGTATCAAGTCTTTTTTCTATTTCATATACGTCTAATTCTTTTTGGATATCCTCTAAGTCCATCATAACCCTTGTATGAGGATTTACCGTATTTAATATTTCATATTTACGTTCAAAAGATGTTGGCATATAATTTGCAACAACGTCTGCCAATTTGCTTACCGTCTTTATTTCATCTATTACTGCTAGTATGCTATTAGATGAATAAGGAACTAAATTAATGTAGTTTTCAAGTTCAGTTTTAAGTTTTCTAACTAAAGCCTCTTCATCTGATAAATCCATCGCATATCTAGTAGGTGATGAAATAACTCCTGCAAAAACATCATCATAATTATCATAAGATACATAATCTTTTATGATAGCTCTTTTTTTACCCTCAATAGTAACTCTAATACAACCATTAGGAAGTGTTGTTTTCTTAGTAATTTTACCAACTACTCCAAGTTTAGGTAATTTATTTATTTCTATTTTTTCCTCTAAAAAATTATTAGGAGATACTAAAAGTACGTATCCATCGTGGTTTTTACTTGCAAGCTCTATTATTTTAGTATCTAATTCATCTATTAAATCTATTTTAAGTTCAGCATAAGGAAGAACTATTATCCCTCTTAAAAGTATTATTGGTAAATTGGTTTTTTCCACAAAACATTCCTCCTTAAATCAAATATAAATTTTTACTTTTTATTATAAACCATAGGCTTTAAAAGTCAACAATATTAAGTTAATTTAACTAGTAATTTCTGGTAATAAAAGAAAATATGTAAAGTAAAAAGAAAATGAATTTTTAAAATCCTATTTTCCTTTTCTTTACCTTCATGTAATCTTGAATTTCAATATTTTTACATTCATTTATAAAGTAGTCTAACGCCACTTCATCTGTCAGCATAGAAACTGGACATGAATTATCAGCAAGTCTAAAATCATCAGGACAATTAAACCTCTGCATTACTTTATTAGTGCTTATAAAAGTTTTATGTTTATCTCTTATGCAAGTCGTTCCAACGATTATATCTGGAACAACATATTTTGTTTTGATATCATTTCTAATTAAAGTTTTGTCATAGTTAACATGGCATCTAAAATCTGGTATATAATTTCCCGTATATCTAAAAACATCAACATAACGTACATATTTAGTATCAATATTTCCATAATATACTACTCTTCTATTTATTATTTCTGACAAATTTCTATTATCATATTTCATTTTAATATTAATATTCGATTTATAAACATCACCGTTAGAACTAATTAAAGTATCATTGCTAATTAATCTATCATAAGTACGATTATAAATATCAAGCCTACCATTAATAAAATACTTTATATCATCTATTTTATAATCATATTTTAATATAATGGAATTATCACGTTTTTCAAGAATATAATTCTTATCATTTTTAAGACATCTTAAAATTATATTTTTATTTTCTTTTTTTAAAAAAATAAAATCTTTAAAGAATATTTCAAATTCATAAGCTAAATTTTCATCAAATGGTATATTTATAAAATCATTAAGTACGTTAAACCAATCATTTTTCATAAATAACTTCCTCTTTTTTGATTTATATAATAGCATGTTTTAAATATAATTACAACAAAAAACTAGCTTGTTAAAACTAGTTTTCTAAAATCAATTATTTCTTTAATATATCTAATACTTTTTGTACCTTTATATCATACTTAAGCATTTCAAGTCCGCCGAAAGCTTTAATGTATTCATCTTTATCCATACCGTGCTTCTTAGCTTTTTCTTCTGCGTCATGATTTGCTTCTTCATCTGTTGCATCAATCTTTTCTAATTCAATTATTTCATCGATTGCAAAACGAAGTTTAACTCTCTTTTCTGCTTCTTCATGCATTTGAGCCTTTAATGCTTCTTCTGATGAGTTAGTAAACTTATAGAATTGTTCTAAAGTAATACCTTGCATTTTTAATCTTTCAGCATATTGCTCTACCATTCTATCTAATTCTTCGTGAATTAATTCATGAGGAACTTCAACAGAAGTTTCTTTAAGTAATGCTTCAAATAATTCATCAACATATTTATTTTCAGCTTCATACTCTCTTTGTTCAGTCATTGTTTCTTTAACCTTTTTTTCTAAATCTTCTTTAGTTTTAACGTCTTCTAATCCTAAATCTAAAAAGAAATCTTCATCTAATTCTGGATAAACCTTAGTTTTAACTTCATGAACTAAAACCTTAAATACTACTGGTTTACCTTTTAATTCTTCAGCGTGGTAATCCTTAGGGAAAGTTACGTTAACGTCCTTTTTATCTCCCTTTTTAACTCCTATCAAAGCTTCTTCGAAACCTGGTATAAATGAATTGCTACCTAATTCAAGTGCGTAGTTTTCAGCCTTGCCGCCTTCAAATGCTTTATCTCCATCAAAACCTTCAAAATCAATTATAACAGTATCACCATTTTCAGCTTTACCATCTTTAACAGTTAAGTCAGCATATTCTTTTCTCATTTTTTCTATTTCATTATCAACGTCTTTTTTAGTTACTTTAACTGAATCTTTTTTAACACCTAAATTTGTATATTTATTTATTTTAATTTCTGGTTTTGTAGTAAATGTAAATACGTATATAACTCCTGTTTCATCTGCTTTTTCTATACCAACTGTAGGCTGCATGATAGGCTCACCCTTAAATTCTTTTAAAGCTTTAACATATGCTTCATTCATGCATGAGTCAACAGCTTCAACAACGATTGATTGCTTTCCGTATTTTTGCTCATATATATTTCTTGGAGCTTTACCTGGTCTAAAACCATCTATTTTTACTTTCTTAATTATTTTCTTAAATGTTTCATCTAATTTCTTTTCCCAATCTTTACCAGTTATTTCAACTTTAACTTCATGGATATTTTTAGCTTTTTTTTCTTTCTTTTCTGCCATAAATAAAATTCCTCCCTAAAACAATTAGTATTATAACTTATTTAAATATCTTTTACAAGTCTTTATTTTTGTAACGTGTAAAAGAAAAAGCAGCATTTAAGCTACTTTAACTATTTCTATATCAAAACTTCCGTTCGGAGATTCAACTGTTACCTTATCATTTACTTTTTTACCCATTACAGCCTTTGCAATTGGAGATTCATTAGATATTTTATTAGAGAAAGGATCAGCTTCATTAGTTCCAACTATCGTGTATTCTTCTTCCTCGTCATCATCATCGTATTTAACAGTTATAACAGAACCTACACATACCTTACCATCGTTACTTCCTTCAATAATAGTTGCGTGCTCTAAAGTATACTCTATTTCTTTTATTCTATCTTCTAATCTGCCTTGCATTTCTTTAGCTGCTGAATACTCAGCGTTTTCAGATAAATCACCTTGTGCTCTTGCCTCTTTTAAATCTTTAATGATTTGTGGGCGTTTAACAGTTTTAGCTTCATTTAATTCTTCTTCTAATTTCAAAAAACCTTCACTAGTTAAATAAATTTCTTTTTCTTTTCCCATTTAAAATCACCTCTAAATATTAAACTGCGTATAATATTACTACAAAAATGATGTTTTGTCAATCTAAAAAGTTGACACGTAATAGATCATTTTTAGAAACCTTAACAGGACAATTTATTCTAACTATTTCTCTTGGATGACAAGCTTTATCTATCTTGTTTCCATCAATATCAGTTAAAGTTTCTATTATAAACGAATAATCATCTTTTCTTGGTCCAAAAATAGTCACCTTATCAAATGGCTTAAAGTAATTTCTTTGCTCTATTATAGCCTCTTTTTTTTCTTCATCATAGTCTAATACTATTCCTAAAAAATCTTGATTAGAATCTTCTTGTCTATTTTTATAGTATTGTTCATCTTTTGAAGGCATTTTATTAAAAAACTGCGGTGCAACTTCTCTGTTAGCAACACGATATAATATTTTTCTTGCATTTTCTATATAATTTTGATTTATATTACCACTTAAATACATATCAATTAACTTTCTGTAAACTGATATTAAGCTTGAAGTATAATAAACAGATCTCATTCTTCCTTCTAGCTTAAATGATGTAACACCTATTTCTATCATATCTTTTACATAGTTAAATAAAGATAAGTCTTTTGGTGCTATCGAAAAATTATCACCATCCGATATTACTTTATTATCACCAATTAAATTAAAATTAAACCTGCATACCTGACAACATCCACCTCTATTAGCATCTCTATTTGTAAAGTAATTGGAAAGTACGCATCTACCTGAAATATTAGTGCACATCGCTCCATGAATAAAACACTCTACCTCGCATCCTACATTTTCTATTATATCTTTAATATCTTCTTTAGAGCATTCACGTGCTAAAACAATTCTAGATACTCCATGACTTACGTAGTATTTGGCAGCATCTTTATTTAAGATAGATGCCTGGGTACTTAAATGAAGCTCTAGTTTAAGATTGTTTTTATGTGCAATATCAATAACTAAAGGGTCACTAAATATTACCGCATCAACTCCTATTTTATCTAACTCTTTTAAGTAATCTTCAAAACCATTTACATCATTATTATGAAAAACTATGTTAACCGTTACGTAAACCTTTACACCATGCTCATGAGCAAACTTTACACCTTCTTTAATTTCTTTTAATGTAAAGTTTTTAGCATTTGCACGTAAACTATAATTTACACCACCTAAATAAACAGCATCCGCTCCATACAAAACGGCCCATTTTAACTTTTCTAAATCACCTGCAGGAGCAAGTAGTTCTATTTTTTTATCTTTCATCTTTTTTCACCCTGTAAATAGTTTCTTTATTAATAAACCCATAATTAGCGTTATATGTATCATTAATCCAGTCATTCTTATCTTTCTTATTATTCATAAATATTTCTAATACTTTTTTTACATCACCAAGCATAAAGCCATCTACTATTTTATAGTCTACATCTATATCAAAAGAAAGTAAGTTAAGTACTTTATCTCCTAATATGTGTGTTCCGAAATTATCTTCTATAATCTTATAGATATTATTACTATTTTTTTCACTAATTTCATAAATAGATGAGGCATCATTTATATTAAAATACTCTTTGTAATTACTTATAAGCTTTCTTTTAGAAGTAGATAAATGAGGATAGCCAAAGACTTGTTTAAATAAAACTGACTTAGTATTTTTCTTTATATCGTTTATTTCACTAAGCGTTATGTCATTAGTTAAAACCGTTCCATAAACACCATTATTATAATAATGATTAATAGCATAAAAGCTATTGTTAAGATGCATTTGATCAAGAATAATATTAGTCTTTAAATCGTAGGTTAAAGCCGCTATATCGCCCACTATAATGTCATTTATACCTAAGTCATCTACTTCCTTTAATTTCATTTTATAATCTTCTAACTCATCATTAAATATAACTCTATTAAAACTTACAAATATTTCTTTTTTCTTTAAATCATCTTTTATCTTTTTTATTTCATCTATATTAAATGTTTTACCAAACAAAAAAGAATACTTATCTATACCAAGTATGTATCCGTCTGCTTCATAAGATAATTCTTTTACGTCATTTATTTTTAAAAGTATTTTACTCATCTTTCTTCTTCCTTCTTCTAGATATTGCAACACCATCACCTATCTCAAAGAACCTTGTTTTAAATTCCTCATTATCCTTTAAAAAATTAATGTATCTTTCAAGTTTGGTAATAAGTTGTCTTAAGTTTCTAGACATCTTTGTTTTATCTGAATACGTAAGTCCGTGAAAATTAATGTTATCAGTTACAATAAAACCTTTTTGTTTTAAGTTCTTAGAAAATTTTTCAAAAAACTTTATGTACTGACTTTTAGCAGCATCAATAAATATAAGGTCAAATTCTTCATCTGTATTAAAAGCAAGTGCATCTGCTAAAATAAGGGTAA
>UMJN01063191.1_pt1 | contig 10668 bp, 9 predicted proteins | sample 1966061 | NCBI WGS metagenome assembly UMJN01 (sample SAMEA4836149, study PRJEB28245) | human gut metagenome | biome: gut microbiome; material: fecal sample | place: Denmark | collected 2008
AATGACTAAAGTCGCAGACATAAATAGTGATTATAATAAAGATATGGTTAGTAAGATGACTTTAGAAAGTATTAAATCTGATTATGCCAAAGGAAATATGTATACTTGTAATTAAGGGTGATAACACTCTTTTTTCTTTTCTTCTAACATGGTATAATAAGACTATATGAAAGAGGTAAAAAATATGTATATCGTAGAAAATGAACTTTTAGAAGAAATAATAAAAAATATAATTGAGTACATAAATGAATAGAAGTAATAACTAAAGATAAAGATGAAACTTTTTTCTTTAATGATACAAACGAATTTAATAAAGTTATAAATAGAGTTATAAAAATCGGTGAATGTTTATCAAAGATAAGTGAGGAAACTAAAAATAAATACTCTCATATCAACTGGGATATAATAAAAGAAAAGGCTTTAGATGAAGAAAAAGTTGGACATGAAATGAATGTTAAAGATGCTTATGATTTAGGAAGTAAATTACTAAAAGAAGAATTATATGATAAATTAAATGAGGTAGGTTAATATATGGATTTAGAGAAATATAGAGAAAATGGCAGAATAAATATAAATAAAGCTAAAGAAGAGCAAGTAATAAAATTTAGTGACATAGAACAACGTGGAGCTAGGAAAAATAAATTTTGGTTTAATAACCATAAAATGATGTATAAAGATATATATCCTGAAACCTATGAAGACTATGCAGAATTAATTGGTTATGAATTAGTTATTACTACAAGTATAGATTGTTATGAAAATAATAGTGATATTTCTAAAGATGAAACAATATATAAATATTTTCAATTATTTGAAGATGTTGAAATGATGTATAATGAAGATTTTAATCCTAAAAAAAGAGAAAAAGGAATTCTTTTAACAAACAACTTATATGACCTGTGGTCAATAATTGAAATTTATTCCACTATGTTTAAATTAAAATTAGATATAGAAGGGTTTATGAATGATTTGATAAATATGTTTATATTTGATATACTTACATCACATGGAGATAGACATGCGGATAACTGGAGTGTTATTATTGATAAAAATACTAATGAAATAAAACTAGCTAGTGCTTACGATAATTCAGGAATATTTTGTTTAAATAGGAAAAATGGTGTACCAATAATTTATGAAAGAGCAATTAAACTTATGGATGAAAAACTAAGTGAACCAAAAAGAATACGCGTTACTGAAATGTTAGCACAATCAATTAATAGTGGAGCTCCAGGATTAAAAGTTGAAATGAATGATGTTAAAAATAGAGAAAAAAAAGAAAACTTAATTGCTAAATTTATCAATCATTCATCTGATGAAATTTTAATAAAATTAGAAGAAATAATAAATAGAATAGATGAAAATGCCATAGAAAACATGTTTCAAAATATTGAATTTAAAACTAAAAAAGAAGTTCCACGAGAAGTAAAATTAGTTGTAAAAACCATTTTGCAATATAATTTAAATGAAATAAGAGGGTTGCTTGATAAGAAAGGAAGAAGTTTATGAATGCTGTAGATGTAATAAATAGTTTTACTATAAAGTATCTTAAAGATAGAGATGATAACTTATCTATTAAAGATGCCAATAAACAAAATCCAATATATCAAATCTTTAGGATAACTTTTGGTCTAACAAGTAAAGAGTTTGATGCTTTAGCTAAAAATTTAAGAATGGCTGTAGTTTGTAATGATTATCTAAAAGAAATAAATTCTGATTTATATTTATTCTCTTATGAACTGCTATCTAAATTAAAAGAAAATTTAAAAAGCGTTGGTTTAGATGAGTTAACTATTAAAAATTTAATTATTAAATCTCCGATTATAATTTTATTCTCGGACAAACTAGATAATGTATTTTTCCTTTATAAAGCTGATAAGTTTTATGGATATACTATTCTTGTTAACAATGAATATATGACATATATGTTTAATAACAATGTTCAAAGTAATGTTATTACTAATAATACAATGATTGATATGATGTTAAGTAGTGTTGCAGATGCAAAAAAACAAGAGCAATTAAAAGTTTATTTTAAGCATTTAGAAAGAAATTATAGTTTAAAAAATTTTTATTTTAAGACAATTAAAGATAGTAAAAAAGATAGATAAAATAAAAATTCTCAGATAAATTTTTGATGAGAATTTTTTTCTTTTAAAAAAAATATGAAATTTTTAGCAAATAACTTGCAATAGTGCTAATCATATGTTATGATAACTACATTAAAAAAGAAAAGTGGAAATATGAATAAAAATGTTAACCAAAAATTAGTGTAAAGAAAATATTAAAAATAAACAAAATAGCTATCTTATATAACAAAAAAATGATATAATAACTTTTTGTAAAGGAGACTATAATGAAGAAAATTGGAGATAAACATACTAACAATATTTTTGAAAATATTAAATATATAGATGAATATGAAAAATGAATATTGGTATGCTAGAGAACTTTCAAAAGTTTTAGAATATAAAGAGAAAAACTAGAGGAAAGGAGAATATTGATGGAAGATAATAAATTAATTATATATAAAGATAATAATGGTGATATCGTTGTAGATGCAATTTATAAAGATGAAACTTTATGGTTATCACAAAAAGGAATGTCAAAAGTTTTTGAATGCTCTACAGATAATATAAGTTTACACTTGAAGCATATTTTTGAAGATAAATATTTAGATAAAAAATCAGTTACCGAGAAATGCTCGTTAACAGCCGATGATGGAAAAAAATATAACACGACTATTTATAGTTTAGATGCCATAATTGCTGTGGGTTATAGAATTAATTCTAAAAAAGCAACTGAATTTTCTAAAAATCAGTAAAGATATGTAACCTTGAAATGATTATTGCAGTTAGAGATATAGTAAATTAAAAAAATAACAAAATTCAGAATATGAGCCATAAAAAAGAATTAAAGTTTGGGCTGTTGAAATAACCAAGCCAATAGGAGGTATTATTATGAATGATAATGATTTAGCCAAAAAGTTTTATTTAGAAACACCATCTTTAGAACGTAAAAACGAAATAATAGATTATATAAATGAATTTGTAGAATATAAATCAGACATTAATGGAACTGGATTGTTGGATAAAATATTAGATGGATACACATTTGAACAGGCACTTGAAATGTGTTTAAATATGCAATATGAAGAATATGCTAAAAAAATTGGCAGATGTCAAGGAAAGACTTTTTTGTTAATTAGAAAAAATGATAATAAAATAATTGGAACTATAAATATCAGATGGAATTTGACAGAAAAAATGAAACAATTTGGTGGAAATATTGGTTATGGAATAAGACCTACTGAAAGAAGAAAAGGGTATAATAAAATTAATTTATATCTTGGATTAATGGAAGCAAAAAAAATAGGGTTGGATAAAGTGATGTTAGATTGTGATGTGGAAAATCTAGGTTCAAGTAAAACTATGGAAGCATTAGGTGGAAAGTTAGAAAGAACTGAAATTGATCCATATGATGGAATATTAACAAGTGTGTATTGGATTAATGTCGATGAATCGATTGAAGAATATAAAGACGATTATGTTGATTTTATCGATAAAAGTTACTGGAATAAAGTAGTGAAATGATTAAAAGGAAGTGATTAAAATGAATATGTATCAAAAAAGAAAAGAAAGAAAAGATAAAAGAGAAAACAATAGTGAAATAAAAGATTTATCGTCAACTAGTATCAATTGGTATCCAGGTCATATGGTAAAAGCCAAAAGAGAAATAAAAGAAAAAATAAATTTGATTGATATAATTTATGAATGTGTGGATGCAAGAATGCCTCTATCTTCAAAATTAAAAGATATGGAAAGTGTGTTAAAAGATAAGCCACGTATTTTAGTTATGACTAAAAAAGATTTATGTGATTTAGAAGAAACTAATAAATGGGTTAAATTATATGAAGAAAAGGGTTATAAAGTAATACTTATTGATTTAACTAATAATGAAGACTATAAAAAACTAATAAAACTAACAAATGAAGTAGTAAAACCAATTCAAGATAAAAGAAAAGAAAAAGGTTTAAAAGATAAAGAGATTAAAATTGGTGTAATAGGAATACCTAATGTTGGTAAGAGTACCCTTATAAATAAACTTGCAGGTAAAAAGGTAGCAAACACTGGAAATAAGCCAGGAGTAACCAAACAAGTAAATTGGCTTAAAACAAATTCTGGTTTCTTACTTCTAGATACTCCAGGTATATTATGGCCAAAAATCGAAGATAATACCGAAGCATTAAGTCTTGCATCAACTGCCACAATAAAAATGGAAATATTAAATATGACTGATATTGGCGGCTACATAATTACATTCTTTAAAAACTATTATAAAGATATATTTGCTAAAAAATACAATATAATAGTTAGTGATAATCCAAGTGAAGTTTTTGCATCTTTAGCAGAAAAATTTAACTTTTTTGAAAAAGATGGTGAAATAGACTATGAAAAAGTATCGAATAAGGTGTATAATGATTTAGTGAGTGGTTCACTAAAAGGAGTAACATTCGATAGATGGAAGATTTAGATTTATTAAAATATGAAAAAGAATTATATAAGGAAGGATATGAACTAATAGCTGGCACAGATGAAGCCGGTCGAGGTCCATTATGTGGTCCAGTTGTTGCTGCCGCAGTAATTCTTCCCAAAAATTATAAATTAGAAGGATTAAATGATTCTAAGCAACTAAGTGAGAAAAAAAGGGATAAATATTTTGAAATAATCAAAAAAGATGCTATAAGTTATGGAATAAGTATAGTAGATGCTAAAACAATTGATGAAATAAATATATATGAAGCAAGTAGAAAGGCCATGTTAGAAGCCATAAGTAAACTTGATGTAACTCCAGATTTTGTTTTAACAGATGCCATGCCACTTCCTATGGATAATTCCAAAGCTATAATTCATGGAGATGCTTTATCACTAAGTATTGCCGCAGCAAGTGTCCTTGCCAAAGTAACTCGTGATGAGATAATGTATGAACTTGATAAGAAATATCCTGAATATGGTTTTAAAAGTCATAAAGGTTATCCAACTAAAAAGCATCTTGAAAATATTAAAAAGTATGGTATATTAGACAATTATAGGCTTACTTATAAACCTGTAAAAGCATTAATGGAGGAAAAAAATGAAGAATTTGTTAAAGAATAACTTATTTAAAAATTATTTTATATTATTAATATTCTTATGCCTTTTAGAAATATCATTTAGGTTAATAAGTGGTATTTCTTTAAAAAATATTGCTTTACTTAGAATATTTATTGGTTTAAATTTTATAAGTATATTACTTAGTTTTATTCTTTCATGGTTTAATAAAACTGTAAACAAAATATTAATTATTGTTATGTCTTTTGCTATAAGTGCTTATACATTTTTCCAAATAGGATTTAACAACTTTATTGGTGTTTATGCATCAGTAAACACAAAAAGCCAACTTGGAGCAGTAAAAGATTACATTATAGATTTCTTCTCATCATTTAAAGCCACATACTATTTAGCTTTTATACCATTTATTATTTTAATTTTATATTATATTTTCTTAGATAAATTAACAGAGAAGAAAATTGATAAAAAATTTCCATTAAAAACAAATATAGTTTTTGAACCAGGTATTAGAACCATAACAAGTATTTTACTTTTAACATTTACAGGTTTTCTATATTTTGAATCTTTAGATGCTGATTTTATGCAAAATAAATTACAAACTGTAAGTAATAAAGATTTATTTGCTTATCCAAGTGTACCAAGTACAACAATTCATCAATTCGGTGTATTAGGTTTTGGTTTTCTGGATATCAAATCAACTTTTGTAGAAGCACCATCTAAAGATACGTATGCTATAAACGAAGAGAATAACATTACAAATACAAATATAGATAAAAAAAGAGAAATTGATGATACTATTTTAGATGAAATAATTAAAAATGAAACAAATGAAACTAAAAATAGTATTAATAAGTATATCAAAAATAGAACCATAACAAGTTATAATGATCATACTGGTATGTTTGAAGGAAAAAATATTATTGTAATAATGATGGAAAGTGTTGGAGAAATAATTATTAATAAAGATTTATATCCAAATTTCTATAAAATGTATAGTGAAGGTATAAGTTTTAACAATAATTTTAGTCCAAGAAATAGTTGTGCAACAGGTAATAATGAATTTAGTGGTATGACTAGTCTTTACACAATTCAAAATAATTGCACTGCTAATGTTTTTAGTAGTAATAAATATTTTACATCAATATTTAATTTATTTAAAAATGCAGGATATAAAACAAGTAGTATGCATGATTATACAGAACAATATTATGTAAGAAGTGTAATACATAAAAACTTAGGTAGTGATGCATATTACAATGTAAATGATTTAAATATTCCTTATTATAATGAATATAAAAATTGGGCAAGTGATGAAGATTTTATGAATGCAGCTATGGATATTACACTAAGTGATACAAACAATACACCATTTATGTTATGGTTAACAACAGTTTCACCACATCAACCATATAATCAATCAAGTGTTGAAGGTGATAAATATTTAAGTATAACTGAAGGAATGGGTTATTCAATGGAACTTCGAAGATATATGTCAAAATTAAAGACATTTGATAATAGTTTAGGTATTTTGCTTGATAGATTAAATGAAGCTGGTGCATTAGATGATACAGTAATAGTAATGTATGGGGACCATTATCCATATGGATTAAAAAATAAGGATATATCTGATATCCTAACATACGACTTAAGTGATTATGAAGTTGAAAGAACACCAATGGTTATCTATAATACACAAATTAAAAGTGAAGTAGTAGAAAAGTACAGTTCTTATATAAATTTAACACCAACGGTTGCTAATTTATTTAATTTGGATTTTGACCCAAGGTATTACATGGGAACTGATGTCTTTAGTGATGAGTATTTAAATATCGTAACATTTGCAGATGGTTCTTGGAAAAATGGTGATGTTTATTACAACGCTAGTAGTGGAACAGTTAGGAATTATACTGACAAAGAATATTCCACTGATGAATTAATTAGAATAAATAATATAGTTACTAATCGTATGCAAATTAGTGAAGTTATAATTCGTAATAATTATTTTAACTATTTAGATAATTTAATTAAAAAATACAAGAATACATCTAACCAAAAGGAGGAATAAGATGAAGAATTTAGTTATAGTGGAATCTCCAGCGAAGTGTAAAACTATTGAAAAATATTTAGGAAGTGACTACAAAGTTGTTTCTAGTAAAGGACACATCAGAGATTTAGCTACAACAGGAAAATTTGGTTTAGGTATTGATGTTGAACATGATTTTGAACCGAATTACCAAATTATCAAGGGAAAGAATAAAGAGGTTACGGCTTTAAAAAAAGAAGTAAAAGAAGCTCAAACTGTTTATCTTGCAACAGACCCAGACCGTGAAGGGGAAACAATTTCATGGCATATTTATGATGAAATAAAAATACCTGATGAAAAATATAAAAGAGTAGTATTTAATGAAATAACAAAAGATGTTGTTATAAATGCTATAAATACTCCGGGTAAAATTGATATGAATTTAGTTCGAAGTGGAGAAACAAGAAGATTTTTAGATAGAATAATTGGGTTTAGATTAAGTAAACTAATGCAAAGAAAAACTGGAGGTAAATCAGCAGGTAGAGTACAAAGTGTTGCCTTAAAATTAATTGTTGATAGAGAAAGAGAAATACAAGCCTTTGTACCTCGAGAATATTGGACGATTGAAGCAGATTTTAAAGATTTTAAAGCTACTTTAGATAAATTTCATGGTAAAGAAGTAGAAATACCAAATGAAGTTGCAGCTGATGAAATATTATCTAAGCTTTCTAAATCATTCAAAATAGAAAGTGTCACAGAAAAAGAAAAAAGTAAGAGTGCTCGTGAAGTATTTAAAACAAGTACTTTACAACAAGCTGCATCAAACAAATTAGGATTTGCTCCATCAAAAACTATGAAATTAGCTCAAGACTTATATGAAGGTAAAACTTTAAGTAATGAAACAGTTGGGTTAATTACTTATATGCGTACTGATAGTATTCGAGTAAGTGATTCATTTGTTAAAGAAACTTTTGGATACATCAAAGGAAAATTCGGAGAAAACTATATTGGATATGTTAAAAAAGGAAAGAAAAACGAAAATATTCAAGATGCTCATGAAGGGATTAGACCAACAAGTATTAATAGAACACCAGAAAGTGTCAAACCTTATTTAACAACTGATGAATATAAATTATATAAATTAATTTATGCTAGAGCTCTTGCATCTTTAATGACTGATGCTAAAACACTTGCAACAACCATCATTTTAGAAAACAATGGTTACACATTTAAAGCAACAGGTAGTGTTTTAACATTTGATGGTTATTTAAAAGTTTATAGTGAATATGAAGATAGTGAAGATGTCATACTTCCAGACTTAAAAAATTATAAATCAGGTTGTATAACTGCAGATGATATTACCAAAACCCAACACTTTACTAAACCAGCTCCAAGATATACGGAAAGTAGTTTAATTAAAGAAATGGAAAGTTTAGGTATAGGGCGCCCTTCAACATATGCTACCATTGTTGGAACAATTAAAGATCGTGGTTATGTAATATTAAAAGATAAAAAGTTTGAACCAACTGAAATTGGTATTGAAACAACTGATAAATTACAAGAGTTCTTCAGTGGTATTGTAAACGTTGAATATACTGCTAATATGGAACATGATTTAGATGAAATTGCTGAAGATAAGATGGATTATAAAAAAGTATTACATGAATTTTATGATGAATTTGAACCATTAGTAGAAAAAGCTTTTCATGAAATGGAAAAGAAAGGACCAGAAGAAACCGGGGAAAATTGTCCAGAATGTGGGAGTCCATTAGTAATAAGAAAAGGTAAATACGGTGAATTTGTGGCATGTAGTAATTATCCAAATTGCAAATATATTAAAAAAGAGGAAAAAGAAGTAGTAGAAATTTGCAAGTGTCCTAAATGTGGCAAAGGTATGATTGTTGAAAGAAAAACTAAAAAAGGTAAGATATTTTATGGATGTAATAACTATCCAAAATGTAATTATGCATTATGGTATAAACCAACCGGAGAAATCTGTCCAAAATGTGGAGAATTAATCGTTGATAAAAATGGAGAAAACATCTGTGTAAATTGTGAGGAAGATAAGTAAAAACTTGTCTTCTTTTCCAATTTATTATATAATGTAAGGGAGATGATGTATATGAAAAATAAAAATATAGTTTTTATGGGAACACCAGATTTTTCTGTTCCTGTCTTAAAAATGTTAATTGAAAATACAAATGTTTTATTAGTAGTAACTCAACCAGATAAAATTGTTGGTAAAAATAAAAATGTTAGTTTTAGTCCAGTAAAAGAACTTGCTATCAAAGAAAATATACCTGTATTTCAACCAGTAAGAATTAGAAAAGACTTTGAAGAATTAAAAGCATTAAATATAGATTTAATTGTAACCTGTGCTTATGGACAAATTATACCAAAAGAAGTATTAGATTTACCAAAGTATGGTTGCATAAATGTTCATGCATCAATATTACCAAAATATCGTGGTTCTGCTCCGATACAATGGTGCTTATTTAATAACGATGATAAAACCGGTGTAACAATCATGTATATGGATGAAGGAATGGATACCGGAGACATCATCAAGATAAAAGAAATACCTATTTTAGAAAGCGATAATGTTGGAACTCTTCATGATAAGTTATCAATTCTAGGACGTGATTTATTACTTGAAGTATTACCTACAATATTTAATAATACCAATGACAGAATTAAACAGGGCGATAATTTTACAATGGCTCCGATGATAAAAAGAGAAGATGAAAGATTAGATTTTAATATGAAAGGATTAGAGATAATCGGACGTATCAAAGGTTTAAATCCATGGCCCCTTGCAAATATTATGATAAATGACCAAGAAATAAAAGTTTTAGAAGCAGAATTTGTACCTAGTAAAGTTACTAAAAATGGTATAATATCTGTATTAGATAAAAAAAATCTCGGTATCAATTGTAAAGATGGAATAATTTACTTAAGAAAAATAAAACCAAGTGGTAAAAAAGTTATGGAAATAAGTAGTTTTATAAATGGAATAGATAAAGCTAAGTACTTAAATATGGAGGTTAATAATGGAAAGTAAAAATACATTTTTTGAAACCAAAGAAGGAAAAGCAACCATAAAATTTGCAGCATGGATGATATTTATAGTTATCTTAATTATTGTTTTTGCAATAAATGGTAATAATGAACAAAAAAATGATACCAAAGAAAATAATAATGTTAAAGAAGAAATAAGTAGTTTTAAAAATTATGAAGAAATGGTGAGCGATTTATTAAAAAGTTGTTATAACTATAATTTTAAGGTAACATCTTCGGAAAATATAGTTATTTATAATGGAAATATTAGTAACAATGAGGATATTGGTTATAAAGAAACTAGTGAAGAAATTATAAAATATGCGATTATTGATGGAATAACATCTAGAATAGTTTTAGATAAAACCACTGAAATAACAAATCTATATGATGAAGAAGATAAAGCTTTCTTAAATATAGAAAACTTATTTAATAATTTAAAGAATTATTTATATAGTGTTAATAAAAATGAAACTA
>UMJN01017449.1_pt1 | contig 10649 bp, 9 predicted proteins | sample 1966061 | NCBI WGS metagenome assembly UMJN01 (sample SAMEA4836149, study PRJEB28245) | human gut metagenome | biome: gut microbiome; material: fecal sample | place: Denmark | collected 2008
GATTTAGATAATTTATATAAATATAATGATGAGGGTAAGTATTTAAAAATGTATCAAAAGAATTTAAATATTCCATATAAAGAATATAATAATACATATTTTAAAGTAGATAAAGCCCTACTTAAAGATAGTTTAGAAAGCGGGATTACATTATCATATACATCACTTGAGATGTATAATGAATGTAGTTTTAAATATTTTTTAAATAGTATTATGAAGTTAAATATATTTGAAAATACTTTTAAGATAGTTGTTGGTAAAATAGTGCATCATATTTTAGAAATAGGGTTAGATAAAAAAATAGATATAGATTTAGAAATAAGTAATTTTATAAAAGATTTAGATTTTAGTTTTGGACCAAAAGAGTTATTTTATTTACATAAAATAACTAAAGAATTAGAGTTCTTATTAGATTATTTAGAAGAACAAAAGAAACATTCTAAGTTAAATGAATATTTATTTGAAGAAGAAATTAGTATTGATAAAAGTTATGATGGTATAGATATAACTTTTAAAGGTGTTATTGATAAAGTTATGATGACTAAATATAATGATAAAGAAGTTATAGCTGTTATAGATTATAAAACTGGAGATAAGAATATAAAACTAGATACTTTAGAATATGGAATAAATATTCAATTACCAATTTATTTATATTTGTTAAAAAAGTCTAGTAGATTTAAAAACTCTGTTATAGCAGGTTTTTATATAGAAAAAGTACTTAATAATTGTTTAAATATTGATAAGAATAAATCATTAGAAACATTAAAGAAAGAAAATTTAAGATTACAAGGATATACTAATAGTAATGAGACAATTATATCTTTACTTGATGATAATTATTTAGATAGTAAGATGATTAAAGGATTAAGATTTAAAAATGATGGTTCTTTTTATAGCACAAGTAAAGTGTTAAGTAATGAAGAGATGGATAAATTAATTATTGTAGTTGATGAAATAATTGATAAGGTTATAAAAAGTATTGTTAATGGTGATTATGAGATAAATCCAAAGGTTATAAAGGGTAAAAATATTGCCTGTGAGTATTGTAAATTTAAAGACATTTGTTATGTAACTAAGGAACAAGAATTAGTGTTAGGAGGTGAAGAAGATGAACTTAACTAAAGAACAACAACTTGCAGTAGATTTGGAAGGTTCAAATATTATTGTGTCTGCTGGGGCTGGTTCTGGTAAAACTGCAGTATTATCAGAGCGAGTTATAAGAAAATTAAAAGATGGAGTAGATATTCGAGATATTTTAATTTTAACATTTACAAATGAAGCTGCAGGAGAAATGTCTACAAGAATTAGAAAGAAAATGAAAAAAGCTGGGTTAGATGAACAACTTGTGTTTTTAGACCAAGCATATATTATGACTTTTGATGCCTTTGCTTTAAATTTAGTTAAAAAATATCATTATATATTAAATATGAGTAAAGATATTTCTATAATAGATGCATCAATTATTGGGTTAAAGAAAAAGAAGTTTTTAGAAGAAATATTTTTAAGTCTTTATGAAGAAAAAAATAGTAATTTTTTAGAAATGATTAATAATTTTACAAGATTAGATGATGATACTATTGTTGAGGCGATATTAAATATTAATGAGTGTTTAGATTTAAAATATGATAAAGATAAATATTTAGATAGTTATATAAATATTTTTTATAGTGATACATATGTAAATAAAATATTTGATGAGTATTTTATGTATGTAAAGGAATTATCTTTAAAATTAGAAGATTTAGTTTTAAGTATTGAAAATTTTATGGATGATGCAAGTTATGAAAAAGTGTATGATACTTTAAGTAAATTATTTAGACCGAATAAATATGATGATTTATATAGATATAAGGATGTAACGTTGCCTAAATTTATGAAGTTAGATAGTGATGGAATAAAGATAAAAGAAGAAATAAAAGATACGTTTAGTGATTTAAAAGAATTAATTTATTATAGTGAAGATGAATTAAAAAGTTATTATTTAGATACTAAAAAATATGTAGAAGTAATTATTGAAATAATAAAGATGTTAGATGAAAAAGTAAATAAGTATAAATATGAACATAATGCTTTTGAGTTTAGTGATATTGCTAAACTAGCTATTAAAATAGTAGCAGAACATGAAGATATTAGATTAGAACTTAAAAATAAATTTAATGAAATAATGATAGATGAATATCAAGATACCAATGATTTACAAGAGACATTCATTAGTTTTTTAGAAAATGATAATGTTTATATGGTGGGAGATATCAAACAATCTATTTATAGATTTAGAAATGCTAATCCCATGATATTTAAAGAAAAATATGATAAATATACTAATAATGATGGAGGTAAGAAAATAGATTTACTTAAGAATTTTAGGTCTAGAGAAGAAGTATTATTTAATATAAATGAAGTCTTTGCTCCCCTTATGACTAAAGATATCGGGGGAATTAATTATAAAGAAAGCCATGCCATGATTTATGGTAATTTAGCATATATCAAAAAGGGAAGTAATTCTAATAACAATTATATGGATATTTTAGAATATCATAATGAAGATAAGAAATTTAGTAATGATGAAATAGAAATGTTTATAATTGCAGATGATATTAAGAAAAAGGTAGAAAGTAAGTATCAAGTATATGATTTTGATTTAGAAAAAAATAGAGATATTACTTATAATGATTTTTGTATAATATTAGATCGTGGTAGTAAGATGAATTTGTTTAAAAAAGTATTTGAATATTTTAATATACCAATGCAAATTTATAAAGATAGTAACTTGATGGATGCAGATGATATTTATATAATTAAAAATATTATTAATCTTATTATTGCTATTAAAAAAGGTGTTTTTGATAAGAAGTTAAAGTATTATTTTACTAGTGTTGCTAGAAGTTATGTTGGTAATTTAAATGATGATGAAATATTTAAATGTTTTGAAGAAAATCAAATGTTTAAAACAGATGTTTATCGAATATGTCAAAGTATTAGTAGAGATTTAGATAGTTTAACAATAAATATGTTACTTAAAAGAATTATAAAAGATTTTAATTTTTATGAAAAGTTTATTTTAGTTGGGGATATAAATGCTAGAATAAAAAGAATAAATTATTTATTAGATTTATCTTTAAATGAAGAACAATTAGGTTTTACAATTAATGATTTTAGTGACTATTTAGATGAACTAATAGAAAGTAAAAGTGAAATAAAATATAAAGAAAATAAAAGTAGTAGTAATTCAGTTAAAATAATGAATATTCATAAATCTAAAGGATTAGAGTTCCCAATATGTTATTTTGCAGGTTTTCCAAAAACATTTAATATTAGGGATTTAAAAAATAAGTTTATGTTTGATAATAAATATGGAATTGTAACACCTTTTTATAAAGATGGTATTGGTGAGGCTTTTGTAAAAGCATTAGTTAAAAATGAATATTTAAAAGAAGAAGTTGCTGAAAAAATAAGGTTATTTTATGTAGCTTTAACTAGAGCTAAAGAAAAGATTATTATGGTAATGCCAAAATATGAAGAAAGAAATAATCCTGTTAATGAAATAGAGTTTATAGATGGAATAAAGTTTAAATCTTTTTATGATTTTTTAGTGGCTTTATCTGGTAATGTTGCAAGGTATGAAAAAGAAGTAAATATAAATAATTTAGGTTTAACTAAAGAATATGAGTTTAGTAAAGTAAAAAGAAATAATACTTTAGATAGTAATGATGAAATAATGGAATTTATTGATTGTAATATAGATTATGAAGAAATAGAGACTAAGCACGCATCTAAAATAATTAAAAATATTATAAGTAAAGAAGAAGCAAAAACATTAGAATTTGGGACAGATATGCATGAAATACTTGAGTTAACTGATTTTAAAAATGTTAAAACTAATAATAAATATATTAATAATTTACTTGATACATTTAATTTTAAGGATGCAACTATTTATCAAGAATTAGAATTTGTTTTTGTAAAAGATGATATAAAATATCATGGTATTATAGATTTAATGCTTGAATATAGTGATAAAATATGTATAATAGATTATAAATTAAAAAACATTGATGATGAAAATTATATTAAACAACTAAGTGTTTATTATGATTATGTTAAAAGTATTAGTGATAAAAATATTGAATTATATTTATATTCAATACTTGATAATGTTGTGAAAAAGGTTGGTGTTTAGATGAAAATAGCAATTATTGGAGCTGGAGCTTCAGGCATGGTAGCTGCTTTAAATTTAGCAAAAAACAATTTAGTTTATGTGTTTGAAAAAAATAGTGATGTAGGTAAGAAATTATTATTAACTGGAAGTGGTAGATGTAACTTAGGAAATGTTGATAATAGTTTAAGTAAATATCATTCAAGTAATGATGAACTTATTAAATATATAATTAATTATAGTAATTTAAATAAAGTTAATGAATTGTTTAAAGAAATTGGTTTAGTTATTAAAAATAAAAATGGTTATCTTTATCCTTTTAGTGAAAAGTCATCAAGTGTTTTATCAGCTTTAAAAAATGCTTGTTTAGAAAGTGGAGTTAACTTTAGATTTTGTTCTACTATTTTAAATGTTGAAAAAATTAATGATAAGTTTATTGTTAATGGTGAAAAATTTGATAAATTAATTGTTGCTACAGGGGGATGTAGTTACCCAAAAACTGGAAGTGTTGGAATTGGTTATGATATTGCTAAGAATTTTGGTCACAATATAACTGATTTATTTCCTTCTTTAGTGCCACTTTATACAAAAAATTCACTAGAAAAAGAATGGAAAGGAATAAGGTGTGAAGCTATAGTTTCTTTATATGAAAATGATAAATTTATTAAAAGTGAACATGGAGAACTTCAACTAAATAGTGAAGGTTTAAGTGGTATTTGTATATTTAATTTAAGTAGAAATATAAAATTAGGTTTAAATCATAATTGTAAAGAAGAAATAAGAATTAATTTTACACCATGGACGAATGATTTAAGAAGTTTTTTAGATAATTTTAAAGATAAAAAAGTATCTGTTATATGTGATGGCTTTATGGATTATAAGTTAACTAATATTTTATATAAATATTTAGGTATTGATACTAATAAAACTTGGAATGAGTTAAGGGATTTAGATAAAAATAAAATAGTGGATGCTTTAACGGATTTTAAAGTAGATATTAAAGATACCAAGGGTTATTTAGATGCTCAAGTTACTTGTGGAGGAGTATGTTTAAATGAAATCAATTTAAATGATATGAGTTCTAAGTTCGTAAATAATCTATATTTTATTGGTGAGGTTTTAGATTTAGATGGTGATTGTGGAGGATATAATTTAACAATTGCTTTTATAACAGGACTTTTAGCAGGTGGTAATAATGATTAGAATTAAAAATATTAGAACAGAAATTAAAGAGAATATTGATATTTACGAACTTGCTAGTAAGAAGTTACGTGTTTCTAAAGAAATAATTGATGAAGTAACTATTCATAAAAAATCAATTGATGCTAGAAGTAAGAAGATATTTGCATACTTTTTTGATTTAGATGTAAAAATAAGTAATGAAGAAAAATACTTGAGAAATGATGTTATAAAAGTTGAAAATGAAGATTATATTTTGCCCAAGAGAGGAAATATAACTTTAGATAAAAGACCAATAATTATTGGGGCTGGTCCAGCTGGTTTATTTTCTGCCTATTTCTTAGCTAAAAATGGTTATAAACCAATTATATTTGAGCGAGGAGAAAAAATTGAAGATAGAATAAAAACTGTTGAAGATTTATGGCAAAATAATAATTTTAAATTAAATAGTAATGTGCAATTTGGTGAAGGTGGAGCAGGTACATTTAGTGATGGTAAGTTAAATACATTAGTTAAAGATAAAGAAAATAGAATGAGAGAAATATTTAAAATATTTGTAGAATGTGGTGCTCCGAAGGATATAATGTATGATAATAAACCTCATATTGGAACTGATATATTAAGGCAGGTTATTGTAAATTTAAGAAAAAAGATTATATCTTTTGGGGGAGAAATTCATTATAATTCCTTATTTCAAGATATAATTTATAAAGATAATAAAATAAAATCTATTGTTGTAAATAAAAAGCAAATAGATACAGATATCTTAATACTTGCAATTGGACATTCTGCTAGAGATACATTTAAAATGTTAAATGAAAAAAAGATATTTATGGAACCGAAACCATTTGCAGTTGGTGTTAGAATAATTCATCCTCAAGAGGTTATAAATGAAAATCAATATCCAGTTAACTATCCTTTTTTACCGCCGGCATCATATAAATTAACTTATAAGAGTAAAACAGGACGTGGTGTATATAGCTTTTGTATGTGTCCAGGTGGCTTTGTGGTTAATGCTAGAAGTACAAATAATGGTATTTGTGTAAATGGTATGAGTAATTATAAAAGAGAAACAAAATATGCAAATAGTGCAATTGTTGTAACTGTTGGTCCAGATGATTATGGCAAAAATATTTTAGATGGTATGTATTTTCAAGAAAAGTTAGAAAGTAAAGCTTATGAAGTTGGTAATGGTTTAATTCCAGTACAAAAATATGGAGATTATAAAAATAATGTTGTTTCTAATAATTTAAATATTGATGTTTTTAAAGGTAAAACTTGTTGTGGTAATTTAAATGATATTTTTCCTGATTTTATAAACGAAAGTTTAAAAGAAGGAATAGATTATTTTAATAATAAGATAAATGGTTTTAATAGTAATGATGCTATTTTAGCTGCGCCGGAGGCAAGAACTAGTAGTCCAGTTAGGATAAATAGAGATGATGAATTTAATTCTAATATAAAAGGTATTTATCCTTGCGGTGAAGGGGCTGGTTTTGCTGGAGGTATTACTACTAGTGCGATGGATGGTTTAAAAGTTTTTGAAAGTATTTATAAAAAGTATAGTGGGGTTAAGTAAAATATTTATAAAAATAGTTTGTAAAATATTGCTAATAAATAATATATTGTGTTATAATCTTTAAGAAAGAAGTGAGGTGCGAGAATGAAAACATTTAAGAAAAATCTACCTGAAGGTGTTAAAAAACAATTTGCTTTATATAAAGGTGTAAAGGTAAGATTAATAAATAAAAATACTAAAAAGAAAGCTAAATAATAAAACTTTCAACAAAAATCGACAAGAAGGATGAAAATCCTTCTTTTTTTGACAAAACCTCCTATGTACATTTAGGTTTTTAAATGTTAGATTAGTTGGCGAAGGAGATGATTTTATGAAAAAAATCGTAGTTGTTTTAATAGTATTTGTTGCTAACATAGTAAGTGTTGATGCCATGAAATTAGAAGTAAGAAAGGAGGATGAAGTAAGATTATTTAATAATAATGTAGAAGTTGATACAAGTAAGGGGGTATTTGTACTTGAATGATGATATTAGAAGTTATTCTTATAAAACTGGTGAAAAATATAATTATAATATTGTTATTAATGTGTCTTTGTGGATGTAATAGTGATGTAGTTGAAAGTGAGTTTGTTGATGTAAATAATTTGGAGTATTATGGTTATTTAGTTATACCTAAAGTTAATATGAAATTGGGTTTTTACAATGTTGATAATGAAAAAAATAATGTAGGAGAAAATGTAACTTTAATAGATACAGGCATTAATAATACTTATCTTTTAGCTGCTCATTCCGGTAGTGGACCTCTTGCATACTTTAATGATTTGAGGTATCTATCTGTGGGTGATAAAATTACTTTAATTATTGATGGTAATATAATGAATTATGAAGTTGTAAATATTAGAAATGAAATCAAAAATGGCAAAATAAATATAAAAAATGAAAAAAATCAAGTGATACTTACAACTTGTAATCAAGTAAAGAAAGGATATCAATTAATTATTGAAGGAAGTTTAATAAAATAGCTAGGCATTTAGTTAAAAATTTGGTATAATTATTTAACGAGGAGAAAAATTATGGCAAAATCTAGAAGTGAATTAAGAAATGTAATTATGGTTATTTTATATCAAATTGATATTTATGAGAGTAGATGTGTCCCGTTTAATCTTGATGATGTTATTAAAGAAAATTTAAATGTTGATAATGACTTTGTTAAAAGTATTGTTTATGGTGTTACTACATATAAAGATGAATTAGATAGAATTGCTAATAAATATATTGATGGATGGACAATTGATAGAATTGATAAAACTGGAGCTGCTATTCTTAGAATGGGATTATATGAACTTAAGTTTACTGATACACCAGAAATTGTTGTAATTAATGAAGCTGTTGAACTTGCTAAGAAGTATTGTGATGAAGCTGTTAGAAAAATTATTAATGCTGTCTTAGATAAATATATTAAAGAGTAATTATGGACTTAACTTTAGAAGATATTGAAAAAATTACTAGATATGTAGATGGTTTTGTTACTATTAATGGTACTGAATATTATGTAAAAAGTTCTGTAGACGAAGGACTTCAGTTAGTTGCTAATGAAATTGCTTCATATTTAAATATTAATTGTGTTAAAGATTATTTTATAAAAACTAGTGATGATGCATATTATTTAAGTTTAAGTTTAAATAATTTTGGAACTTTTAAAAATGGTCAAGAACTTGGCTTTAATTCAAATAGTTTGTATGATATTTGGGTTTTTCTTGAGAAAAAGTATCCAAAATTTAGTAGACATTTAGTAAATGATTTAGTAAAAGTGTTTTTATATGATATATTTTTATTAAATGGAGATAGAAACTTAGGTAATATTGGTATTTTAGAAAGTGATGGAAAAGCTTATCTTTATATTTTAGATAATGAATTTGTTTTTAGTACTTATGAAGCAGATTTAAGAGCCAAAATTGGGTATGAAGAACGTTTGAAAAAGTCTTATTATAAAGATATATTAAATAATCATACACCTCTTAATGTAGAAAGAAACTTAGAAGGCTTAGAATATTTTATGGGGACATCTTCTAGTGAATATAGTGATTTAGTGGTGGATTTTTATCAAAAATTAACACCTGAATATGTCTTGTCAGTGTTTAGTAAATATGAACAACATGGTATAGTTTTAGATAAAAATGAAAGAGATTATTATCTTGTTTTATATAAAATGAATTATAATTTAATTGGAAAATTATTAGTAGAAAGGGGACTTATTGATGGACAAAGAATATCTAAAAATTAGCGATTTAAATAATTATATTAAAAGAAAATTAGATGATGATATATTTTTAAATAAAGTATATTTAAAAGGAGAAATAAGTAATTTTAAAAATCATACTAGAGGGCATTTATATTTCACTTTAAAAGATGATACTTCTAGAATAAGTGCAGTAATGTTTCAAAGTAGTGCAATAAAATTATCTTTTGTTCCTGAGGATGGAATGAATGTTTTAGTAGAGGGAAGAATTAGCGCTTATCCTTCTCAAGGGTCATATCAAATTTATATTGAAAAAATGGAACCAGATGGTTTAGGGGCTTTATATATTGAATATGAAAAATTAAAAAAGAAACTTGCAAGCGTTGGTTTATTTGATGAAACCCATAAAAAAGCTATTCCTAGATTTCCTGAGAAAATTGGAGTTATAACAGCATCAACTGGAGCTGCCGTTAGAGATATTATGAGTACTATTAGAAGAAGATATCCAATTTGTGAAGCTATTTTGTTTCCATGTTTAGTGCAAGGAAGAGATGCTGCTCCAGATATTGTAAGACAAATAAAAAGAGCTGATGCTTATGGAGTTGATACAATTATTGTGGGCCGTGGTGGTGGTTCTATTGAAGATTTATGGGCTTTTAATGAAGAAATTGTTGCTCATGCAATATATGAATGTGGAACACCGATTATAAGTGCTGTTGGTCATGAAATTGACTGGACAATTGCTGATTTCGTGGCAGATTTAAGAGCCCCAACTCCAACTGGAGCTGCAGAAATGGCTGTTCCAACTGTTATTGATATTAATACCCTTTTAAATAATTACAAAATTCGTCTTAATAAAAATATTAAAAATATGGTTAATACTAAATTCATTAAATGGAGAAGTTTAAAAAATAGTTTTGTTTTAAAAAATCCAATGAGTATGTATGAAATAAAAGAACAAAAATTAGATGTTTTACTGGATAATTTAAATAAAGATATAAAAGTTATATTACAAAATAATGAGATTAAATTAAATAAAATAAAGATGTCTTACGTTATGCAAAATCCAATGAGTTTAATTGATAAGAAGAAAAATGAATATAATCTTTTAATTAATACATTAAAACTAGTAAATCCTCTTGGCATTTTAGAAAAAGGTTATTCTTTAGCAACAGTTAATAATAAAGTTATAAAATCAAGTACTGATGTTAATATCGATGATATTATTAATGTTAAATTACATGAAGGTAATATTAAAGCTAAGGTTGTAGAAAAATAGGTTTGTTAGACCATTTTTCCCAGTTGGGGAAAATGGTAAGCTTCATTGGAAAAAGTGTAAAGAAACAAAAAGTATTTTCTCGATTTTGTCGGCGCCGACAAAATTGGAAAAACACAGGACTCGTGAAACATTTTGAATAAAAAGTAACAACAACGCGCAAAAATCAAGGCGTGTAAAGTAAAATAACAAATATTGTAAATACAATTTAATTTAAGGGGGAATGAAAATGAATGAATTAATGTTAAATAATAGTATTTTTGAAAATATAAAACATAT
>UMJN01043951.1_pt1 | contig 10643 bp, 6 predicted proteins | sample 1966061 | NCBI WGS metagenome assembly UMJN01 (sample SAMEA4836149, study PRJEB28245) | human gut metagenome | biome: gut microbiome; material: fecal sample | place: Denmark | collected 2008
CGTCCGTTCGTCATCAACTAATATTCAATTAAACACCAATATTTCTATGCTGCATATTCAGAATCACCAAAGAAATCGTTATACCATACAAGGAACATATATACTGTCCATATCTTTCTTGAATTATCGGCTTTTCCCTCTTTGTGATCATCAAGGTACTTAACAAGCTCCTTAGTGTTAAAGTATTTTTCTGCAGCTTCGCTTGTGAAGGCTTTCTTTATCATATTGTAATACTTGTCATCCTTGAGCCAGATTCTTATAGGTACAGGGAATCCAAGCTTCTTCTTTTCAGCTACCATATCTGGAAGATACTTATGAGCAGCCATACGCATAGCATATTTTGTGTTGGACTTGTTTACTTTATACTTAGTAGGTATAGTCCTTGCTACATCGAATACCTCTTTGTCAAGGAAAGGAACACGTACTTCAAGGCTGTGTGCCATGCTCATCTTGTCGGCCTTAAGCAGAATATCACCAATAAGCCAGAAGTTGATATCAATGTACTGCATTTTCGTAACATCATCCTTATCCTTAACCTTATCATAGAAAGGCTTTGTAAGCTCTTTATGATCGTACTTTCCAGTAGGATTCTTTAATATCTTTGCGCGTTCTTTTTCATTAAACATAAATGCGTTACCGATGAAACGTTCCTCAATATCCTTGCTGCCTCTTATAAGGAAATTCTTACCTTTAAATTTAAATGGAATAGCCTGTGCTACATTAGCAAGTCCCTTACGAAGACCCTTTGGAAGCTTTCTGTAACCTGCAGTATCAAGAGGTTCCTTGTAAATGTTGTATCCACCGAAGAATTCATCAGCACCTTCGCCAGACATAGAAACCTTGACGTGCTTTGCAGCAGTCTGGCTTACAAAGTAAAGTGCGATGGCAGCAGGGTCTGCTAAAGGTTCATCCATGTGATACTGGATTTTAGGGATAGCAGCCCAGTATTCTTCACTTGATACAAGCTTTGAATAGTTGTCTATCTGAATCTTTTCAGATAAAGCCTTTGCATAATCTATTTCGTTATATTTTTCGTAGTCGAAACCAACTGTAAATGTTTTATCACCATTGAAGGTGGCAGCGACATAGCTTGAGTCAACACCGCTGGAAAGAAATGAGCCAACCTCAACATCACTAATCTTGTGATGTTCTACTGAATCATGCATGGCATCATCAATCTCCTGTACAAAATCGTCCAGGGACTTGTTTTCATCAGCCTCAAAAGTAGGTTCCCAGTATCTTTTTATATTAATCTGTCCGTTATGGAAAGTGAAGCAGTGTCCAGGCATAAGCTTGTATACACCCTTAAAGAATGTCTCAGGGAGTACTGAGTACTGGAAAGTAAGATAATTCTCAAGAGCCACATCGTTAACTTCCTTCTTATAAGCAGGATGTGCCAGTATGCTCTTAATCTCTGAACCATATATTATATTTCCATCAACTATTGTGTAGTAAAAAGGCTTAATGCCAAAGAAATCTCTTGCACCAAACAGAGTTTCTTTTTCGCTGTCCCAGATAACGAAAGCGAACATACCGCGAAGTTTATTAAGCATATCTTCACCATATTCTTCATAAGCATGAATAAGAACCTCTGTATCGGAGTTGTTTGCAAAAGTGTGTCCCTTTTCAATAAGCTCTTTTCTTAAATCCTGGTAATTATATATTTCACCATTAAAAGTGATGACAATTTTTTTATTTTCGTTGAACATAGGCTGGCTTCCGTTATCAAGGTCGATGATTGAAAGTCTTCTAAAGCCCATATATGCCTTGTTATCTATATACTGACCGGCACTGTCGGGACCTCTGTGGATAATTTTATTCATCATATCAGTAAGAACATCTTTACCATTCTCAAGGTATCCTGTAAATCCAGCAAAACCGCACATATTACAAAACCGTCCTTTCCTAAACTAAATGTTGTTTGTGAGATAAAGATATGGGGGTCAAAAGAAAATTCTGACACATATATCTTATAAATCAATTATGTAATTATAACAAACCAGAGTATTTAATACAAGAAAATGTAATAATTATTACGCGTTATTACGCGTTCTATAAATAATAAAAAAACAATACTGACGATATTGACAATTGAGTATATATATGATATATTTAGTTTAAATAATAAAGTTATGGCGCGGTAACAAAAAGACAGGAGATGATTGATTGGAAGAATATATATGACATTCCTGATATAAACACAAGATGACAAAATCAGGATAATAACTCTATAGATATTATTAACAGCATAAAGAATATTTAATCTGGTAATCTTAATAAAAACTATTTATCTGATGTGAATATATAACATAATGTCACATTGATTCATATTAATTTCCACAAGACACTTAATATTATATTAACAATATCAATCCGCTTATATAAGACATGTTGTGCATGTCATGCTTAGATATAACAGGATTATGTATATATTATTTTATAAACTCCCCCATATTCGCACATCGTGGGATATCCCACTTTTATGCTCATATTGGGGCGGGTCCTAAGGTTTTCACCCACCTATGGGCAGGCTCATGTGGGTTTAGACCTTTTGACCCTGGTATCATAAGATTAAAATAAAGAAGGGAAGAAGTGAGAAAGTGAGAATGAAACGAAATATTTTATTGAAAATAATATTAATAACAGTGACGATTGGAGTATTATTAGCAGTTGCAGCCGTTGTTAAGAAGAATGCGGATGATAAAATCAAAGTGCCAGAAAAAAATAGTGCTGTAGTTGAAACGATACAGACAAAAAAAGCAACAGAATCAAATCTTGCAGAACTAAAAGAATCCAAGGAACAGAAAGAATCAGAATTGGATTTTGTAGAACAAAAAGAATCTAAGGAACAAAAAGAATCAGACATTGCAGAGCCAGAAGAATCAAATGAACAGGCAGATTCAGGAACAGATATAGATATAAAAGAACAGGAAGAATATGGGAAGCCAGATTCGGAAGGAAAGTCAGATTCAGAAGAGAAATCAGAGGCAGAAGAGAAGACAGAGCCCGAAGAGAAGACAGAGCCCGAAGAGAAACCAGAACCCGAAGTGAAGCCAGAACTAGAAGAAAAGCAGGAGCCAGCCATAACAGATAGTCCTTATGACCATGAAATCTATCTGGCTAATGGTGTGCTGCAATATGGCGAAAACGCAGATCGGGCACAGAGGGGAAAGGATGTTAATACAGGAAGTACGGTGGAATGTCCCTATCCTATGGAGGTTATGACAACAAGGGTTATGTTTGATGAGCAATATGGTTATCAGACATATAAAGGATATTATAAAGCTTCAGATAAAACTGACATTATTGAATGTATGCTTGATGCATCTGCGAGTCCGTTGTTTAACATAGATACGGTTATGTTTCAGGGTGTTATGGGTATATATAGATGTGGTTCTGTGGTGTTTACATGTCTTGGAATAGTGGAATAAAGGGGGAGTATATATGGCAGTATGTCCTGTTAAGGACAAAAAAAGAATAACTTTATTACATGTATTATCGGTGTTAGTGTTATTGCTATTGTGTGGAGGTCTGGCATATGCGTATCCAGCGGGCAGTTATTCAGATGATGATTTCAGAAGACAGATAACTGTGGATTTTGCCGGTGGTACAGCTGATTTAAAATGGGTATATATGAATGATGATAATAAACAGATATATTTTGATGATATACCTTTTTATAGTGATAATGAAGCACCGCATGAAGGAACATTTACAGAGCATGCGAACTGTCGTGGATATACGCCGTATCTTCTTGTATACAATGTTTCAAAAGAAGGCTGTATATTCAGTATGGATGCAACTGGCTATAAAAACTATAACAACTGGGACAATCCAGACAATAATGTTAAGGAAGGATTTGACGGTTACCTGTTTGAAGCCGGCTGTAACATCAATTTTGATGGAGATGCGAATGATGGTGGAAGAAATTCTGATGGAACCTACTGGGGTTCGAAATATTTCGGCACAAGAAAACCATTAACTATCAGATTAGGATGGATGTGCAGCTTTAACATCAAGTGGGATGCTGGAGTCAGTGATGTTATAGGACACAGCACGAGTGGTCTTGATATGCGGTATTCAGATGGACAGACTATTACATATAAAGAAGGTACATTGGTTCCTACATGGATATATCTTAAAGATGGATATGAACTTGATTATATACAGGAAGGTGACAAAAAATGGTATGATTCAACATGGAATGAAGCATGTAAAAGATGGGATAACTACTGGACTATGAATAGGAGCCGGAGCATTTATATTCATACTAAAAAGAAAGAGGTTATAAAATCATATAAGCAGACTGTATACATAAGATATCAGAATCAGAATGGTACGTGGGAAAGATGGGATGACACGTCAGCAATAACTGAAAATGTATTATGTGGTTCAACATATACATTTGATACTAAGAATATAACTGGAAATTCAAAATGGAATTCAAACCTATACAGGATGCCAGAGCAGTTCGATGATGGAACATCCTTTGACTATAAAGTAAGTGGTGCAAAAACTAGTTATATAAGTGTAGCCAGATTAAAAATACAGAATGACCAGGAGATATATGTGAGGTATCAGAATGAGGATGGTTCATGGGGTGAATATTCAAGCACATACTGGCATACACCAACAAAGAAAGCACCTGATGGATATTGGGAGAACTTTCTGTGGCATGTAGATAATGGCACATCGTTTGGTTTTGGAGTTGAAGATATTAAACAGGATTCAAGGTGGGATGCCACGTTATATGAGTTTCCAGATACATATGCAGATGGTTCGTCGTTACGATATACAGTGACAAAGGCTTGTAAAAAATATGTTGATATATCAAGAAAATTCATACTGACATTATCACAGGAGGATGCAACAACAAGGGGAACACAATCAGTTATGGTATCTTACAGGAAAGGACTGCCTGATATAACGATTCCTGAACAGAAATATAAAGCTTCTTTTTATGATGATGATAACTATAATGACAGACTGTTATTATCTGATATAGTCCAGATTAATAAGTTTAAAGGATATATGTTGAAAGAAAAAAGAAATGAAGTCAGTCTGGGAAGTATATTAAATGAAAGTTATAATTATTCAGATGCTAATGCTGATAATTCTATTATTTCAACAGTAACATTATCAAGACCATATACTGGCAATTTGTATTTTTACTATGATGGTTATAATAGTACAGATGAAGAGGTTTCTGTTAATGTTGAGTGGAGTACTCTTGATGGTGACAGTGATAACGAGGAAATATGGTTTTTACCACATTCAAATGATAATAACTATGTAGATGTCTATGTTAATAAGGTTAACAGTATAAGAATCAGGTACTGGGGACCAGAGTATGGACCAGATAGTTATGGCAGCTGGAAAATCAGTCTTAATATTGAAGAAATGGCTGATGTGAATGATTACTGGTATAACAGTGAAGGTAAAGCCGATATTTACAGTTATCCTTATGCATGTAACGAAACTGTTTATGCGAAGTGGGAAGAAAGTAAAATCACACTGCCAGATAAAGATGAGGTAACGAAGCCTGGTTTTGAGTTAACTGGCTGGTCAGATGGAATAAACACTTATGATCCAGGTGATAAAATATCAATAAAAAAAGATACAAGGTTTTATGCAATATGGGAAGAAGTAATACCTGAAAGCAACTCTGAGAGTAATATAACAAAGGCAGCATCAACAATGTATTTTGATACACTTATACGGCGTACATCAGGAGATGAAGCATGGTATGACACAGTTGGAAGCTATAGTATAAAAAGTCTTAAGGATTATAGCAATGATAGTTGTGTACAGATATGGAAGATAGATATTGCTGGTAATATAACAAGAATGAAATGAGGCATTTACAAAATCATGAAAATATTTTATAATTAAAGGCAAATTTTTTATATATTTTGGACATAATTGCCATTATGGAAAGGATTGCGGTATGGAAAAGATAAAAATGACAACACCTCTCGTAGAGATGGATGGAGATGAGATGACAAGAGTGTTATGGGGACTTATTAAGGATGAACTTTTACTTCCTTATGTAGACCTTAACACAGAATATTATGATCTTGGACTTGTTCATCGTAATGATACTAACGACCAGGTTACTATAGATTCAGCAGAGGCTACTAAAAAGTATGGTGTTGCAGTAAAGTGTGCTACAATCACTCCTAATGCAGCAAGAGTAAAAGAATATAACCTTAAGGAGATGTATAAGAGCCCTAATGGAACAATAAGAGCTATTCTTGATGGTACAGTATTCAGGGCACCTATCATTGTTAAAGGTATTGAACCTTATGTAAAGACATGGAAGAAACCTATAACTATAGCAAGACATGCATATGGTGATGTATATAAGGCTTCAGAGATGAAGATTCCAGCAGCAGGAAAGGCTGAGCTTGTATACACAGACGAACAGGGTAACGAAACAAGAGAGCTTATACATAACTTCAAGGGTGCTGGCATCATACAGGGTATGCACAATCTTAATGATTCTATAGAGAACTTTGCAAGAAGCTGTTTTAACTTTGCTCTTGAAACTAAGCAGGATCTTTGGTTTGCAACTAAGGATACAATATCTAAGAAGTATGATCATACATTCAAGGATATATTCCAGGAAATATATGATAATGATTATGCTGATAAGTTTAAGGAAGCAGGCATTGAATATTTCTATACATTAATAGATGATGCAGTAGCAAGAGTTATTCGTTCAGAGGGAGGATATATCTGGGCTTGTAAGAATTATGACGGCGATGTTATGTCAGATATGGTTGCTACAGCATTTGGTTCATTATCCATGATGACATCAGTTCTTGTATCACCTAAAGGCTTCTATGAATATGAAGCTGCACATGGTACAGTACAGAGACATTATTATAAGCATCTTAAGGGAGAGGAAACATCTACTAACCCTATAGCTACTATATTTGCATGGACAGGAGCTTTAAGAAAGAGAGGAGAACTTGATTCTATTCCTGAACTTGTAAGATTTGCAGATACACTTGAAAAGGCTTGTATCAAGACAGTAGAAGATGGTAAGATGACAAAGGATCTTGCGCTTATAACAACATTAGAGAATCCTGTAACACTTAATACACAGGATTTTATCAAAGCAGTAAGGGCAACACTTGATGAACTTATGAATTAATGTATAATTAACTGCTCCATTGATATTATAATATCAATGGAGCAGATTATGTTGTAAGAGGTATGAAACAGAACGTAACTTAAGGAGTGTTATGCGTAATATATTATTAGATTTCAGTTTCAGGGGAATGAATATTAACCAGCTTGCAGTCTGGTTTTTTATATATAGCTTTTTTGGATGGGCAATGGAGTGCATAGTTATAAGAAAGCAGCTTGGCTACTGGGAAAACAGAGGGTTTGCAAAGCTGCCATTTTGTGTAATATACGGTTTTGGAACATATATAGCTTTCAATATATTTGCACCTATACAAAACAACTATATTGCATTATATATATTTGGTGCTGTATGTGCAACAATATTTGAGTATATGACGGCGAAGCTTATGTTAAAGCTGTTCGGCGAAGTATGGTGGAACTATGATCACCTTAGATTTAATTATAAGGGTATAATATGCCTTCAGAGCACAATTGGCTGGGGATTTCTGGCAGTGCTTATATTCGGAGTGTTTAACAGGCTTGTAGAACAGGCGGTATTTTCTATGCGTATGTCAGCGGTTACAGTGATTTCAGTTGTTCTTGTTGTGTCATATGTATGTGATTTTTCATATCATTTTACAAAGCGCTTATTAAACAAAAGAATGGGAGATGCAGTTAAACATGCATCAGGCTGCAGTAATCTTCTTAACAGATTCCATAGGTGATTTCGGGGTGAGATATGTTAGAAAGTCTTAGAAATAACATGAAACTGCTAAAAAGCAGTAAAAGACATGTATTGTTGTTTGAACTTGCATATAAGCTCCTTGCATTAGCAGTGTTTTATCCTGTTATTACAGGCGTTATCCGTTTGTGCATGAGAATAACAGGGATTAATTATCTTACAAATGAATATATAGCGAAAGCGTTTATGAATCCTGTAATAATCATATTCTGCCTCTTAGGAGTTATAGGATTCATAGTTTACTGCTTATATGAAATGGCATATCTTGCAGTATGTTTTGAAACCAAGAGAAAAGGTATACAGGCGTCTATTATTGATAACATATATAATGCCTTTTTGCGGCTTAAAAAGCTGTTGAGGATTCAGAGCATACCGCTTTTTTTATATTTTCTGATATCTATAATAGTTATTAATGTGACAGTAACTGGCAATATTATATTTAGCGAAAGTGTAAAAAATATTATAAAAAGTGCGGTAAAACGAAACAGAACTGTTATATTTATTGTGACAGCAATTATCATAATATGCCTGTTTTACTTTGTTATACGGGATATTTTTTCATTTAACATATACATGATGGAGGGAAAAAACTTCAGACAGTCATGTGCTAAAAGCAGAAGCATTGTTAAAAATAATATACTGAAGATAGTGGGTGTAGTTGTACTATATAATCTTGCACTTTTAGCGGCTATTTATACATTTTATATAATTATATCTGTTGTACTGATTGCCGGAGTTAAACTGCTTGATCTTGCTTATATGGGTAGTGCGGTGTATCTTTCTGTGCTTAGTACATTAAGGACGATAGTAAGATTATTTCTTGTATTTTTATCTATACCTTGTTCATTCTCTATGATATCATATATGTATTACAAGTATGAGAATCTTTCGGATATTAATTTTGAGTTTGTTGATATAGATGAAGGAAGCGCAAGGATAAACAGGATTATATATTCATTTGTTCTTGTGATGTCGATAGTCCTGGATGTGTTATATGTGGTGTTAACATTTAACAGCAATCCTTTTGAGAGAGTTGCTATATTCCATGATACTAAGATAACAGCACACAGGGGTGCATCAAGGGAAGCACCGGAGAATACACTGGCAGCTTTCCAGCGTGCCATAGATGATATGGCTGATTATATTGAGCTTGATGTGCAGATGACAAGCGATGGTTATATAGTAGTTATGCACGATGCATCAGCATATAGGACAACAGGTGTAGCCAAGAATATAACAGATATGACATATGAGGAAGTAAAGAAGCTTGATGCCGGGTACTGGTTTTCAGAAAAATATAGGGGTGAAAGGGTTCCATCTTTTGAAGAGGTGTTAAAGCTTGTTAAAAGCAGTCCTGTCAGTATAAAGCTTAATGTTGAGATAAAGTCATCAGCGGATAGCAGCATAGCAGCTGGAAAGGTTATAGAGCTTATAAAGAAATATTCCATGGAACAGAATTGTGTTATAACTTCATTTGATTATGATGCGCTTCTTGCAGTTAAGAGCATGGATGAGGATATACAGACTGGATATATACTGTCTGTTGCATATGGAAGATTTTATGAGAATACCAACGTAGACTTCTTTAGTGTTAACGCTTCATTCCTTACAAAGAGAACAGTGGATGCCATACATAATACTGGTAAACAGGTCTATGCATGGACAGCTAATAACGATACATCTATAAAGAATCTTGCTAATAAAGGTATTGATAATATAATAACAGATGAACCTGTTATGGCAAGGGAGGTTGTGTATTCAAGGAATACAAGTGAAACTATTACAAATATGATCAAATATGTATTTAATAAATAACAGTCGCATTTTGCTTCGCAAAACAATGAGGTAAATACCTCTGCTCCTGCAGGGGCAGTCGCATTTTGCTTCGCAAAACAATGAGGTGAATACCTCTGCTCCTGCAAGGGCAGTCGCATTTTGCTTCGCAAAACAAGGAGGTATGTATGTTAAGGGGAATAGGTACATCTAAGGGTATAGGTATAGGAAAGGCACTGGTGTTAAAAAATACAGGGTGCGAGGTAAAAAAGTATAAAATAGATGATGTAGATGCAGAACTTCAAAGATACAAGGATGGAGTGGACACATTCATAAAGGAGACAGATGAATTCATAGAGAAGCTGACAGCTAAGTTAAACGGCGATGATAAGAATGCACTTGTTCTTAAGAACCAGGAATATTTAGCTGGTGATATACAGCTTACGTCAGAGGTTTGTAATATTATAAAGAAGAATAATATTAATGCAGAGGCAGCCCTTTATGAGGCCTGCGAATCTTTGAAGCAGCTGTTTCTAAGTATGGATAACGAGGCTATAGCCCAGCGTGTAACAGATATTGAAGATATGAGGGAGAGATTGACAGCAATACTTCTTGGTGTTAAGAGTATTGATCTTACGCAGCTTCCTGATAACACGATTATTATAGCTGATGAGATACATCCGTCTATGACAGCGAATATGGATACTGTGCATATAGCAGGCATTATATCTGAAAAAGGTGGAGACACCTCACATGCATCGATACTTGCAAGAGCTTTGGAGATACCAGCAGTTCTTAGTGTAAAGGGTATATGCAGTGATGTTAAGGATGGAGAAGACATAATAGTTGATGGTGCATATGGTGAAGTGTTTGTATCTCCAAGTGACATAACTAAAAAGATATATGCCAAAAAGAAAAAACAGTACGATGAGAGTGTTATAGAACTTAAGAAATATATCAATAAACAAACAGTTACTAAAGATGGCAGACGTGT
>UMJN01009898.1_pt1 | contig 10599 bp, 4 predicted proteins | sample 1966061 | NCBI WGS metagenome assembly UMJN01 (sample SAMEA4836149, study PRJEB28245) | human gut metagenome | biome: gut microbiome; material: fecal sample | place: Denmark | collected 2008
AGAAGCCGCAGAGGTGTGGCCTGCATGTAAGTCTGCCCGCAGAGACACCATGAGATACGGCGGGGTGCAGCTCCGGCACAGAGAGAGGAGCCGTTGCGGAACAATGTTGCCGCAAACCAAAACTGACAACAACGAGGCACGACGCTCAAGGGCAAGTGCCCACAACATAAACAGCGACAGCCCAAGGCTAAACATCTGCTTAAGCAACACAGACAGATAGGCATCCGGGCTGGCCCGGCGAGGATAGACAGCAATGTCGCCGCGCAAAGACAATGCAACAATTAAATATGGATAAAGGAAATAAAAACAAAAAATATATATGCTTATGAAGTATCTTTCAATAAAGCGTCTGACTTGGCTGTGCATTGCGGCTTTGTCGACACCGGTGTTCACATCGTGCGACATGATGACCGAAGACAGAGACGACTGTCCCATGGGGCTGTATCTCAACTTCAAGTACGACTACAATCTTGAGCGCGCTGACATGTTCAACGACCATGTGGGAGCTGTAGATGTCTACGTGTTCGACGAAAACGGCAAGTATGTCACACGCCAGTCGGAGGCTAACGTGGGCAGCTCGCTGCCGCTGGCCGTGCCTACATACTCAATGAAGATGGACCTCGACCCGGGCAAGTATAAGTTCATAGTGCTTGCCGGACAAAACTCTTACTCTGAGCAGATGGAGTCGGGACGCGCACGCTTCGTCCGCTCTGACCTTACTGCCGGAGACGACATGACGGCACTCGACGTCAGACTCGAGACAACACAGCAGGGCAGCGACATGCTCCTTGTTGACAACCACGGACTGCCCCTCGACACTCTGTGGCACGGCATGGAGGTTGAACCTGTTGAGGTGTTTGCCGGAAAGCCTACTTACCACACCATCTCGCTCATGCGCGACACCAAGAAAATCAACGTGACAATGCGCGAGCTCGACGACCCCACACAGATGGACGTGGCAAACTATGACATGACCATCACCGACCACAACTCGCACATCCTCTGGGACAACTCGCTCGACGAGACCAGCACCGTGGTTTACACGCCGCACGCAACATGGAATACCGACGACCGCACGCCGGCCTTCGACCATAACGGCGACCCGATAGACGGAGTGGGCAAGATAGCTCATGCCGACTTTATGACATCGCGCATATTGTATCATGCCGATGCAAAGGACGACGGCATACTGTCTATAGTGAACAAAAACACCAATATGGAAGTGGTGCGCGTCAACCTGCCCGACCTTCTCAGCCGTCTGCGCACGAGCGAGGAGATATACCGCTACTCGGAACAGGAATTCCTCGACCGAGGCTACGACTATCAGCTCGATTTCTACCTCAAGGGCGACCGCCTGGCTTACGTAAACATCAGCATCAGCGTGCTGGGATGGAGCAAGCGGGTGCAGTTTGAGGAACTGTGATTTAAACAGCCAACCAACTTAAAAATCACGAATGTCTATGAACAAGAATATATTACATACAGTTAAGGGCGTTGCGGGATGCTTGCTTATGGCATCTCTTGCGGCCGGCTGTGCGCAGGAAGACATCGACACCGCTCCGACAGGCGGAGGCGGCATGTCGGCATCTTCTTATGTCTCGCTCAGCTTCGCATCGCAGCAAAGCACGCCTACGCGCTCTAATCCTACGGGAGGCGAAACGGGCGACGGACAGGAAAAAGGGCAAGCTAATGAAAATGAGATAAAGTCGGCCGTGGCCTTCTTCTATCAGGGCAGCGGCACTGACGGAGTGAACAGCAGCGGTACAACTCCAATCATGGCTGTAGCAACATTTAACGTTGGAAGCTATACCGAGCCGGGCAACGGCATCGACCGCACCTATACAACAACGCCGCAGCAGGTAGACCTCGACGACGGAACATATAACGTGCTCGTGGTGGCAAATCCGGGCGCAGACTGGTGGACAGGCCAGTCGCTCACGCTCGATGACGTGCGCAATCATATACAGACCACGGCATGGACAGCCTCAGGCTCTGACTATTCTGACTTCGTAATGACATCAGCAGCCGACGCCACGCTCACGCTTAATTCTAACCCAGAGAGCGACCCCGCAAAAGCTACGGTAAACGTAGAGCGCATGGCAGCAAGGCTCGACTATAAGGCCGAAGCGTCTTATCCTTGTACCGACCCGGCATATACTGGTGCCACAGTTGAGATAACCGGCGCAGCCCTGGTGAACAATCTTACTGCAGGCAGCTATATCATAAAGCGCGTTGCTGATGATGTTAACGGTACCAATCTGTCTTATCTCGGTGATGAAACTGCTGACGAGAACGGCGCAGCAACAAATTACGTGCTCGACCCATGGACGGCAAGAAAGAATGGAAATCTTTACGGAACATGGTTTATGAACGGTTCTTCAGACCCCAACTGGTGGGCAGGTTACGTTCAGCCGGGCACTTCTGTCTCTGACGGAGCCGAAACATGGCAACGTATAGGCTATACACTCGAAAACACTACGGCAGCCGATGCGGCAGGCAGCGACTACAGCACGGGCGTGGTGTTCAAGGCAAAGTTTAATCCGCAGGGCGTGGCAAATTATCAAGGCGGTGCAACATTCTTCGCCCTCGGCACACACCTATTTGCATCAATGGAAGACATGATGACATACGTGTATGGTGCCGACTTCAGTCAGTTTGACGATAAAATCAATGCCTGCGACAATTGGGCAGCCGTAAAGAACTTTGCGGTATCGCTGCTCGATAACGACCCGTCAGGCTATAAGGCTTTCCTGCTGGGGCAGGACGAAGCACAAGACCTTGCACAGGTTAAGGAAAGTCTTAAATGGAGCGCATATATGCTCAGCAATTGCGGCTATTCGGCAAGTCTGAACGAAACTTATAAAGTTGTGCTCGACCAGAACGGCATTGTTACCCGTAACGCCTTGCAGTCTTACGGAGTGCGTACATACGAAGACGCCACATGCTATTACACATGGTGGGTGCGCCACAGCAATGACAACAATGACGACGCAAAGGGCATAATGGAGTATGCCATTGTGCGCAACAACATCTATAAACTCACGGTCAACAGCATCTATTCGCTCGGAAACGACGTGCCCGGCGAGGACGAGAACATCATTCTTGATGTTTACGTAAACGACTGGCTGCTGCTCAACCCGGAGACTCTGCCTATGTGATAAAATGACTTTAACGAAAAAACACTGACGTTATGAACAAAATGAAACAACATATATATAAGGCTATGTTATGGCTGCTGCCATGGCTGTGCGCCGTGCCTCTTGCCTCATGCTCGTTCGACGACGACATCGACCAGGGTGGCGACGGCACCGCTACGCTGCAGCTGAGCATCACGGCACGTGAGGAAGGCGACCTGAACACAAGGGCAGACGAAGTTGGCACAAATGGTGAGTATATGCACAACCTCTGCGTGCTAATTGTAGACGGCACCAAAGTTGTTACCAAAAAACTGTTGCCCAACACTGATGATGAATTTGCCGGTAACACCGCAGCGCAGCAGGGCAATCTGAAGTCGTGGGTGTCAGACCCCTTCACGCTTCCAGAAGGCACTTACACCGTTTATGCCTTTGCCAACATTGATACTTATTATGATAATTTATGGGGCAGTCTTACAGGATTGCAGAGTGGTGCTTCACTCACAACTCTGAATGTAGATATAGACAATATCGTGCTTGAAGATCCAGCTGCAAAGCTTAACTTTGCTGAGGGCAAGTTTATCCCTATGAGTGCAAAGCAGACGGTTGTGGTTACGGCTGCCACTAAGAGCATCTCTATCGGTCTCGACCGCCTGGTCAGCAAGATAAGGATGAGCATATCAGGCAAGGCCGGCGCAAAGGTTACGGCCCTGTCGTTCGGCGGATATGCCGACAAGATAACTCTCTTCTCAGATAAAACGTTGGAAGGTGAGGCATACACAACGACAAAGAATATAACTGTTCCTGGTGACGGAACTCTGAAAGCTGACGGTACAGGTACAACAGGAACACTTGTTATTCCTGACTTTTATGTAAACTCTTCACCGGCAGACCATAAATTTAATGTCAGCGTTACTACCGACGAGATGAACGGAATTACATACGAGGCAACCACCTCAAGAGGCGAGCTTCCGCGCAACAGCATCTTCCCGCTTACGCTGCAGCTCAACGACTATGGCCTCGACCTTGCCGCGCAATGCTGGGTAAGCCCGATAGGAAGCCTGCCCGTGGAAGTTCAGATTACAGGCTTTGATAATACATATCAAATAGTAGTTCCCGAAGGATGCCAGTTTGAGTTTACCGTAAATGGCATAAATGGAGCAACAGCCGGTGTTACAGATCTTTCTTGCACATGGAACATGCCTGACGGCGTCAGCGGCATTGCCTTTGACGGCGAAACAACAGGAGTTACCACGGTTAAGGGCCATGTTACGGCATCTGCCGGCAAGACTTTTGATCTTAGCCTTTTGGTTACGTGGCAGGATAATGGCGCAACATATAACCGCACATACATCGTTAAACTTACCACGGCTGACCTTACGAACTATCCGTTATACAGCAAACAAACACGTACATCGGAGTTCGGCCTCGACTATCTGCGTCATGAGATGCTCAATATGTTCATAAAATAAATCAAGGAGGAACTAAATCATGAAATACAAACATAATTTATATACGCTTCTCATCCTTTTCTGCGCAATGCTCGTTGCACAGAATGTTGTGGCGCAGGTAGAAGGAGATAAATATCATTCATTTGGAGAGGAAAAGGTAGAAAATGTATCAGCATATGATGCTTCTTCTACCGGTACGGGTTCTGATAAGAAAAATGCCGTTGATGGTAAGGATAATACCATGTGGAAATCAAAAACGAGTTTTGGAGATGACAACTATCCTTCAATTTATCTTGATGTAGGTGAAAATTATGAAAAAATATCTAATGTACAACTTTATTTTGGTGATACTGGAAAAATTCCAGGTAGAATAGAGTTTTACTATTCTTCTGATAAATCATCGTGGAAATCTGCGGCTACAACTATAACGAATAATGAAAAAAGTTTAATAACTCAAGAGGTAGATTTAAAAGGTCGTTATGTACGTTTAAGATTTACAAGAAAGAATAATTCTAGTAGTCAACAAATTGGCCTTAGTGAGGTAACTTTTTATTCGCCCACAGTTGATTTGACACAAATATCAGTTCAGCATAAACCAGCCAAGTGGTACGATCTACGTCAAAGTCTTAACCTCAATAATGCTGCGGATAATTTTGATGAAGATGAAAGTCTTTCGATGAATATCGCTTATGATAATCAAACTGAAATTCAGGCTGCTCATACATTGATAGACACTCTCTATGTGCATGCAGGTACGAGTGTAACCCTTACGTTGCCTGATTATCTTAATGGAACAACCAACAACAAGACATATCAGCGTTGGTATAATTATCTTACAGAGGGAACATTTGCCACAGGCAATACCGGTAGTGGTGATATCGTGGATTATCTTACACCGGGAACAGCTGTAGGAAATAATGCTGCAAATGGCACCGGCTATAGATTTAAAAATGGCTATATCGGCCAACCCTTGAGTTCGGCCTGCTTGTATGTCATGGATTTCTATGTGCCTAAAACTGGTTATCAGAACTGGTATCTTGTGGCATGTGATGTTTCAGGATATACAGATTTTACGGAAGATTTTAGTAGCGACTCAAAGAATTCAAGTTTCGCCAATGGTGGTTATTGGGAGCCTACATTGTCTCACCGTTTTATTTACTTTATCCGCGTTATTGAGGATGAAACCAGTTGGGCTGCTAAGCAATTAAATGCAGGAAAGCCTATTGAAGAGAAGGACATCACCATGCCTGCCACACGTTTGCCCGACTACACAGATGAAATGGTTGCGCTGTCTATGGATGCCAGAAGCTATCTTACGCCTAATGGTGGTACAAATGAGGCAGATGGTGATATAACAGTAAGCTTAGATAACAATACAGCCGGTATAACTCTTTTAACAACGTCCTTATCTGGTGAAAACCGTGTAATATTTATAAATTATCCGGTGAAAAATTCGGACAATACACAGTCTGTAAATACACCGACAGACGGCAGCGATCCGAAAGCAACAGTTAATGTTTCAAGGAATGGCACTTTAGTGGCACGATATAATATTACGTTTAAAGAAGAGTCACGTTTGTTGACACAGACGCAGGTTAGCCAAGAGAATGCTAAAGAAAACAGTGCATATGGATATCGTATGCCAGACTATCTGAAGGAGAACTATGAGTTGCTCACAGAGCTTAACTTCGACTTTGATGATGCTGTGGTTGAAAAATATGGCTTGCCACAGTGTTATCCCTTCCCGCTTGGATGGAGTAGCAGTACCTATGGATTCTATGACGGAGGTGTTGAAGATGGAGATTTTACAGGCCCGACAGGTTCTCATTGTCCGGAATGGGGATATTATGGCATCTTGAATTCATATGTTGAATGTAGAGATAAAGATGGGAGTAATTGGGGATGGACAGACTACACATATAATGCTCCTGATGATGCAGACCCGATAAGATATAACAGCAAGGGCAATCAAAGTACATATCACTTGTATGCCGACGTGTCCGACCGTCCCGGTGTTATTGCCCGTCTGCCCTTTGACCGCAAATTGTGTCCATGTACGGAATTGTTCGTTACCGCATGGGTTAAGTGTGCCCGAGGTGATGCATCGGCAAACAATGCTGCTGCCTTGTTCTCTATTATGGGTGTTAAGAATAGAGGCGTAGGAACAAGTTCTACAAAAGATTATACACCTATATTTAGATACCAGACAGGACAGATACCGGCCACATATAGAAATGATGGCGGATTGGCTGGAAAGATACCAGGATTTGTTGAGCAAAATGGTACAACTGGTGGTAATAACGACTGGTTGCAAGTGTATTTCTCATTTATCAATACCAATAGTGATGATTTTGACAGCTATGTTCTCCAAATAGATAATAACAGTGCGTCAACAAATGGTGGTGATATATACATTGATGATATCCGTGTCTATGTGATGTCACCTAACGCTAAGGTTACACAGTTGGAGGCCACTTGTACAAACGACCGCACCTTGACAAACATTGAGCTTGACTGGGAACAGCTATTGTCTCGTCTTGGCTACAATGAAACAACAAATGATGAGGATGCCATAGATTTTTGTTTTGTTGACAAAACAAAATATAATAACTATTTGGCTGAATCAGGACATGAGACTGACTATAAGGGAGCTGTTGAGGCTTCAGTGATAGAAGTTGGAAATAACGAAGATCCTGAACAAGGAGGATATAATGGAAAATACCATACACTTTATTTCAAGATGCCTTTTGATCAAAATAAGGTTTATGATATAACGCAACGTCCGAATCTTGCAGCAAATAATATGAATGATGGCAAGGCATATTTCTATGGATATACGGATGAAGCCAATGTTAGGTCTCTTAGTGTTGACTTCTATTCAGCTCTTACTCCAAATCGTCCATATATATTACTTATTAATACTCACGATCCGTCAAATCAAACATTAGATGCTTCTGATTTTAATTATAATATAGATGATGCTTGTGTAATCAAGACAGAGTTTTATGTTACGGCCCAAAATCTGATACGTGTAAACGGAGAGGTCGTTGACCCGTCTACAGACTTCTGTGCTGGTCAGGTGTTCAACTTCTCTGCCAATTTGCGCGTGCCGACAGGTGTAAATGATGATGGTACGGCAATTTATACAGAAATAAAGGATGGCGTATATTTTGATTGGTTCTTCGGTACGGAGGATGAATATACAGAAGTTAATACAACGTATGGTGTATCATTGTTGGATGCTCTTACGGCCTTCCGTAATATTTATACAGACAATGAGGATTTGACAGGTGTTCCTGCTGAAGGTAACGGGGCGTTTACGAAAGATATGTATGATATAATCAGCCATTATCTGGAAAAATCGGGTGAAGAAGGCGGACAGCATGCTCCTTTGGTATTGCATAAAGAAAACCTTGATATTACTCTCTTGAATTCAGGGTTACAGTTGGTAGTTCAGCCTATACGTACATTAGTGCCTCCTGGAGGAATAACGGAGGATATATGGACTGCTGTTTGTTGGTCGTATATACCATTGGTATTGACTACTTCGGGTAATGCTCCGCAGCTGCATGCCGGCTTTAACTCAGTGAAATATCCTGCTGACGATTTCAATCCAAGTTTGCGTATTGGCCTAAGTCAGATAAAGGAGACAACAGCCGACAAGCCGTTGAGAGTAGATTTGCGTGGAGCTAAATTTTCTTCAGAAAATAGTAATGCGGCATCATTAGGTATGGTAACTTCTGTTTCTTCAGAAGTGTTCAAGAATATCTATCTTGTAGGCACGGATGATCCGGAATACAACAACGAAACGTTCTTCCCTGCTGACTTTAGCGAGTATTCGTTGCCGGTAGGATATTTGACAGAGTTGTATGCTGAGCCTTATGTCGAGGGATCGCAATATAACGACCACATGAATATTTATTTCGACACCACTACGGAACAAGAAAACGGCTTCCAGTTTCAGCCCAAGGAAGGATATACCTATACGTTTGCCGTTCACTTTGAAGAGCATGGATCGAATGTAAGTAACGCATGTTTCGGCGTGTTCACGGTCGACATGAAGGTGGTGCCCGAGAATCTAGTATGGAGTGGTGCAGACGCTACAAGCAACTGGAATAACGATGCCAACTGGAAGCGCGCGGATAAGTCTGCATTGAAGAAGGCTGATGGTGACAGCTATCCGACTAACGAGGCTAATACTACGGCCAATGGTTTCGTGCCGATGCTGTTCTCTAATGTTGTCATGCCAGAAGGAAGCAAGGCTGAGCTTTATATGGCAGGATATGGCGATGGCGGCGCATGGACAAATTCGAGCCGTCCGGATTATATGGAACTGCCGACAGAGAATATTCAGTATGACCTGATGGCTTATGAAAAAGACGGAGCGCTCACCACTCAGCGCTACCGTGTGAATATTTGCCGCGACATCCACTTTGAATTGGGCGCACAGATGCTGCATGCCGAGCAGCTGCTCTATAACAAGGCGTGGACAGACGTGGAGGTTACTCCGGGGCAGTGGACAGCCGTAAGCACACCGCTGCAGGGTGTTGTGGCCGGCGACTGGTATGCTCCTACGGCAACCGGAAGACAGGAGACAGAGTATTTCAAGGATATAACGTTCAATGAAAACGATTATAGCCGTCTGAATCCTGCCGTTTACCAGCGCAGCTGGAGCACCGGAGCAAGTATAGTTGAACAGGGCGGCGGCAACACTCCTGTATCGTTTACTACAGAATGGAGCTCTGCATACAACGACGCAAGCGTGCCATATATTGCAGGTGGCGGATTCTCCATCAAGGGCGTTACGTCCAAAAGCTCATTGCTGTTCCGTTTCCCGAAGGCCGACACTAACTATGGTGTAAGTACAGGAACTCTGAACCGTACCAATGCAGGCAAGCTGCTTGTAACAGACTTGTTGGATAGAAGCAACCCGTTAAATTACGCTCCAAAAGAAAATGTTACGGTTACGCTTACTCCGTCTGCTGACGGCAAGTATCTGATGGTAGGTAATCCGTTTATGGCTCCTCTCGATGTTCAGGCGTTTGTTGAGAGCAATAGCGACGTGCTGGCACAGAAATATTGGATTGGCGATATGTCAGAAGACAATGCGGTTGCTTTTACTGAAAACGGATGGTCTGCTCAGACATCTCTTATTGCACCATATTCAGTATTCTATGTTGAGGCTCTCGGTCATGAAACAGAGGCAGAAACAATTAATGATGCTAATGTGACTGTTAAATTCACTGCTGACATGCAGAAGTTTGAAACAACTTCAACAGGTGAAGGCTCACAGACCGCTTCTCTCAAGATAACGGCAGAAGACGCTGAAGGCTCAAGCAGCGCGGCAGTGCGCTATACAGCTTCGGCAAGCAACGGCTTCGGCATGGAGGACGCACAGATGATTAGCGGACTGACGGGCAATGCCGACAACGCTCCTAAGGTTTACACCGTAGCCGGCAACACGGCAGTGAGCGTCAACCAGCTGAAGGACGTACAGCGCATACCGTTAGGCGTTACGGCAGCCGACGGCTCAGTGGTAACTCTTACGTTCAGCGGCGTGGCAGCCGTTAAGGATGCCGCTATCTATGACGCCGAGCTGCAGAGCGAGACACCGCTCTACGAAGGCTATCAGCTCACGGTGAACGGTCCGTCATACGGCCGCTACTTCCTGATAGGTCACGGCTCGGGCACAACGGGTATAACCGAAACGGGCGCCGACGGCAACGTCAGCGTAAGCTCTATCGTTCCGCGCCAGGTTGTCGTTACGTCAGACACGGCTCTGCGTTCAGTGAGCGTATGGTCGGCAGGCGGTGCACTTCTGAAGAAAGTATCGCCCAGCGGCAACTTCACCTGCACTCTCAATGGTGTCGACAGCGGCATGGTTGTCGTGCGCACAGAGACAGAGAGCGGTTCGCAGGTGACGAAAATAAGAGTTAGGTAAGTTTTTTATATTTTGACCGACAGGTCAAGTTGCAGGAGAGAATGAGGGTGTGTCGTAATGCACGATGCACCTT
>UMJN01062625.1_pt1 | contig 10142 bp, 8 predicted proteins | sample 1966061 | NCBI WGS metagenome assembly UMJN01 (sample SAMEA4836149, study PRJEB28245) | human gut metagenome | biome: gut microbiome; material: fecal sample | place: Denmark | collected 2008
CCCGGCTCCGAACTAGGTTTTTCTGTTTCAAAAGAACTCATTCACTGTAAGCTCTCGCTGACAGCTTAGTTATAATAACACCCCCGAAAGCAAAAGTCAACACCTTTTTTCGAATTTTCTTATTTTTAGAAAAATACGGTCAATTCTGCATATTCAGTATTTTATCTGACTATTTTTTTTTACTCCATCATCAAAATCTTTTTCGGCTGATATCGTACAATCTGGTATACCATAACCATAGAAGAAGCCAGCACAACCCCCATTCCACAAAGATACAATATTATAATCTGCTGTGTCTTAATTGCAGCCTGCACACCGTTCGAAAGATCTACAGCTATTTTTATCACATTCGCCAAAGGATAAGAAAAAATTACCCCCGCTGTAATTGCCAGCAATACCGGGCAAAAAGATTCCATCAACATCTGCAGCATAATCCGCATCTTTGTTTCTCCAACAGAAAGAAGAATGCCAATCTCAAACATGCGATCCCGCAAATTCATAAGAATCAAAAAACTTAATGTGATAGTTCCAAGGATCACGGAAACTATCACCATGAGATTCGAAATCCCTGCCAGGCTCTTCAGGCTGTCGGCCACCGCTTTATAAGCTGAAACATTTACCGTATAGTCCATATCATATTCTTCTTTGATATATTCCGGCATTTTTTTCGCATCTTCAGCAAACGCTCTTCCTTCTTCCGGGTCCTTCAACTGCAATGTAATTTCTTTTACATTATCATTTTCATTCATCTCATAAACTGGTGTATCCAGGGTATAGATAGCATTTGCTGGGTTATTATATACCGCATTTCCACTGTAAGCTGCCTCGTTCGTACTGTAAATACCACTGATTTTAAATGTATACCGCTCCTTTGTGTATGGTGAAAGAACAGCTATGGTATCTCCTATTCCCAGTCCATTCCGTTCCGCAATCCCATCACTGACTACCGCTTCTTCTGCATTCTGCGGTACATGTCCCGAAATCAGTGTAACTACAGAAGAAACAGAACTAAAATACTCGACAGGATCAGATGATCCCTCCACATAAATATTTTCTGTTCCATTTTCTTCCTGTCCGTCCATAATTTCAGCTGTAAAGTTATCCGCCAGAGCAGCTGTCACCGTATTACAGCTGCCAAACCGAATTCTTTCATCAGCGCAGAGTTCCAAATATTTTTGATGTGAAATCGAATTCACACCGCGCGGCTCTTCACTGTATATCTGACGCTCATTCGATACAAGCACGCTTCCTCCGATGCTCGTCCGAATCTCCCATATCCGTTCCCGACTTGCCGCGCGGATACATAAGCCAAACAGGATCAGGATGGATAAAATCAGGAAACTTAAAAACATCAGAATTGTATTTTTTTTATGATAGGAAATACTGCGAAATGCTCTTTTGATCCAGTTCATAAAAACTTTCCCTCCCCCCCATGTTTAATCCTGCAATTTTTTCTTTTCCAGCCGTACCACCACATCTGCCTCCGCGGCAAATGCTTCCGAATGTGTAACTGCTATTACACATTTCTTATCTTCATGAGCCAGCTCTTTGAAAATTTTCACAATGCCAGCCGCCGTATCAACGTCCAGATTTCCCGTCGGCTCATCCGCAAGAATCACCTCTGCATTTGTCGAAATCGCACGCGCAATCGCTACGCGCTGCTGTTCGCCTCCTGAAAGTTTATTGATATTGCGTTTCATCTGATCTTCTGTAATTCCCATTCGTGTCAGAAGTTCCCGCGCCCGTTCTTTTTTGTTTTTAATCGGATTTGACGTAATTTCCATTGCCGCCAGCACATTCTCCAGCGGGGTCAGATAAGGCAGCAGATTATACGCCTGAAACACAATTCCAATCTTGCTGTTTCGATATCTTGTATAGCCAATTTCCCGGATATCTTTTCCTTCAAAGCACACGCAGCCGCTCTTAGGTTCTTCCAGCGCACCCGCCAAAGTCAGCGTCGTTGTTTTCCCCGATCCAGAAGGACCAACAATCGTGTAAAGAGTACCCTTCTCAAATGAATAGCTGGCTTTATCCAAAATATCAATTCTCTTTCCGCCGCTCTCGTAAAAATAGCTTACCTCTTTTAATTCCAGTTCTGCCATATTGTTCCTTTCTACTATAATCTAGTCGCCTCTACATTTTTCCAGTTTATCATAATGATGTGTAATAAAAATCACAGATTTTTCCGGCATTTCTTCTGTTATAATTTTATAAAGATATTCATTGGCTTCTACATCAAATCCACTGGACGCTTCATCAAAAAGCATAACCGGCGCATCTTTCAATAGTGCCCGTGCAACCACAAGCTTTTGTCTTTCTCCTCCTGAAAGAAATGCTCCATCATCTCCTATTTGTGTTTTTTCTTTTTCTGGAAAACGTTGCAAGTATTTTTTCACGCCACTTTTCCTTAGTACCTCATTCAGTTTTTGTCTGTCTGCTTTCCCCTCCAAATCTATATTCTGCACAATGTCCCCCAAAAACAACGCTGATTTCTGACTCACAACAGAAAAAAGGCTTCGGTATTCTGATAATTTTAGCACTTTTATATTTTCACCATTACATAAAATTTCTCCTTCTTCCGGTTCATAAAATCGTAATAGTAATTCCAAAATTGTTGATTTTCCACTTCCATTTTTTTCCAATAATAGCCACTTTTTCTCCCGGCTCAAGTTTAAAAGATACTTTCTTTAACACTTCCCTATCCTTTGTATACTGAAATCTCACATTTTTAAATTCTAATATTGGCGAAATCTCTTTTTCCACTCTTTTACTTCCACTTCGTTCCTCTTCCATATTCAAAAATGTATAAAGTCGTTCAGCGGACGGTTTGACACTTGCAAAATGCATACGCAGATCAATTAAACTATTTACCGGTCTTGTAACATAAACAGTTCAGGACTCAACAGCATAAGTCCAGCAAGTCCACTAATTACACGAAAAACATACGAAAAGCTCATCACTACATATCTATCTGTCATAGACGCAACCTGAGATACATCGCATTGTAACATTTGCACTATTTCCATACTATTTTTCATTTGAAAATAATGTTTTTTTAAATGCAATAATTTTCGAAATACATTGCAATACAAGTTCTTATAGAATGAATTATGTATTTCTGCAAAAGTTTTTGCCTGCACAACTTCAATCATTAAATATACCAGCACACAAACAAATAAACCGGCTACTCCATTAACAATTTGGGGCATATTTTTTTCGAGTATTCCGATGTCTGTGATCTGTTTTATCAATAATGGTTGCAGAAATACAGTTACTGTAGAAACAATAGTGCTTATACTCAAAATACCTATTTCTTTTTTATATTTGAGTAACTCTTTTAAAAAATATAAACATTTATTATTCTCTATTATTTTCTTCATTGTTCACAAATATAATATTTTTAATCCTTTAAGCAAACACTGATTCCTATTAGTCCAACCATACACACCCCAAGAAATATGTCCATCCAGACTATTTTCCCACTTTGCTTTTCTCCACTCGAAGGAGCCTTAAAAAATACTTTTTCAAAGCCTGTATCATTTTTATCAAAATATTTTTGTCCTATAACCTCTTCTTTCGTTTCATTCTCCTTCTTCTCAAGCCAATACTGGATCGAAATTTCCTGCATTTCTTCACCACCATATTCGGCTCTTTGATTATCTTTTGCAAGTTCTTCCGCTATTTTTCCGCCAAAAATCTTCATCGCACTATCTTGACTTTCTTCATAGGGTTTTCCAGCTCCCAAAAATAAAAATTGTCCTACTTTCTCCACGCTATCTGGAATCCGTATTTTTGACAAAGAAGAGCAATACATAAAGGCATTATCACCAATGCTCTCTAAACCATCATAAAAATAAATCTGTGTGATTCTAGTTCCCTGAAATGCGCTTTTTCCTACCTTTTTTAGTGTTTTTGGCATTACAATGCTGATAAACCCAGCAGTTGTATCACTGTACTGACCATCTTCCGCAAAGGCAGATTCCCCGATTTCAACAATGCCTTCGGATATCTGCACTGCCCGAAGATCCGTTTTTCTCAAAAAGCAGGAATCTCCGATTCTCGTCACTTCTTTCCCACCTACTTCTTTCGGTGTGACAATCACGCTTTCCGTCCCGATATAGTTTCGTAAAGTTACAGTTTCATCTTCTTCCACGCTATACTGGTAATCTCCCTCTTGGAGCCAGTCTGCCTGTAGCGAAACCTGTGTCGTTCCAGATTCCACTGCAAAAACGTCTTCCCGCCATACCAGCACCAGAACCATCGCTACGATCATTATCATTCTTTTTTTCTTCATGAACACCTACTTTCTGTCCAGCAATATAGATGCCGGGCTTTCTCTAGTTATTTTGCCGACTTGCAGAATTAATATCAAAAGGAAAAGATCTAAAATACCAAGAATCATCCCCGTCATGATTTTCCAGTTCCACTCAATGGACAAATCCGTATCAACAGTTACTCCCGTTGATTCATACGCAGCTATTTCGCTTGTCGGGAGCGCGTTTTTAATATTTCCCGACAGATCTTCATTTTCCTGCTCCACTTTCTCAGCCTGATTCGAAATCATCCGATCTGCGAAATACTCTGCTGTTGGTGTCGCACACAGCGCCGCAAAAACCAGGGCAATCAAAACCGGAACCAAATTCTCCAAAACGAACTGTCCTAAAATCCTTTTTCTGTGTTCCCCCATCGAAAGTAAAATTCCAATCTCACGTTTTCGCCCTTTGACTGACAGGCTGGTCAGAATGCCGAACAGTAAAATTCCGGCAGTCACAAATCCTACGATCATATATCCTATCAGACGATTCAATTTTTCAACAGGTTTCGCAACCATCTCATACCATTCCTTGTTTCGAATCAACTGATAGGACCATTCTCCAGATTCCAAATCCTGCTGTGATATTACCATTGGCTTTACGCTGGAACGTATTCCATTTTCATCGGTCTGTACAACATCATCCACACTTCCTATTTTTATTTTGTTTTTTGTTTCTTCTATGAATGGTTCAACTGATTTTGTATCTTTCAAATAGACCGTAACTGTATTAAATCCCACATTTTGAATTTTTAATGCTTTCATAGAATACTCACAGAAAATATCCAGTGGAATAAAAATTAAATTATTGTGCCAGTCATTCACAACGGAATCGGACTGATAAACCTCTGGAGTTCTGTAAATGCCTCGAATTTTGAAACTAATTTCTTCCGGGGCACTTACTTTATAGTATTCGATCGTTCCCTGCTCCATTTTATATTTAACAGTATCGCCCACATGGAGATGATTTTTTTCGGCGTATTTTTCTCCTACCACAGCTTCATATTTGCCCCGTTCTCCGTAGCTCAGTCCGCTTCCTTCCACAATCCTGTAACCCTTTGCCAGAAAATAGGTATCGTATGCGCAGTCCAGTGTTCCAACAGCCGTCATCGTATACATGCCTGAATCTTTCAGATAACCTTTTAGGCGCTGTTGTGTCTCCTCGCTGATATATGTTTCCGTATCCACCGGATCAAGCCAATATGTTCCCGCTTCCATGGTGTACCCCTGAACATAATTGCTGTCAATGAACTTTTCTACGATTGCGGACGGGATCGCATATACAGTACATGATTTTCCAGCTTCTCCCTCGGCCGGCCCGCGCAGAGTAATAGAGTTGGCCAATGTTTCCTGTGCTCTTTTCACTTTATTTCCACTTGCAATTCCAATCATCAGCATAGAAAATATCGCCAGGAAAAGTACTAAAAACAGTATGATATACATCAATGTTTTCGCAGGAGTACTTCTTAATTTTCTGCTTGCTCTTTTCAACATATTCTTTCTTCCCCCTATATATTTCAAAATGCGACAAGCTTATGTTTAATTTTCAAGTGTCCAAATAATCCTATCGCTCAATTTTTCTATTTGAGAATCACTTTTAATATCAACAACTGATATTTTTTTCAAATGCTCAAAATCCCTTTCCTTGTCAATTAATTTTAAAAAACACATCTTTTTTTGTTCAAAACTCGCGACCACGCTTTATTATTCACAATCCCATTCCATTCCAATTCTTTTTCATAGATACATTTGTTTATATGATTCATAATAAATTTTTTTGCATCTTGGTATGAACCTTTTTTATTTTTCCTTAAATAACATATCAAAAGCACAGTAATAATCGGAGCTGCAAAACTATTTGATTTGTATTCTTTCCCAACAATCTTCTTTAAAACGTCATCAAAATTTAACTGTATCGAATTCATTTCCGAAAAAGGAAATGATTTAGACACCGAAATTTCTTTTTCCTGCAATTTAGCAATATAATTTCTTACCCCGAAAACCCCATCAAAGCATGCCGGCCATGTAGGAAAGTTTGTATTTGATAGCGCTGCACATAATATCATTTTATTAGAAACCATTTGTTTTATAATATTTTCTATCTTTTTTGCATCTATATAATTTGTTGTTCCAACACTCATATGCACAAGTTTTATCTTTTCTTTTAAGCACCATTCTAACGCCGCTTTGAATGAATCAATGCTACCTCTTTCCCCTGTTTCCATAATTTTTATAGAGATAAATTCTACCTCTGGGCAAAAATATTTGATGATACTATAACACTTATCGCCATGTGTTAGTTTATATCTCTTTCTAAACAGATTATCTTTTTTTTCAGAATTGCACAAAACAACTTTTTTATTCTCATCAACATAGTATTCATTCTCACTCAGAAACAGCCCCCTGCTGTCCCGTCATCTATAATTACATATTTTCCATCGTTTTTTTATTTTTCATATGCAAATAGTCTTGTTCAGCTTTTCTTTTTCGTCTACATACTTACATTATATCTATATTTCTTCTTTTTTCAATATGCTTTTTGTACATATTTTCAGTTTTATTCATTATAAATTCACATAAATATTTTTTTCACAAAAACATGTAATTTTTTTTATATAAATACGTATATTTATAGATATTTCTTTTCATATCAGTTCAACCCCCATATTTTCCACAACTCTCAACTTTTTCCACTAATATCCTATTTGTTCTTTCATTTCCATTCTTATCCCCTTCTATCTAGCAGATTCTTCCGCTCTCAACTTCAGAGAAAAAGCGGTCGGTCTCCGCCCCACCCAAATCACAGCCCCGCGCCCCGGCACGTTACTCTCCTTCATACGGCATCCACCGCCCACACGCCGACCGCTTTTTCTCGTCCAACTCCCCACGTAAAAAAACGGCCCCACCAGGAACCGTTTTTCTCTCATCTTTTACAATACATTCTTCAATAACAGCAATACCGGATTGTTTTCCCTCAGCCATGCGAGTGCCGGATCGCCCTGGATCTGCTTCATGCATACATTCCCCCAGTGTGTCGCCTGAAAGCAGTACACCACCGCAAAGAAAATCCAGATCCACAGTACCGCGCGCACCACGCCGAGTCCTGCTCCTCCCATGCGGTTCAAAAAGCTGATCCCCGGAATTTCCGCGATCAGTTCCACAATTTTCACCGCAATCGTCACCAAGGCAACGGCCAGCACCAGGGTCAGAAAGAAAGCGATTCCTTTCATAATCTTTTCGGATACTGCCTTCGCCGCATAGGATGCCAGACTGTGCAGCTGTTCCTCCTGGTACTCCTGCACCGCGCCGCTTCCGAGAATCTGGTTCACCAGCTCCTCCGGCACGCCCATGCTCTCCAGCCATTTCTTCTGCACATCCTGGTTTTCCCCCGACAGAAATTCATTGTTTTCAAATGTCTCTAAACATTTCTTCTCCACATACTGCGGCAGCTCCGTCCGCTCATTCAGCACATCCGTCACATACGGATTCATCCAGATCGCCAGTCCTGTCACCAGAATCAGGGACACCATGGACAGCACTGTCCGGACCAGCCCCTTTTGATATCCAGCCAGCGCGGAAAGAATACACACCGCAAGTAATACGTATCTCAGCCAATTCATGTTTTTCTTCTCCTATTTCAGCCGGATCATCGAAACGCCGTCCTCCTCCGCGAGCAGATACCGGTTCTGCCCCATGCCGAGGATCTCGTGAATCTGTGTTTCGCTGACCACGCCGCTGTACTTCTTTCTTCCCTTTAAGGTATATACACACAGCTCCTGCCGGTTCGTCAGCAGAATCTGTTTTTCTTCTATCTGAAGGTTCTGGTAATAGAAATCCAGATTTTCATCCGCAAGCTGCTTTCCTTTCAGATTGTAGATTTTCATCCGGTAAGGATGATCGTCGCTCTCCCCGCGCAGAATCAGAACCACGCGGTCGTCCGCATACGCGCAGCTTAAAATTTCTCCATCTTCCGATACGCTCACCGTTTCCTTCGGCTTGTTTGTTCCTTCATAAACGCGGAAGCCGTTGTCAAAGAAGGCAACCCATGAGGATGTTCCCGCGGTTTCGATCTGCGGGCACAGCATATCGGTGTAGCTCGACGAGCTTGCAAGATTGTCCACCAGATCCTCGCCCCTGCTTCCGAAATTGTAGAAAGCGACCTGTGATTTCATCTTGCCGCCGTCTTCGTAAGCGTAGGAAACCGCCATCCAGAGTCCGTCCGCGGAAAGTGAGAGATCCATCGGATAGCCCGGGCTGTCCATGTTCGGGTGAGAGGAGGCGATCTCCGTTCCATCGGTATTATAGTATTTGATCCAGCTCTCCCCGTTGTTTTCCAGAATTGCCGCAACGACGCCCTGGCCTGCAACGGATGCTTTCACGATCGGATACGACGCGGCAATTTCGCCGGCCTTTCCATCGGCATCGTATACAACAATTTTGGTTCCGTTTTTATCGTAAATGGCAATTGCATCGCCGCAGGATATCATCTGCGGATTTTCCATGGTATAATGATCGCTCCAGAGGGTCTGATTTTTCTGGTCGCGCAGTTCGATGCCGTCGATACCGTAGCGCACGATCTTATTTCCGGATTTCTGAAACATATACGTATCGGTGTCCTCGGTCTCTGTTGCCTGTACTATGTCGTATCCCTGAAAAATACGCAGCTGAAGCCATACCCCTGTACCAATTCCGGCCGCGAGAATGGCTCCTGCAAGGATTCCAACGGTGATCCGGCGTCTGCGTTTTCTTTTTCTGTTTTCTGCTTTATACTCCTCAAGATCCCGGACTTTTGCTCCGTTCTCCTGTTCTTCTCTGTTTTTTCCGTCCATTTTCATTCCCCTTATGTTCTTTTCGGACTTATTTTCTGCCGCCCTTTCGGCCGCAGTTTGATTCCGCTCTAGTGTACCATATTTTTCTCTATTTTGGGAGGTATATTTTCTGCCCCGCATATATGAGATCTTCCACCGCGATCTGGTTCAGTTCACAGATATCTTTCACTCTGCTCATCGTTCCGTAATATCTCTCACTGATTTTCGAGAGGCTGTCCCCCTTCTGTACGGTGTACTCCTGCCAGACCTGCGCGGCGGTTTCTGCCGTCTCACTGCCGGAAGCAGTTCCCGGGGCGGACGATGGCTCTGCTCCCGGTGCTGGATCTGTCTGCGCCGTACCGGTATTGTTCTCCGCTGCACCAGTCTGCTCCCCGCCGGATGTGCTTTGCTCTCCGCTGCCTGCCGGATCCGTTCCGGATAAATTCTGCTCCTCACTTACCGCCGCGCTCCCGCTCTCATTTTCCGTTTCCTGTTCCGTTCCTGTGCTTTCCGGTATCGAAGTATTTTCCCCTGTGTTTCCCTCTTCCGCCGCTGATGCTTCCGCTGCACTCTCCGCCGTCTGTGTCTTCTCTCCCTGTACGTTTCCCGCCACTGCTACCGTCTGCTCCTTTGTTTTCCCCGGAAACGGCAGCGCATCTCCGTATTTCTGCGTCACCGTCACAAGAAGCGCCGCAGCCGCGCATGCTGTCATCGCATAGAGGATCGGCTTTCTGTGATCGTGTTCCGGCTCCTCCCCGCTCTTCTCCTCAATCATCTTCCGAAAATCGCTGACAGCGCGGTCGGGCACGCTCTCTCCGTTTTCGATCGACCGGTTCTGATTCTGATCGATCAGATACGACTGCATCGGCTCATTCTTTTCATAATAAATGTAAAAGCCTCCCGTGCTCCGCAGGGTGCCGCCCTCGTACGTATAGAAGGTTTCCTCTTTTTCCTGTCCGTTGACGCGGAACAGCGTCTTGTCATTTCCGCCGAAGTGGTTCAGATGCGCTCGGATGATCTGT
>UMJN01009384.1_pt1 | contig 9650 bp, 8 predicted proteins | sample 1966061 | NCBI WGS metagenome assembly UMJN01 (sample SAMEA4836149, study PRJEB28245) | human gut metagenome | biome: gut microbiome; material: fecal sample | place: Denmark | collected 2008
GGCTTTCCCTTTATCATTTACATCACCTCATATAAAATATATTTTATCATAAAGTAAGGAATATACCAAAAGAAATCCTGATTAAAGTAAACTTTTATATTATAATAAGCACAAATTTTTTATTTTGAGGAACCACAGAAGAAATTATATAATTTAATCATCTCATCTCTATCTTTTATAAATTTTGTTTCATTTATATTAATTAATATATTTTCAACGTCCTTCATAAATGGTGAAAAAGTTTCAATAAATTGCTTTTTATTAAAAAACAAAAATATTGACTTTATTATATTATTTCTTTTAAAACCAGAAGGGCATAAAATTTTAGGGTTAAGTTTAAAATAAATTTTATCATATTTTCTAAAAAAGGCATGATATTCACTTAAGTTCTCCGAAACTTTAGGTGATAGTTCACACATTCTCTTATAAAGATTATATGCATTATAATGATATAAAAAAGAGTTATTTTTAGTATAATAATATGTTCTATATAAATCAAAGTACAAAGAATATATATTATTAATTATTCTATTTTTTGCGGTAAAATATTGACAAACACTAGTTATTAAACCAACAATTATTCCACAATATAAATTTGTTCCAATTCCACACCAATCAAAGTTAGAATTAAACAAACTGCAAAAATAAAGAATAGGTGCTATCACAACTGACAACACTATAAAAATTATAGTTATAATTCTTGCTTCTTTCATTAATTCACCTTTCATTTTCAAATATAAATAAAGCTAATATGATACAAATCACTTATTATCTTTCTCACAAAACATATACAAGACAAACGCAAAATCATTAAAAAACTTTGTTGGAATTGTAGTTGGAATTACAAAATTAACTTTTTCAAATTCATATCTTAATTTAACAAAATATTTTGAAATAAATTTCAAATAATCATCAAAATTATTTAAGCGTTGTATTATATTTCCGTCTTTATCTATAACATCTAGAGAATTAATTTTAATTTTTTTAATAATTAATGCTTTATCTTTGTTAGAAATTAAATTAAATAATGAATCTAATGAATGAATTGTAGAAAAATTAACACCCTGTTTAAGTAAAATAGATTTTATAAAAAGTTCCTGAGCATAAGCTAAAGCAACATACGCCTGTCTATTAAAATAATTATTATTTTCTAATTTATACCCTAATTCTAACCACATACAAGCTTCTTCATATGCGGTTCTAAATTTAAAATCAACGCCATTTAAAGAATATTGAAAAGCATCATACCTTGACTTACTCAGATTTTCATATAGACACTCTATCGATTTATTACTATTAAGGTCTTTATTATTTTCTTTTCTATGAAAATTAAAAACACAACACATAAATATACCTCAAAATTTATATTCAAAAATGTTATTCATTATTGCTTTTATGCTGATTACAATATCTATGAGCTAATTGCGCATTTTCAATAATAGTTAGCCCACCATTTGCATATGGCTTTATATGATCAACATGAGCATCATCATAATTTATAATTCTTTGTCCACACAATTTACAAGTAGGATCTTCATTAAATAATTTAGTTTTAATTGAATCTGGAAAACATCTAGGATTTGTACTATTTATCTCTTGTTTCATTATATCCGCTAGTATCGTTCCCCATTTAGTAAACCTATAATTAACTGTTTGCGTATTACTTGTTTCCTTTTCAATACTCGAAATAAAATCAGGATCGTTAACCATTAAATCAAACATTCTATCTCTAATTTCATCTTGATGACGAATTAACACTTCTTTTTCATATCTAGTAAATTCAAACATTTGAATATCATATAAAGCAAGATTTATTCGTGTTTTTGACCATTCATAATCATTTTTACCTTCTACTTTAGTTAATCTTCTAAAGGCATTTTCTCCAAAAATCGTATAGACTTTATCAACGGTTTCTTTAAATAATTCTCTATACTCTGCAACTTTTTCTGGCGTCATATTTCTAAACTCTTTTATATGCTTATTACAGAAAGTTTTCATACTTGGTTTATAATTCAAATATGTTCTTTCTTTAAATGCAAAGAATCTTAAAATCATTCCCCTGTAAATCATTCTATTTTTAAAATTAGGTTTATTTATCATTTTATTGAATTTTTCATTTTCTTCTAATTCTTTTAATAAGTTCATATAACTTCCACGATAAATAGTGTTTCTAATTTCATCTTCATTTAAAGGAGTTGACCCAGTATTTAATCTTTCGAATATTTCAAATTTTATATCATCAGAAGACTCCTTTTTTATTACTATAGCTCTTATAGGAGTTCCTAATATTTTTTCTCTTTGAACATCTGTTAAATCACCCCAAGACTTTCTATTTAAATCCGTAAGGACATTCAAACTAGATAATCTAAATGGTTTATCATCATATAAAAATTTACCATTTATAAAAGATATAATTGCAGTTAATCTTTGTTGCCCATCTATTACACTATATGAACCATCTTCCTCTTCAGCAAAATATACAACTGGTAAAGGTATACCCAATAACATAGATTCAATTAATCTACTAGCTACTGCTTGCTTCATCACAAATTTTCTCTGATAATCTGGTTGTAATATCAATTTATTTCTAGTATATCTTCCATAAAGTGATGCTACATCAGGATCCTGTTTGTCAGTAACAAGTTTTCTTTCTTCATCTTCACCATAAGATGAAGAATCATCATTTCCTTCTATTTCATCATTTGAAACCAAATTATCTTTGAAATCTTCCACAATTTCTTCTTTTGTTAATATTTTTTCTTCCATAAATATAAACCTCTTTCATCGCTCATTTTATTTATTATATCATATACTAATTTTTTATTGAATCAGATTAAATCTTATAATAAGTAGCCATCTACCATGCTAACGGTTTTCCATTTTCGCATAAAAGGCTATATTACTGATTGCCAAAAACATCTATTACTCGCTGTCATTTAAATCTTTCATTGTCATTTATTGATTTAATTAACCTTACTTAATTGATTTACTTAATATTCTTTTACTTTATTTAATATTTTCCCCAACTGTATCAACATAATATTATAATTACAAATTGTATTTATTAAATTTTTTACATAATTTATTGTACAAAACATTCTAGTATATTAAAGCTTCTTGCGAACGTAGCAAATATTATATTAAAAAAAATTTTATTCTTCAATTCAACACTAAAGCTTTCCGACCTCAAGACTATCTGGGGACTTCAAACAAAAAACGAAAGCTTACACTCTCTTCAGGGGGAGCCTGCTCTCTTCAGTTAGAAGAGACCAAATTGTGTTAAACCCTTTAAATATGGGCCTTTTTATATTGGCATAAACCGTCATTTAACGTAGTTTTTTAGCATTTTTGTACCTAAATTGTACCTAAAATGCATATTAATTAACAAAAGCGTCCATTTTTACCTCGCCCATCCATAATCTTTCAACATAAACTAATAATTAAATTGAGTTCAATAATTCTAATTTATTTTTTTCTTTATTTAAAATATTTTGCATATATTGTTTCATATATTTCCAGTTTGGAATACCATTTAATGTCGGCAATAATATTTTTTCATTCATTAGCTTATCCTTGGTAACAGCATCTCCCCAATAATACTTGTTTGAAAAGGCACTTCTGATTACAGATATTAAATATAAGTACTCCAGCACGCCAATCTCATAATCTTTAATATGCATTTCAAAATTATGACTATCATTTGATACAAAATCATTCGCCTGATATGTAAGAGTAAACGTCTTTCCTCCAACCAGTATACAGTTTCCTTTTATCAAAGAATATTTGGTTGCATCAATATGTGCTACTACTCCATTATTTATGCTACTTGCTGTTACATATGGTGTTGTTCCTGTCCCATCAATTACATCACGAGATAAAATGTTTCCAGTATTGTTTGCTTCAAACAAATCATTCAAACAAAACATCTTCCACTCAGAAGTATCACATTTTGTATTATCTATATTATAATTACTTAATAATCCTAGCGACGTTTCAGCCTTTGCCTTTATTTTTTTCATATATTCTTCCATGAAGTTCCAATCTGGGTTCCCATTAATATCAGCAGGTAATTTTATTTTTTTATTTCTGATCCTATCTGGTATCATTCCATCAGAAAAAGAATAATTATCTGAAAATCTTTTCTCAAAAATTGTTTTAATAAATAAGCTTGCTAATGGATTTAATTTTTGAGTATTAATATAATACATTTTGTTTCCAGTTATATATTCTTCAGGCTGATAGAAGAAATTAGCGTTTTCAGCACCAAAAGAAATTGTATTTTTAGGATTTATATTATATTTTTCGTTCATTTTTACATACATATTTAATCCATTATTAAATTTGCTTCTCGTAACATATGCAATTTTTGTATCATTAGTTAATGCCTCTATAACATCTTTTTTATGATAAGCTGTTGAATTAACTAAATCAAATAGATCTCCTACTACGAATTCTTTCCATTTGTTAATATTTATTTTATTTATCATCGTTATCACCTTTTAAAGTTATTATATAATCCTCACCATCTTCAGTAACAACGCTCGAATACATTACTTTCTCTATTAAGTTATCATAAAAGTCTTTAGCGTCTATTCCATCTTCATACATCATGTAATCCATCATTGTTTTTGTAAAATCTTGTTCAAAAATTTCAAACTCTTTTTCTGGCATTTGATAGCTTAAGTGTTCACTTGGTTTAATCCACTGAATTGATTTGTCTCCACTTTGCTTATGAACAACATCAACAAATCTGTCTTCAATTTCTTGCCATCTATCTTTAATATCGTGTCTTCCTTGATTCTTCACTGTTTCTAATCCATCATCTTCTATATAACAAGCAAAAATTTCTTTTTCATTTTGAGGAATACCTGATTCAAATACAAATACCGATGCAGTTACTCCCTCTGAAAAAACTTTTTCTGGTAGTTTAATTATTTTTTGTAATTGATGATGTTTTAAAATTGAATCACTTTTATCTTTTTCTAATTTTTTATCTGGTAATATAAATGCACACATGGTGTGAGCTGGTACGCTATCAAGAACATTTTCAACAATTTTAAGGCATCCATATTTTCTTTCAAATGGTGGATTCATCAATACTTTTGTTATTCCCTTGCTTCTAATCCATTCAGCAGCCTTCAAAGTTCTGCTATCCAATTGTTCTAAGTTTGTTTTACCATCTTTATGAATTAGCATATTTGCGCAGGCAAGTGCGTATATTTCTCTATCAAATTCAATTCCAAATAACTGAGACATTTTAATTTTTTTTGCTTTTTGGGTTTGAACTCCACCGGCTTCTTTTATCATCTTACTCATGGATTTAACTAAAAATCCTCCCGAACCACATGCGGCATCTAATACTTTATCATCCTGATGAACATCTATAATTCTATACATAAAAGAAGTAATATGTTCTGGAGTAAATACCTGGCCACTTTCTGATTTTTTCTTATATCTATTAAATTCATTAAAGAAAATGCCCATAACGTCTTCTCCATTCCAATAGTCGGAATTAAGACATTCAGATATTTCCGTTACCCATTCTATAAAATTATCTATTGCTTCTTGATTGTCAGATGAATTCATTTTTATTTCAGAATAAACATCTAATAGTATGTCTAATTTTTGGTTTTGTCTTCTACTATCTTCCAAAGATTTTGCTAAAGTAGAATGTATAGACGTATGAAATGTTTGATAATTCATTCCTTTAATCAAGCTTGCTCCATAACGCTTTGCCACTAATGCACAAGCTGTAAAAATCATTCTATGATACAAATTTTTTATTCCAAATTCTACATGTAAACAATCATTTATTTTTTTTGATAAACTATAGATTTTTTGTTTATCTATCTTATTAACAATAAATAAAGATAAATAGTATTGCTTACTTTCTAATTTTTCTGATGAATCAATCATTTCGTTGTTTTTAGTAACAATAACTTCATATCCATTATACAAAATTCCAACAACCTTTTTATATTTTGTTAATACTATATTACAATTTTTTTCTAATTCATATAAATAGTTTTGTAAAATTTGATCAGAGTTCTTTGTTTCTAATATTATTGCTGTGTCTTCAAAATTGTCTGGCAAATACCATCCATCTGGTTTATCATTAACTCCCCTAAATCCCAATTGATTAAATGTTGTTAGCTGACCAACCCCGCTTTGAATTCCTTTTTCATTCTCAAATCCCAAAATTTTACCCGCATTGTCTCTTACAACATCTTCTGTCAAAAATTGTCTCATTTTTTTCTCACTCCTATACTTCTTTCACACAAATTAATCTTTTCAACCATTTTTATGTATTCATCAAAATCTAATATAACCACGTAATCCTTTCCATTTCGAGTCACTCTCAAAGGTTTCTTTGTGTCTTTTACTTTTTTAAATAATTTAGCAGACTGTCCTTTGCAAAATTCTCTTGTAAGGGTGGTATCTTCAATATATTTTTCCATACTCCCTCCTTTATTATTCTCCTATTATAATAATATCGCATGTAATTACTTTTGTAAATATAATTGTAACTACTTTTTTAAAACTTTATCTTGACTAATTTTAAATTTTAAATGATTAATACAAGGAATTGTATGATTAGAAAATGTACTAATGAGGATATTTCTGATAAAGAATTAGAAAAAATTATAAATCCCTTTTTATGATAATTATCATGAGTATATTATTACTTATGTTATGCCTGAGGTAATTACATTTTCTATTGCTAGTTCTTATAGTAGGAATGCGATGTGTTAAGCTACATTTTATCAACATTATAATTCTGCTAAAGATACTTTTAATATTAGTGATGATGAAGATTATGATAATATTAAAACTGATTTAATAAAGTTATTAAGAATGAAGTATTCTTTAGAAATCATTAGTGAAAATCCATTAGTTCTTAAAAAAATTAAGTATTAGTTTTTGTTCTAATACTCTTTTTATTATACAATTTATAACTTTCAAGCAGTATATAATAAAATGACAAAGTTTCAAGTTCCTAATGAGTGATGAAAAGAAATGGCTTATTATGCTTATGATAAAATTAAAAAATTTATTTCTTATGAAGAAGATATAAGATGAAAATGTGTATTTGAAATATTACATTATTGTGGTCTTCGTAAAGGAGAACTAAAAGGTCTTACTTGGAAGGATATTTATTTTGATAAAAAAGTATTATCTGTTAATAAACAAATAACTCAACGAAATAATCGTATTAAGTATGAATTTTTGGATACTAAGACAAGAGATATTAGAAGAATAGTTCTCATTATTAAAGTCTTGTTAAATGAACTTAAAATGCTCTATGAACAGTATAAAAAGAGTATTACGAATTTAATGATGATTTCTTTGTTGTATGTGATGCTAAACCTATAGCTGATTCTAATATATATCTTAGAAGAACTAAACTTGCTACATTAGCTGGTTTAAAGGTTATTAGGATCCATGATTTTAGACATTCATGGGCATCACTACTTATTAACAATGGCGCTAATGTTACATTAGTTGCAAAATATTTAGGACATACAAAAATCGAGGAAATACTAAATACATATTCACATATGTTTAGTACTGCCCTCGACTCTGTTGTTTCAGTTATAAATAACTTAGAAGAAAATTAACAAAATGTAAAAAAAGACTTGACAAAATGTAAAACATTTTTATATAATATCTCACAAATCCATTGATTTTTTCAAAATTAATTGGTATAGTTATAGTAGGTAGTAACATATTATATAATGTAGTATGTACTACAATTTTTGCTCATTATCCAAGTGGTAAAAGAGCGGCGAAAACGGTAAGATTTAGTTCTTACCGTTTTCATTTTGCTTTTTTTCCTTCTTTTGCATCTGTTTTAGCTTATCACAATATATAATTGGATATGCAGTTTTTAAATAGTAAAATGGCTTATTTGTTTTTTTATCAGTTCTTAATTCTAATATAATTAAATAATTTTCTTTTTTACACCATAAACAGTATTCTTTACCCCTATCATTTATAAATGAATAATTACTACAATTTTCATTATTACAATATGATGTTATATGTTTTATCCACGGAATTTTATTTAATCTATTTGGATCATACAATCTTGCTTTCATATCTCTAGATATAATATGCTCAAAAGTTTGTTGTCTTAAATTATAATCTAAAGTTTTTGTTACTTTAACAGGAAGTCCTTTAAATGTTAGCCTATCATTATTTCCTATTTCTTTTAAGTAAACATTGTAAGCTTTATCGATACTATCTTTGCTTACATCATTTAAATCTAACTTAGATGGTAAATTACATTTTTCCATATTTCTTATGTCCTGGTTCCCATACAAATATATCAAATTTTCCATGAAACATCTTAGGCCTTGATGTAGACGTCAAATTCTTACCCGATAGATTTTCTATTATTTGTATTAATTGATTTTTTCCATCATTAGTTGCTAATTCCCTATTTTTATAAGATACAGCACCAATCAGTAAATCTGTTAATTGCATTATTTCAACTTCATCGCTTCGTATTATTTGAACTCTATCGATTGTTTCTTCTGCAAAATCATATAATGTTCTATTTAAAACTGTTTTTAAATTTTTAACTCTTTCGCCGCCTAATGAGTCTTTTATATCCATATATATTCTATAATTATTTTCTATGTCTATAATTTCTTTTATCAATAAATAATATATTCTATTATACCAGTCATCATAAGATATATTATATTCTTTACAGTTTAAATTCTTCTTATTTGTTGCTACAACACATCTGAAATTCAATTTGTCGTTATCAAAAAAATATTTTATTAACTCTATATAATAATCGATCTTATTTTGATGAACCTTGTTCCACTTAGTTTCGTTACTTAATAAGATGCTGTACTTTTCTTTTATTTTTCTTATATCATTATTTATTTCATAACTGTACTTTTTTTCACAATACACAGTACCTATAACCATAATATCGTTACCATCATATTGAAGATGACAACTTTCATCACAATATAAATTATATATTTTTGACATAATCTTAATACCTCCTATTCTACTACTGATAAATATCTATCAAGCATTTCATTTTCTGCTTCTGTTACTAATTTAACAAAATCAGTATAATCTCCTATTGTATGTGCTTTATCAAGTGCTTCATAATATTTTAATCTATTATCTTTTTTAATAATAACTGGTACATATCCACTTCTCATTAATTCCATATTCATTATTAATCTAGAAGTTCTACCATTTCCATCAATAAATGGATGGATTTTAACCAATTCCCCATGTAATAATATTGCTCTTACTATTGGATGATATTTATCCCATTCATCATAATTCATTATAAGTTTTTCCATTAGTTCTGGAACTTTTATATATTGTGGTGGTCTATGTTGTGCTCCACTAATTATTACATCATGATTTCTATATTTTCCGGCATTTGCGTCATCAATTCCTTTTAAAACTAATTGATGTAATCCTTTAATATTCCATTCGGATATTTCACTTTTTGTACCAATTAATTCTTCTAAATATTCTATAGCATTTTCATGATTTATAGCTTCTAAGTGTTCTCTTACAGATTTTCCACCTATAGTAATACCTTCTAATACTACTTTAGTTTCTTTTAATGTTAATGTATTACCTTCAATACCATTACTGTTATATGTCCA
>UMJN01061535.1_pt1 | contig 9644 bp, 5 predicted proteins | sample 1966061 | NCBI WGS metagenome assembly UMJN01 (sample SAMEA4836149, study PRJEB28245) | human gut metagenome | biome: gut microbiome; material: fecal sample | place: Denmark | collected 2008
CGATTCCCTCCAGTCTTTTCGCTTTTCCGGAAGTCCCGGACATCATGCCGTTCTGCCGCCAGGTGTTCTCCCATCCGAAGGTCTGAATGTGCGTGCGGTAAGACACCGTCACATCCGGCGTTACAACCGGTGTTGGGGTCGGGGTTGGCGTCGGGGTTGGTGTTGGCGTTGGTGCCTCCGTCGTGGTCGTAGCTGCCTCCGTCGTGGTCGTTGTCTCGCCACCTGTTCCCGGTTCTGGATTTGTTCCCGGATCTGGGTTTGTTCCCGGGTCTGGATTTGTTCCCGGATCCGGGGTTGGTTCCGGCGCCGGTGTGACTGTCACGCTCTTTTTCTTGATGACAAACGTCTTGTCTGCCCCACGCAGATACGAAACATACAACGTTCCATCCGCCGCACAGATCGTCTGCGATGTAGAATACGAATCGAGTGAGACTCCTTCCTGCGCAAATTGGTCATTTGCCACATCATACCGGTACAGATTGGTTGTCCCTGTATAGGCACCCGATGTGAGCACGAACAGTGTTCCCTGCCTGCACACCGGAACTACATCCGAGATTGTGCCATCTTTCATTTTTGAGCAATGCCATGCTTTTCCATCATACCGGTTGACAAGTATGCCTTCGCTGCATGTGGCAACATACAGGTTTTTCCCATCCGTTGCCATGCCATACGTGCTTCCTTTTGTCGCTGCATCACTCACTTCTTTGTGGTTTCCATTTGCATCCAGGCAAAATGTGTGAACCGCCATCGTCCCTGTATTCCGTATAGACGCATACATTGAGTAGCCTATCGAAAGGAGCTTTGGTTGACCTGCAAAATGATTTGTCCCGGCGGTCGTGTAATAGCTTCCGAGATTGGTTGTCACGGACAAACTTCCGGCTTTGAAGCATCTCGCATATGCGGTCGTATTGTTCTGCGTGTATACAAGATACACGCCATCTGCGCCAGCCTGCATATCAAAATCCGTAGCTCCAGCAATCGTCTGTTTCTCTGTCACGCGACTGCAGGATGCATCCAACTTTTCAATCTCTATCCCTGCTGCATCCGCATATGCAAAATAAAACGATCCATTGTAGGAACAGAGCTTTATTTCATTTCCATAGTTCTCGGAGATTTTCTGCTGATATAGTTTTTTCCACGTGTCCTGCTCACAGGAATATAGCGTAAGCGCTGCATCATCTTTCGTATACGTAAGCACGTACGGTTTCTGTCCGCAAAGCGTCATCGCTATCTGGTTCCATGCATTTTTGCTATTTCCGGCTACAGAGGCAAATCCACAATCCGTCCATTTCGCAGAGTCCGAAACCTTCGGGAAATCCACCTTTAAAGTAATCTGACTGCCCTTGGCACTGCCGACCTCACTGATCACGATTCCAGAATTCGTTCCATCTGAGAAAGTCAGTGCGCCATCGGAGAGACCTGCGGAAAGGTCGGATTTGCCGATGGTTGTCCGTCCTTCTTCTTTGGAAAGATATGCTTTATAGACGCTCTCTGCCATCTGGGAATATCCTGTCTGCCCCGGTTGCGGACGGAACACATACACACCGGTCTGTCCATACAGATTGCTTAAGCCTTCGACTGCCGGGTTGATCCGGTAGACAATCACGCCGGATCCTCCAATAAACCGGTCATAGCTGTCGAGACCCGTATCCTTCTTCCGGAATTCCACAACAAAAAGCTCCTGCTCATTGAGCGGTGATTTCAGAATATATGCCGGATGACCGTCCTGCTTATCCTGCGTGTCCAGTGTCAGCGTCTGCGATGTAGTAACCGTATCCAGCATAAGCCAGCCGCCCACTTTCATCCGCATATACGCAAGCGGATAAGACATTCCATAATCTGCGCCGCCCATGATATCCCAGTTCCCGACCGGATAGGTTCCATCACTTGTATAAAGATCCGGGAAGCCAAGTCCATGCAGGAATTCATGTGCGAGTACACCGGATTCCTGAGCCATCGTCGTATTGCCTGCACCTAAAAACTGTGGTGTATTGATCATGTTATAATGTCCGACTTCCTTCCCACCATATCGTAAGTTCTTATCTGTCGGATAAAATGCGTGATGCGCGACGAGTGAATTGCCGGATGTCTGGGATTCTTTCTCCGACTTCATAATGACAGTGAGATTGTCGATGTATCCATCTCCGTCATAGTCTAACACCTGCCCGGAAAGTGCCGGAATGTTCGCCAGAATTTCACTCACAATCGTCGTATCCATATTTCCACCTGCCTGCACAGAAGCTTCCGTAACCGAAAGTGCACAGGCAGAAAGTGTTGTGCCATCATCCTGCGGGAAATAATTCTTCACACGAAGGTTTCCATAAGAAACAGCAGACAGATAATTCGTGAAAGAACGGTTCTTGGCGCCATCATACAACCCTAGGATTTTCGCACGGTTTGTCTGGAAATACGAAGCACCTTCCGCATCGCCCTTAAAATATGCAAACACAACAACGTTCGCATAATCCTTTGCGTCCGCTGCCTGCGCCATCGCCTGCGCGTTGTTCATCCCCCAGTTCGTAATAAATAAAATCCCCGCCAGCAGGATCGTCAGGATACGTCTCCCGTATCGTTTGTATGGCATATGTGTGCCTCCCATTTTTTGTCATAGTTTCATTATATTGGAAAGTGTAAAAAATAACAATTAAAAAAGAAAAACCGCATACAGATTTTTCTTCTCTGCACGCGGCACACACATTTTCCATTCAGAATGGAGGATTTATCTTCTTTTTCTTCGAATTACGACATACCCGGTCAGGCTTCCTGCCATAACAAGCATCATCCCTGCAACCGGCATCGCATCTCCGGTCTTTGGCGAAGCTGTGTCATTTGTCTTTGCCGGTGCCGTATCCTTGGCTGCCGGCTTCGTAACATCTGTATCCGGCGCTGCCGGTGTCGTCGATGGTGTAGTTGTGGATGGTGTCGTCGATGTCTTGTCCACGCCTGCAGCCTTCGACTTCTTCACAATAATATAGGTTGAGAACTGATTTGTCTCGAAGGAAATCGTTCCCTGCTCGACCGTTGTCGAAAGCTCGGTCAGCTTGCCATTATGGTTACGCACAACCGTATAATCATAGTTTGCATCGTAATTATCCAGTGCGAGATTCAATGTGACTGGTTTCTCAAACTCTGTAATATTGTTTTCCCAGTTCGAACCATTTCCCTTACTGACAATCTGATCCAGCTTCAGATCGACTGCCTGTGCAGACTGCGCACCGGATACCAGCGCCTGTGCAGCCGTCGTGTCATAGCTCTCTGCATCCGATACCGTCAGTCTCAGATTGCCGCTTGCGGCTGCATTAGCACCATTGATAATGCTTGCAGCCTCAATCTGTTTGCTGTTTGAATTCACTGTATCCGATACCTTCGTGAAAAGCCCCTTCATATGAACCGGACTATTACCCATAACAAATGTAAACGTCGATGTCTGCGCATCATCCGGCTGCAAGGTCACGCCACCGTTCAACTGCAATCCTGCGACCTGATAGCCATAATCCGGAACAAGTTTAATTGTTACCTTCTTTCCCGCCGGAACCGCAATATTTCCGCCCTTTGCATCTCCCGGATTGGCTCCGAACAGAGTTGAAAAATCACTCACACCCTCAATCGCGGTTATCTGCGCCTTTCCATGTTCCAGATATGCGTCCGAGCCAAAGGAATCACTGTCATACGCCCAGGTTACTGTCAATGTCTCAGAATTCTTATCAATCTGGATGTGCGATTCGCTTTCTCCTTTTTTTACTGCAAATGACCGTTCCCCGGAAGAGCCATTTGATGTGGTTCCCGGTGTAGTTATCGTATATGTTCCTGATGAACACATAACAGTAACTCGCGCATTCGAAACAGAATCCGCGAAACGATATGTTGACTGAGATTCCGGTGCCAAAGATACTTTCTGTTCTTTCATCAGGTTATCCATGGTTTGCGACCGAGAGTTTCCGGTATCATCAAGGTCCACATATATTTCGAAATTTTTATCCTGCGATTTCATATAATGATAGTAATCTGTATCATCTGCCCCTTTGAATGCATCGCCTTCTAAGATCAGGCAGATTGGCTGGTTACCAGCCGGTGGATTCGGATTACCCGGATTGTTACCACCACCCGGATTTGTGAAACAAGCTTCAAACTTCAATTCCGGCTGATTCGCGGAAGTTTCTACCGTATACACGTTATTGTTCAACGTTACTTGATTGCCATTCACCACTAACTGTACAGTATATCCATCTCTCGGGAAAAGAGTAACTGTTACTGTAGTATTCTCTGGTACCGTTACATTATCCGCTGCCCCCGTCAAGCTTCCGTTTGATGTCGTAATCGTCATCGTTCCGCCATCATACGTGAACACACCATCCTGTACGCTGTTCCATGGCGTATGATTATCTCCTCTTACAATGCACTCTGCCGCATAGCTTCGCATCACCGGCAGATAGCTCACGATCAAAAGCAATGCCATCAGAAGCGGTAATAGTCTTTTCTTCCTGTTCATAGCCTTGTTCCTCCTCTTTCTTTTTGTTTTCATTTCAGCGAAAATGCCCATAAACTAAAATAACCATAGCAGATTTTCGCCTGCTATGGTAGTTGACATATGTCTCAAATGCACAAAAATACGCTATTTTTCAGGGTTCCACCCATAATAGAACTGAATCAGCCCCATACGCGCCTTCGTCTCGGTCTTCTCATTCATATTCGAGATATGACGATAGATTGCTGCCCGTGAGATACCGAGTGTATGTGCAATATCCTGCACATTTTCGCCTGAGGAAAGCAATGCCCGGAGCACTTCCCGCTCCCGTTCCGTCAAGCTGTATTGTTCGCCGAAGGCTGTGAATTTATCCGTCGTGGACAGATCGGTCTGCTTATCCTCCGGTTTTGCTGCCCCGCCTGTCTGCTTATTCTCCGCTTCCGCTGTCCCGCCTGTCTGTGGCATCAATGCGGATGCTGCAGCTTCCATGCTTCTAAGCTCCATCCCTATCAGAATGTTCTGGTACGAAAACGCCAACACGCTGATCAGAAAAAAGAGAATGACCGCAACAATCATCACTTCATACCGCACAGAAGCGAATCCACCTGCCAATGTCATGATCATCAGCGCGCATACATTATTCACAGCCCGGCCCAATCCGGCCCAGAGCTTCGGTTTCGCACTATGATAGGAGATATCCATAAATCCAACTGTGAAATATACCGAGAAAAAGCCTGCAGACAGATAAAATACAAGCAGCCCCAGCAGGAAAAACAGTACTCCACCCGCGATCATCATCTGCACATATCCCGCATGCAGGATAATACAGCCCATGCATACGGCTCCAATGCCGAACGCAAGCAGTCCGGTTCCCCCGGTCACCCACGGACTCTTATCCGCGAAGAAACCGGAAATCCAGTTGTACAGCAGAAACCCGATTGCGCTTACGCCAAGCATCTGATTCTGCGCACGCACTACGCCTGATGCATCTGTCACGTACATCATACAATTATCAAACAGGTATTCCGTTCCCAGAAATGCGAAGAAAAATACCACAAGCATGATGATATTCACATATATAGTTTCTTTTTTCGCATTTGCCTTCATCGTTTCTATCCTTCCGGCTTCCCGGTGTTTTATTCCTCTGCACTTTCATCGTCGGCGTCAGTTTCTGTATCATTTGCAGGTGCATCATCCACCGTTTGTTCCGCATCGTTGTCCGTGTCCCCGGATTCCTCGTCCAAATCCTTATCAACCTCATGCAACAATACGCTCTCATCATGTGCATGCAGGTCTTCTTCCGGCAGGTATGGCTTGAAGCATCTGAGCATAATGTACGCCCACAGATAACCAACCGCACCGAATCCAATCACCACATACACGATGATTGAAATAATGATATCGTAATAGAAACACCACGCAATCACAAGATAAGTCAGCAGCATCAAAAGTGTCATCGGGAAATTCTTGATGCTCATCAAAAATGCATTCCGAAGCTGCACCTTCCACGAATTATCGAACTTCGCCTGCAGGGCGAATGTATAGATAAACGTCATAACTGCCAGGGTGAGAAGCACGACGCTCACGAACAAAAACGGTTTCGCGAGTGCATTTCCGGTTGCCTTCCACTGTGTCATCCAGAACCAGATATCTACCGACAGGATGAAAAATGCGACTAAAAAGAGCAGCCACATACCGGTTGCCTGCTTGAAGTTCTGCTTGAAGCTCCGTGTATAGAACTTCCAGATATATCCGTCGTCGCCGGAAATTCCTTTCATCGCCGTATAGTAAAGTGAAGTAAATGCTGCGCCGATCGTGATAATCGGAACGCATGAGAGTACAAACAGAATGGAAAGCAGCATCGCATCACCCACTCTGCTCAGCATCCTTATAAATATATTGTCGTAATTCATTCCTGATTCGCCGTTATCTGCCATGTATCCAACACTCCTGTTTTCTTTTTATTTTATCCCACCAACAGACCGCATCCGGTCCGCAGTCGTTTCCGGTATGCTCCTGCGTCGTATCTGCAATCATCCGTACCAAAACCGCACATAATAGTTTATGATACCATCTTCGATATTTATTTTCAATTAGATATCAAGTTTTTTACGCCATTTTACTTGACAAAACGCAGTTTTACTTCTAGATTATAGAGAGCGTGAATAAAAAGGCTGATAAACAGAAACACCTACTACATATAGGAGGAATATCATGAAGACACCATTTGTAACGAAAGCACAGATCGAAGAGATCGTAAAGACATACCCGACTCCGTTCCATATCTACGACGAGAAGGGCATCCGTGAAAATGCAAGAAAATTAAAGCAGGCATTTGCATGGAACAAAGGTTATAAAGAATATTTCGCAGTCAAGGCAACTCCGAACCCAACCATCCTGAAGATTCTGAAGGAAGAGGGCTGCGGTACCGACTGTTCTTCTTATACTGAGCTTCTGATGTCAGAGAAAATGGGCATCACAGGTTCTGACATCATGTTCTCATCGAACGACACACCAGCCGAGGAATTTGTCCTCGCGAAGAAGCTCGGTGCGAACATCAACTTAGACGATTACACACATGTACAGTTCCTGAAGGATACATGTGGTGTTCCTGAGACAGTATTCTGCCGTTACAATCCGGGCGGAACCTTCTCGATCTCCACAACCATCATGGACAACCCCGGCGATGCCAAATACGGCATGACGAAGGAGCAGTTGTTCCAAGCATATACGGAGCTGCGTGACGCAGGTGCGAAGAAATTCGGTCTGCATTCGTTCCTTGCAAGTAACACGGTCACAAACGACTACTACCCGACCCTTGCAAAGATCCTGTTCGAGGTCGCTGTTGAGCTGAAGGAAAAAACCGGCATCGAGCTTTCCTACATCAACCTGTCCGGCGGTGTCGGTATCCCGTATACACCGGATAAGGAAGGCAATGATATCCTGAAGATTGGCGAAGGTGTGCACAAGGTATTCGATGAGGTGCTTGTCCCTGCCGGACTTGGCGATATCAGCCTGTTCACAGAGCTTGGCCGTTTCATGCTTGCCCCTTATGGACATCTGGTTACAAAGGCAATCCACGAGAAGCATATCTACAAGGAGTACATCGGCGTCGATGCCTGTGCGGTAAACCTGATGCGTCCGGCTATGTATGGTGCTTACCATCACATCACGGTCCTTGGCAAGGAAACTGCACCTTGTGACCACACCTACGATGTGACCGGTTCCCTGTGCGAGAACAACGATAAGTTCGCGATCGACCGCAAGCTTCCAAAGATTGACATGGGCGATTATCTTGTAATCCACGATACCGGCGCACACGGCTTCGCAATGGGTTACAACTACAACGGCAAACTCAAATCCGCAGAGCTACTTCTGTGTGAGGACGGCAGCGTAAAGCAGATCCGCCGTGCCGAGACACCGGAGGATTACTTCGCAACCTTAGATGGTTTCTGGGATGTAGAGGTGTAAGAGCATATAAATAAGAACGTGTAAGACGGAAACACCCCACCGGTCATAAATCGCACCGGTGGGGTATTTTATATTTAAAAAGGAAAGGGTTTTAAATTGTGATTACTTTACATTTTCTATTCCGTCCCCCTGATAGGCGACACGGAATCTGCCATAAGACACATACGTCTTAGCCTTATGTTCCGGATCCAGAGGATCTGTCACGGATATGTAGGTTGCTGTCCCATCTAATATACTATCAAATGCATGGATCGCATCTTCTAAAATATCCGGATAGAGGGAATTGCCGAATCCTCTGAAATCATGATGGGAATTATACATCAAATCATATTTGTCCTTCATGGAACGCAGACGTTCAAGTCCTGCCTTCGCTTCCCGGATCCGTTCTTTTTCCCGTCCCGGCTCCGGAACCGCCAGATAATAGTTGCAGTTGCAGGCATCTCCAAGCAACAGTGTCTTCGTCTTGTCATCCAGAAATACCATCTCGCCAAATGTATGTCCCGGACAGTGATATGCCGTCACCGTCCTGTCTCCAAGTTCAAACACCTGCCCATCCGTAAGCGGAAGCTTCTCCGGTGTCTTCGGCCATGGCCGCACATCCTCATCCAGATTATAGTCGTAATGTTTATCCGCCCGGTCTGCAATGATCTTCGCATAGCTCTTACGGAAATCCACAGTCGGAAGTGTATTTCCGCTATCCCAGTCCATATCCGCCGGGTGAATATAGATCGAGTCGAAGAATCCGGCTCCGCCAATATGGTCGCCATGGTTATGGGTCGCCACAACATCATACGGTTTATCTGTGATTTTGTTCTCTATAACCCATCTGAGATCCCCGATTCCGGTTCCACAGTCTATCACCAGCGCCCGTGTGCTTCCAACAATCACAAACACACTCACACAGTCAAATTCATCAATCTCGTAAATTCCATCTGCAAACTCATAATACGGTAATTTTCTCGTCACCATGTCTCACGCCTTCTTTCTCTTCTGTCCGCCCTGGTAGCAGTCGATTGCAACTGCGAGAAGCAGGATCAGTCCTTTAATAACACTCTGGAAGTTGGAATTAACGCCCATCAGCACAAGTCCGTTATCGAGGATACCAAGGATGATAACACCGACAACCGTACCGCTGATTTTTCCTTCACCTCCGGCGATGCTGACACCACCTAAGCAGGCTGCCGTCATACAGTCAAATGCATAGGAGCTTCCTGCGCCCGGCTGCGATGCGTTTGTTCTGGCAACCATGATGATTGCTGCAATGCTCGCTGCAAATCCTGCAAAAGAATACACGAGTACCGTCAGTTTATTGACATTGATACCTGCAAGTCTGGCTGCTTCTTTGTTTCCGCCAAGTGCATAAATATTTCTGCCAAGGTATGTCTTGTTCATGACAATCCAGCCAAATACGATGAAGATCACAAACAGAATAACCGGAATCGGAACCGGTCCGACATATCCCTGTCCGACTGTCAAAAATGCTTTCGGCATACCGGTGATCGGATAGCCACCTGTGATCAGATATGCCACGCCCTGCAGCACAAGCATCATGGCAAGCGTTACAATGATTGGCGCGATATGCAGCTTGATGGCAACAACGCCGTTGATGGCACCAAATGCAACGCCAAGTGCAATGCCGATAATCACGGCAACCGGAATCGGCAGCCCGACATTTACCATACAATAGCCCATAACCATGCCGACGACC
>UMJN01043903.1_pt1 | contig 9637 bp, 10 predicted proteins | sample 1966061 | NCBI WGS metagenome assembly UMJN01 (sample SAMEA4836149, study PRJEB28245) | human gut metagenome | biome: gut microbiome; material: fecal sample | place: Denmark | collected 2008
AACAGGAGTGGAATCAGCTTACTGTGCAGGAACATATGGAACATTATCTTGAAAAAGGGATGGATAAAAAGAGTGCGATGAAACAGGTAGCAAAAGACCGCGGAGTAAGTAAAAGGGATATTTATCAGGAACTGTTAAAAAAGTAATCCTTTTTTCTAAAAATTAAATAAATGAATTCTTAAGAATTCTATAGTTGAGAAATGTTATCAACTGTAGAATTGACAGGGAGTATAAAAACAGGTAATCTTTTAAATAAACTAACCGATGTTAGAATTGAGTAACATAAATTAGTTTTAAATGGAAACCTGTTTTTTTATTAAGTTTATTTGAGAGAGAGAAAGGGAGAGAAACAAATGAGAAAAATTAGTTCATTCATTATGGCATGTGCAATGTGCCTGTCAATGACAGTAGTGGGAACAGTTGCACCACAGGTAGCGGTACAGGCTGAGGAGACAGCAACGGTAGAATTAAAGGAAGCACCAAAAGCTCCTTCAACATATAAGACAGTTGCTGGATATGATTGTCAATTGAATTATGGCGATGATGCTGAAGAATGGCTTTCAGCAATTGATAAGGTTGAAGTAAATGGAATAGAGTATGAAAAAGCAACTTCTTCTTAATAGTATATGGAACAATGCGAAATATTATGCTAAGGCAACGCTTGATTCCTCAGATAGTACGGATGTAAGATACCTATTAATTGGAGAGGGCAAATTTGAAAAAGATGAATCAGCAGTTAATAAAGTTGTTATTTCTGCAGATGGATATAAAGACTTAGTATTGGAAGTAAATAAAGATGGTAAAACAGTTGCCATCCACACAAAACACACAGGCGGAACAGCTACTTGTACGAAGAAAGCAGTCTGCGATTTCTGTGGAGAAGAATACGGAGAGTGCGCATCTCATAACTATGGAGATGAATATGAGTCTGACGGAACTTATCACTGGAAGAAATGTCAGAATGAAGGTTGTGATGCTACGACTGAAAAAGAAGCACATAAAGGTGGCGAAGCTACAACAACAAAGAGAGCAGTCTGTGAAGTATGTGGAGCAGAATATGGAGATTTAAAGCAAGAAGATCCTAAGCCAGCAGACAAAACAACAGAAGGTAAAAAAGATGATACAAAACCAGCAGAAAAACCAGATAGGAAAACTGTAAAAGCAAAAAAAGTTGTTGTTAACAAAAAGCGTATTGTGTTAAAGAAAGGCAAAAAAGTTAAACTTAAAGTAAAATTAAAACCAGCCAATGCGACAGAAAAAGTTACCTTTAAGTCTTCTAACAAGAAGGTTGCCAAAGTAACAAAGAACGGTGTTGTAAAGGCCGTTAAAAAAGGTAAATGCAAGATTACTGTTAAGACAGCAAGTGGAAAGAAAGCAGTTGTTAAAGTAACTGTAAAATAGGAGAAACCGGATATGAATAGGAAGGTTAGAAATTTATTAGCTAGTGTAGTTTTGGGAGTGTGTTTACTTGCATTATCCTTTATTCCTTCATTTGCGGCAAACTCTGCAAATTCTGCCAGTGTCGGCAATGTAGAAGCAATGAAAGAAAATGTAGTTTATGATTTTCAGAGTCTTTCTTTTGCGGATGCACCTGACTATGTCAAAGGAATAAAAAGTGTTTCTGTAAATAAAACAAAGTGGGAAGAAGCAAGTTCTCGTTTATCTTTAATGAGACGAGAAGCATACTACAGAAATACAGATGAAAATAAACTTTATTTTGATGGTTCTTCTGACGGCATGTTAAAGAGTGGAAATATTCTCACGATTGAGAGTGAAGGATATGAAACGCTGTACTTACGTGTGATAAAGGCAACAGCAGATACATTTACTGTTAAAAAGACAGATTCAGATGCAGAGACTCCTTCAGGACCTTCTGATGGAATTAATACGCTTCATGTAAGAATACGAGGAAGCTTTGAAAGTGCTTTAGAAGGACAGAAGAAATATGATGCAATCAGTGGAGCTTCTACTTCTGTTACGACAAATAAAAATAGTGATGTGATTGTTGAAGCAGCAGTTCTTCCTGATGGACAGGAGCCGAAGAACAGCGACTGGAAGCCGTTAAGTGAAGTAATCACAGTAAATAAGAACAGAACAAAGATAAATATTGATACAGAAGCCTGCGGAATGGAAGGTGTTTATTCTGTCCACGACAGTTCTCTTTCTTTATCAGGGGAACCGTTAAAAGCCGGCTCTTATCCAATTAGTGTAACAGTAACGGATGAGAGCGGTCGTACTGCGACAAGTAATGAGCTGAATTTTAAAGTTTATACTCGTACAGAAGTACTTGCAAAGCAGCTTAAACTTGAGAATTGTAAGCAGACAGCGGATGGAAAGTATATGTATGATATGGAGCCATGGGCAATCGCTTCTTTTGGTGGAGAGAACGAAACCGTTACGGTACCAAAGGATATTAAAGCATGGTACGGTTCTCATACAAGTGGAACTTATGGAGAACTTGGTTATGCTGTAGATGGTAGTCCAGTACAGACATTGATTGTTCCAGATGGCTGTAATCTTACTCTTGTAAATATGAAAGTTTTCAGCAGCGTAAATATTGTTGTAGAGAATGGCGGAAAGCTTGTTCTTCGTGATTCTTCTATTCATGGAAATATTGAAGTGAAAAGTGGCGGTAAGTTCTCATCAAACTATGATGATTATGGCAGTCAGTTTCTCACTGGTTCTTCAATTAATGGACAGTTGATTTTAAATGATGGAGCAATTTTAGAAAATTCATCTATTTATTCTAACACCAATTTTATATCAAATGGACATATCATAAGACAGAATACGAATCCTGTTATTGTTGTAAAAGGAAAGGTTACCGTAGATGGGCAGGTATTTGTAAAGGGAGATGAAGCAGCAACCGGACAGGATGAAACAACAGGAAAAAGTCTTTCCGGGCAGCCGGCGATCCGTATTGAGAATGGTTCCTTAGATATTAAAAAAGATTCCGTAGTAGCGGTATTTGGTGGAGGATATATCGCAACAACATCCGTTGGCGGCAGCGGAATTATTTTAGATAATGGAAGTATTTCCGGTGAGGGAACATTAATTGCATTTGGCGGTAACGGTACATATGATGATGGCGCAGATGCTATCAGCGGTAATGGTACTGTTTCTGTAAAAAATGTTTATGCACAAGGTGGCTGCAGCAGTATACCAAAAACAGGTTCTACTGCGGGAAAAGCAATCGCAGATGGGGTAACGCTTGCTAAGACATCCAATCGGACATTGCTAAACGGTAAGGAAATCAAGGATAACTATGGAACAATTTCTGAGTTGTACTGGTCAAGTATTACAAAAGTTCCAGATGTGAGCAAGTATGTGATAGAAGTAAATGGTTCTGATGAAGAGGATAATACGAAACCAGGCAGCTCTGAAGATAAGCCAAGCAATAAGCCGGATGATTCAGGGAATAATTCAAATACGAAGCCGGGAACATCTGAGGACAAACCAAACACGAAACCGGCAGCTTCAGAAAAGAAGCCAGCTTCAGATTCTACAGTTAAGAAAACAATAAAAACAAAGTCTTTAAAAGTGAAGAAGACAAAAGTTACTTTAAAGAAGGGAAAGAAATATAAAATACAAGCCAAGAAGATTCCAGCATCTTCTACTGCTAAGATTATGTATCGCTCTTCCAATAAGAGGATTGCCAAAGTAACAAAAAAAGGTGTTATTAAGGCCTTGAAAAAAGGTAAATGTAAAATTACTGTAAAGACCAGTGATGGAAAAAAGAAAGTAATTATAGTAAAAGTGAAATAATTGAAAGAATTCGGGAGATGCTATATTTCCCGAATTTTTTCTGTATAAAAAACTTCACAATAGGAAAAAATGTGGTAGAATTTATTTGTTTACAGACTTTTTTATAAGGGGTGTTTTGCGCCCATTTATAAGTATACCAAATGTGACATAATATAGATATGTACAGTAACCTGAGTAAAGTATGATTTTACAGGATTACTGTAGAAGTAAGGGAAAGAGGACAAACATAATGGAAGAATACTTGCGTACCTATTGTGAAATTGATTTAAAAGCAATTAGGGAGAATTATATAAATATCAAAAAGAAAACAGGAGATAATGCGATGACTATGGCTGTCATAAAGGCTGACGGTTATGGACATGGTGCAGTGGAAGTAGCACATTATTTAAATGATATTGCAGATTATTTTGGTGTTGCTACAATTGATGAGGGAGTAGAACTGAGAAAGGCTGGATTAAAACAGCCAATTTTGCTTCTTGGCTATAATTCCCCCTCTCTTTATTATAAGAATTTGGAGTATGGTGTAGATCAGACGATTTATTGCTATGATACGGCTAAGGCAATGTCTGAAGCTGCCGTAAAGGCAGAAAAGACGGCGAGAATTCACATCGCATTAGATACCGGAATGACAAGAATCGGTTTATCTCCAGATGAGAAAGGGCTTGCGATTGTAAAGCAGATTGCAGAGTTGCCCAATATAAAGATTGAGGGGTTATTTACCCATTTATCCTGTGCAGATATGACAGATAAGGCATACACAGAAAGTCAGATGGAGAGATATGATTATTTTGTTCAGTTACTTGATGAAGCGGGAATTGAAATTCCAGTAAAACATATCTGTAATAGTGCCGCTATCATGGAATATGAAGACCATCGTTATGATATGGCAAGGGCGGGTATTATTCTTTATGGAATGTATCCTTCTGATGAAGTGGATTTCTCTAATTTAGATCTGACACCGGCCATGAGCTGGTATTCTCATGTAGTAAATATTATGGAGCCAGAGATGGAACGAGGTGTAAGTTATGGAGCGACTTATATTGTTGAACATCCATGCCGTCTTGCTACAGTATCTGTTGGATATGCGGATGGATATGCAAGAAGTCTTTCTAACAAAGGCTGGGTATTGATTCACGGACAGAAGGCACCGATTGTCGGAAGAGTGTGCATGGATCAGATGATGGTAGATATTACAGATATTCCAGATGTGAAGCTTGAAGATACCGTTACCTTGATTGGAAAAGACGGGGATAATTATATCAGTGTTGAAGATATGGCGAACCTTGCCGGAAGCTTTAACTATGAATTTGTTTGTGATGTAGGAAAGAGAGTTCCTAGAGTGTATAAAAGATAGATAATGGACATTCATACAGGATACGACAGACAGCAAGATATTTATGCAGTATGCGGATTTTGCGATGTATCAGATTAAACATACCGTTAAGAATCAGTTTGGTTACTTTGATATGGAAGCATACCGTACAAGCCAGGAACAATATAATGAAGAAAAAGGTTGAGAGAGTTTGAGTGGTTTATGCTGAATATATTGTGGGTGATTATGATTGCCGGAGGAATCTTCTTTGCGGCATTTCATGGCACAATGGGGCAGATAACAGAAAGTTTTATTTCATCTTCAACAGAGGCGGTGAATTTATGTATTTTTATGCTTGGAGTTATCGGTGTCTGGAACGGCATGATGGAAATAGCGGTAAAGAGTGGTCTTATGAAAAAGATTGCAAAGACAATGTATCCCTTTATCCACTGGCTGTTTCCAGACATACCACCCCGCCATAAAGCTAATGAATACATAGCGGCTAATATGGCAGCTAATATTCTTGGGCTAGGCTGGGCGGCGACCCCAGCTGGGCTTAAGGCGATGCGAGAGCTGCAGAAGCTGGAGGAAGGCGGGGGCAGAGCTTCTGATATGATGTGTGCTTTTCTTGTTTTGAATATTTCATCGCTGCAGCTTGTTCCAATTAACATGATTGCCTATCGAAGCCAGTACGGTTCCGTGAATCCAGCCGCGGTTGTACTTCCAGCAATCTGTGCGACAATGATTTCTACTATGGCAGGAATTGTATTCATTAAAATAATGGAAATAACAAGATACAATGGAAAGAAATGTAATAGAAAAAATAAGAAGAAACGGAGATGGATACAGTGAAGTTTCTTCTTTATTTTTCGGATTTTATCGTGCCATTTACCATGTTCTATATTGTTGTATATGGCTTCTTTAATCGCAATGATGTATATGAAAGCTTTCTAAAGGGAGTAAAAGAGGGGTTTCAGATTGTTATTGAAATCGCGCCGACAATGATAGCACTACTCGTTTCGATAGGAATCTTTCGTGCATCAGGAGCATTAGATTCTTTCTCAGAACTGCTTGCTCCCGCAGGAAAGCTTTTGCACATTCCAGTAGAAGTTATTCCCGTATTTATTGTAAGAATATTTTCTTCATCGGCAGCGGTCAGCTTTGTCCTTGATATTTTTAAAGAATATGGTCCGGATTCAAGGCTTGGAATGATTGTCTCAATCATGATGAGTTGTACAGAGACGGTAATCTATACAATTACGATTTACTACATGAGTGTAAATATAAAAAAAACACGTTGGACTTTACCGGGAGCGATGTTTGCGACGATAGCAGGAGCGGTGGCGAGCGTGGCAATAACGGGATCGATTATGTGATTTAATCAATACAGTATTAAGCGTAATTACTAGAGGGTGTTTGAAAAATGCTTTCTGCAAGATGTGCGTCATCTTACATCTGATATAAAAGACCAGCTATAATTAAGATAAGTTTAAGAACTACTGGTTAATAGCTATTGTATACATAATAAAGAATATATGAGAAATAACAAGAAAATATAGAAGTTGGAAAAGTAATAAATGAGGAACACTTTATGAAACAGGAAAAAAATATTGATTATTTTCAGATAGAAGGAACCCCCGGCGGCAATCAGGAATGGTGCACAGACTTCTGGATGTATCTTGGCGGCTGTGGTGCATTAGCTGCCTGCGATTTATCTATTTGCCTGGCGAGAAATTATGGTCTGAAAAAATGTTATCCCGGCGATGCATTAAATCTTACTAGAAAAGAATATGTGGACTTCTCCATGAAAATGAAACCCTATATTCATCCAAGAGTCGGAGGAGTCACAAAACTTTCTATGTTTACAGATGGGTGTGGACAATATTTAAAGGATTGTGGATATCGGGCTGAATTTGAGACTCTAGATGGGGATAAACCATATGAAGAAGCTGAGAAATTTGTGAAAAATGCAATCGAGAGAAATCTTCCGGTAATTTATCTCATGCTTCGTCATCGGGATAAGGAATTTAAGGATCTGAATTGGCATTGGTTTTGTATAACAGGATATAAAACAGAAAAAGAAGAAGTCCAGCAGCGTCAAATAAAAAATTCTTGTATCCACACAGCTTCCATTCAGGCAAATGAAATAAATAAAAATAAAATTAAAGAAGGCGTCAACTTAGAAGAAAGAGTTTACTTAAATTATCATACATATGGAGAAGCTCTGTCTGTTGATTTTAAAAGACTTTGGAATACGGGTATGTATAAGAGAGGCGGAATGGTGGCATTGAAGAATATTAAATAGTAATTTGTTAAGGACAGGAATCGAAAGAAGGCATTATGTAATAACACGCTCTAGCAAGCAATAGATGCGGTTGAGCATTTATCGTGCAGTGATACGAAGCAGTTTTACATAATGCCTTCTTTCGGTTCCGTTTCCTTTAATAAAACTAAACGACTCTTACAGAAGATAATCAGGTAAGTCAACGCCGAATCCGTGATGAACAAAACCGATATGTTCGAGTGTAATGTGTTCAATAGAAATCTTGTTTAACGTCATATGTTGCATACTGCTTCCCTCCCAACTTAAATTCTGTTATTTTATTATAACAAAAGAAAATCAGTTTGAATAGAGGATAATGCGGTGACTTCGGCTATTTTTCGGGCATAAATAGAAATTTTTTTGACATGAGGTTAAGAAAAAGAAATACAATAAAAATAGATGAAAAGCAGGAATTGAGGGCAATTTTGATAATAAACTTCAATAGGATGTGAAATCGCCTAACAAAAAAGAAGTAAAACTAAATTTTTTTGTGAAGATTGTGAATTGAAAAAAAAGAAAAATATTATATAATAAGAAACGTTGAAAAGAAGAGTTGAGCCATTGCGGTGAGACCTTAAATATAAATCTTAATTTTCCCCTTTAACTGCTTTGCAGATTTTATATGGTGCGTATCGAGTCATATTGATGACGTCGATGCGTTTTTTTTATTTTAAATAGAATTGTAAATATTTTTTTATCATCAAAAGTTCCTCTGGAAACAGACAATACTTTCTATCTCCATCTTTTACTTTTTTGCAGCATTCCTTAAAATCAAGCCAGCATACTTCTTGAACTTCTTCTTTCTGTAAGATTAAATCTTCTATATTAACAGGTTCCTGATACAAATAAACATGACTGATTTCGTGATTTTTAAAAGGCTTGCCATAAAATGTTTCCTCGCAACATCCCTCATGGAGTCCCATAAAATGAAGCTGTTCCGGCTTTGCCTTAATTCCAAGTTCTTCTTCCAGTTCCCTTAATGCAGAAGAAAGATAATCCTGACCTGCTGGTAAATGTCCTGCAGAAGAAATATCATAGCATCCTGGAAATGCATCTTTATTTTCACTACGTTTCTGTAACAGCAAATCATAACTGCCTTTTTCATTTTTCCGCACAATCCATACATGAGAAGTTCCATGAATATCTCCATCGGCATGAACTAAGGAACGTTCTTTTACTTCACCTGTGGGATTCCCATTTTTATCTCTTATATCTAAAAATTCCATCGTTATATTCCTTCTCTCTTTGGGTGCGTCTCCTTTGCCTGCGGCAAATCAGAATTTATCAAGAAACTTTTTCCCAGATTTCCTCTCTGGAAAGTGAAAAATTCTCCGCAACAATCTTAGCAATCTCCATAAAATGATCATTCATCTGATCAATATTCGGATACTTATGGAAAAGATACATCAGCTTCTTAATCCACTCAATTCCCTTATAATCAAATGGGTCTTTCGATAAAATATCACTCATCTGATAAGGAAGAATCTGCATCCAGATACTCATACGAGCCAGAAGATGCATTGTAAAATAAATCTGGCGGGTAGAGCCGTATTCGGCGGTGTTGGTGTAATGCTCGCCGTAATACTGAATATTACTTACTGTTTCTTTATGTAAGATATCAACTTTACTATTGTTAATGTCGTATTTAACGCGAATACCGTAGCGGTGTTTCAGCCATGCGGCATAGCCCCGGCGTTCTGCGTGATACTCAGACCAGTGCTGGAACAATACTGTTTCCGGGTCATCAAATAACTGTCTGTAGGAAGTCAGGTGATTAAGTCGGGCATAGTCTCTATAATCACAAATGTGTGTCAGTTCATGGAAGACAAGACGATATACTTCACAAAGTGGGGAACGTCTTAAATATGGTTCCTTAAAAATCAGTGTAAACGGCTCGTTCATATGCTTTGGATATTTCATACAGGCAGCTACATGCTTCCAGTTTTTGCGGGCAGTTGCCTCATCAAGAGTCTGAGAGTCTTCTTTATTAAATCCATATTTTTTCTGACAGGTATACATATCGTCTGTCAGTACAATCTGAACGTTTAAATTCTTTATTTTAAAGAACTGAATATACGAGTTCATAATTCTGTTAATCGTCTTTTTCATAATATTGCCCCCATAGGCTCTAATAGAGCCGACTTCCCTTTTTATTAATAATCAGTATAGCACAAAAGAAATATAGCGTCAAAATGTATACAGAATTACTATTTAATTCATTAGACAAACTACAGACG
>UMJN01040209.1_pt1 | contig 9496 bp, 6 predicted proteins | sample 1966061 | NCBI WGS metagenome assembly UMJN01 (sample SAMEA4836149, study PRJEB28245) | human gut metagenome | biome: gut microbiome; material: fecal sample | place: Denmark | collected 2008
CCTCCAAAAGGCATAAGAACCGTCCCCGCTCCGACAGTAGAATCAAAACGTTCTGCAAGTCCCTGCTGGGACGCATTATTCAGGTCACCCATGGCTTCTAACCACATCGCACGGATATCTTTGATTTCAGGACGGACAAAAAAACCTTCTTCATCCGGTTTGGCAATATATACATCTTTTCTTTGGGACGCTCCGTTTGTATTAAGGAAGGCACGGGAAATATCAACGATCTTATCGCCCCGCCAGGTCATGACAAGCCGGCCGCTGTCATTCACATCGGCAATGACTGTCGCTTCCAGATTTTCTTCCGCTGCATAGGAAATAAAACGATCGGCGTCTTCTTTCCTGACAACCACCGCCATCCTTTCCTGTGATTCGGAAATCGCCAGTTCCGTACCGTCAAGGCCTTCATATTTCTTCGGCATGCTGTCCAAGTTGATGGAAAGACCGTCTGTCAGTTCCCCTACCGCCACGGATACGCCGCCCGCGCCAAAGTCATTGCACCGCTTGATCAGACGGGTCACTTCGCCGCGGCGGAAAAGGCACTGGATTTTTCTCTCCGTCAGCGGATTGCCTTTCTGCACTTCCGCGCCGCAGGTTTCGATAGATTCCGTATTCAGTTCTTTGGATGAGCCTGTCGCGCCACCCATACCGTCACGGCCTGTCCGTCCGCCCACGAGGATAACCACATCCCCCGCCTGCGGCCGTTCACGAATGACATGGCTTTCCGGAGCCGCTGCTATAACAGCGCCGATTTCCATGCGTTTTGCCATGAATCCAGGGTGATAATATTCTTTCACTTCCCCTGTGGCAAGGCCAATCTGATTCCCGTAAGAGCTATACCCTTTCGCCGCTTCCACAACGATTTTCTTCTGCGGTAATTTGCCCGTAAGCGTTTCGGAGAGCGGTGTGTACGGATCCGCAGCGCCGGTGACACGCATCGCCTGGTATACATAAGAACGTCCGGACAGCGGGTCTCTGATGCAGCCGCCGAGACAGGTCGCCGCACCGCCGAAAGGTTCGATTTCCGTAGGATGGTTATGCGTTTCATTCTTAAAGAGAAGGAGCCAGTCTTCTTCTCCATCGACAGTGTCAATCGTCACTTTGATTGTGCACGCATTGATTTCTTCGGAAGAGTCCAGATTTTCCAGGCGGCCTTCTTTGCGAAGCGCCTTCACGGCCACCGTCGCCATATCCATGAGTGTCACAGGACGGTCGGTCTTTTCCCCGTACACGCAAAGACGGCTATCTGCATACTCATTCCATGCCTCTTTGATCGGTTTGGTGAAAATGCCGTCTTCAATTCCTACTTCGGTAAGTTCCGTGGAAAACGTGGTATGACGGCAGTGATCGGACCAGTAAGTGTCAAGTACACGAATCTCAGTGACTGTCGGATCGCGCTTTTCTTCCGTCCTGAAATATTCACGAATCATAGCCAGATCATCATGGCTCATGGCAAGTCCCATGTCTTTAATCAGTCTGTCGATCCCGTCATCATCCAATTTACGGACACCCTCTACAACCGCTACAGGCTTCGGCTCTTCAACCGGCAGATCCAGGGTTTCCGCTTCTTCCAGAGATGCTTCTCTTGATTCCACAGGATTTACAAGAAATTTCAAAATTTTTTCCCGATCTCCGTCTGTAAAATCACCATGGAAAACATACACCAGAGCACACCGTACACGGGCACCGTCACGGCCTGTAACAATAGCAAGGCACTGCTCTGCCGAGTCCGCCCGCTGATCATACTGGCCGGGAAGGAATTCCACGGCGATCACCATATCCCCTTTCGGTAATTCCGCCTGCACGGAGTCTACCGGCGGTTCGGAGAAAACGGTCGCCACAGCCTTTTCATAATCGTCACCACTCAGATGATCCACATCATAACGGTGGTAAATGGCCGTTTCATGAATCCTTTCACCAAGAATTTCTTTCAGCTGGGCAGTCAGACTTTCTTCTCCCTGACGGAAGTTTTCTTTCTTTCTCACGTAAAGCCGTCTAATGTCAGACAAAGTGCACACCTTCTCTTTCATATATTTTCCAAATGACAGAACGGAAATAAATGGAACAAACCTGTTTATACACACTTATATTACCACAAAGCTTTCCCCGCCGTCCTCATGTTTCCCCGCATGCGCCTTTTATTTCCGCAGAGACATATTTCTCTGCTGCACCTAAAGGAAAAGATAGCTCTGTCCAACAAAAAAGCACCCGCCGGGGATAGCGGATACCTTTGCATGTCTTATTGCGGGAAGTATTTCATCTCTACACGGAAATGAGATAATAAAGAGCAGTATACAGGCAGCTTTACCCTTTCTTTCCATGCCGATACCGCTTTACCGCCTCAGTGAAATTCATTCAAAAAACGTATCCCCTGTTTTTTATACATGGAAAAACCAATCCCATCCATCCGTCATCCGGCAGGGAATCCCCCTGGACTCCATCAATTGAAAAAACTCTTTCAATTTTTCCTCGGCACTTTCATAATTATAATACTTAAATCCCTCTCCCCAGATTATCATGCCTGTCTTCCTGCCGTTTTTTCGATACAGACGAATAAAGTACTTGGCGCCCCCACTCAGCGGGCGGCGGTATAGTAGTACTTTCCTTGCTTCCACCCGTTCTATATCGGACAGGGGACAAGAAGTTTCAAACACATTATGGATATACAGTATCTCATTTTCTATATGATAAGCGGTAAACGCTGTCCCCTGCCAGATATGGCGGAGCAGACGCCAGCCGTAAAAGGCAAGTACAAACAAGATGCCAAGAAAAAATACACTCTCTGCAAAGATGACAAATCCCACAAGCCACAAAAAAGGATCCATGATGTCCCTTTCCTTTCTCAAATCCGTTCTGATACCGGTATCCCATTCCGGCTACGTTCTTTTGCAGAAAATATATCCTCCGCTTGCGGGGCTGATTTCTTTTCCTGATCTGTTTATCCAAGAAAATCCCTGACCCCTGCTGCATAAAATGAAGTTTTCCATATCCAACTTATACTATGTCTTGTTTTTCACATGTTCCCATGCTGTATGAAGAAAACTCCGCAAAAAAATCTTTTTCACTACCAAATGCAGAATAAAGAACATGGCCGGAAGCGACAGGGATGAAGCAAACAGTCTGACTCCATAACCGCTATACAAATCGGGCATCTCTGCCGCAGAATCCACAATATATCGCAGCAAAGGGAAATACACTTCCACAAACCATTTCCACGCCGCAGGAAGGGCAAGCAGCAGAATCCCCGCCAGCAGGATCAATACAACAAGAACAAGTATCCTGATCTTCCATACTACTTCATCATAAATACGCGCTTTTTCTCCTTCTGTAAGCTCCTGCAATTCCGGCATGATCTGTTCCCACTGGCGAAATGTTTTTTCCCGCCCTGTTCCCAGATGAACCAGATTCCGCGACTGCCTGCGCCGCACCCACAGCCCCAGAAAGAGACTCATTACCCCCAGAAGAAAAGGCAGCCCCGCATAAAGCAGAAGATAACCGGGAGGAAATGATACCTCTACCGCAGATAGCACGACCAGTTCCATCACCGGCAAGATGATGAGCAGTATCCCCATGAGCAGAAAAGGAAGCATGAAATAGTTGGAATACGTCTGCCTCGTAAGACGCCACCCTTTCCCATACCCCATTGGCTCCGGAGACCGGATTCCATGGTCTTCCGCCATCTGCACACGAACGATATATTCCGTTCCAAAAAGGCCCTTTCCCGTTACACATTGGTATTTTGAATCAATATGATCAACAAACAGCCGCTGGCGCCATGCATCCGCCACATAAGGCCCGCTTTCCTTAAACCAGAAAAAATGTGTATTTGCCCAACGGTTGCGATATCCGGCAGATAACCGCCGTGTCTGGTAATCACGGAGTGTAAAAATTCTGCTTTCTTTCCCATGGATACAAAACGGATCCAGCCAATGGAGAAGGATATCACGCATGCAGAACACGGAAAGGAAAGCACACACGGCCATCAGCCATAATGATTCCGTGTTAAGCAGGAAGCGGCAGAAAAGTACAACCGGAACTGCCAGCAGTATACTGGCGAAAAACAGCTTCCTCCGATCATATTCCAGATCTGTAGAAAAAAATGACGTAACATACCGCGGGGCAACTTTACGGCCAAAATACGGTCCATGGCTGGCCATGTTCAATACGCCCAGCAGACAGATGATGCCTCCCGCAGTGCCTGCTCCCGTATCCATGGCAATGACAGTACCGCCTATTATAAAAGAGATGACAGAAAAGATCTTCCCGCCCGGCCCTTCGATGACATACCGGCAGGTAAGACAGAAAAAGCAAAAATACATAATCAGCACAAGCCAGGATGTCATAGGCATACAATCTCTCAATGCAGCCATCATAAGACAGCCCCCTTTGTCCTATATTTTATAAAACCGTCATAACTTCTATATCATATGATATGCGCCGGCCTCCGTCAAAGCTGCAGGGAAATCTCCAAAGAACGCAGGTGTATACGAAGCGAATGGGAATGGAGAATCCCATAACGCCACAGTCCGTAATCCGTCTTCCGCTTTCCTAAAACCGTACTTGTTCCGGTTATCATAAAAAAACCGGCCCCTTTACGGAAGCCGATTCTTTGCATGTTCTTTAATTATCCGAGAAAACCTCTTGTATTCTGCGCTTCTACCACACGCTGGAGCGCAAGCATATACGCGGCAAGACGATAAGTAACTTTATATTTTTCTTTCAGTGCCAGTACATCTTCATAGCCCTGGCGCATTTTAATTTTCAGCCGTTCATTGTATTCGTCTTCTGTCCAGTAGTAACCGGTGCGGTTCTGTACCCATTCAAAGTAAGAACCGACCACACCGCCTACATTGGACATGACATCAGGCAGCACTTCGATGCCTTTCTTTTCAAAACAGATATCCGCTTCTTCGGTGGTCGGGCCGTTAGCGCCTTCCAGTACCAGTTTTGCTTTCACCAGTTCCATTGTCTTTTCATTAAGCTGGTTTTCCATCGCCGCCATAAAGAGCACATCCACATCCTGAGAGAAAAGATCCATATCCGGAATGATGGTTGCCCCCGCTTCGGTATAGCCTTTCAGGGATCTGCCGTGGGAATTTGCGTATACATACATCGCTTCGATATCAAGACCGTTCGGGTTGTACCAGGTACCGTTAATATCGCCGACACAGACCACTTTCACCCCCTGCCGGTGGATCAGGAGGGCCCCGACAGAGCCTACATTGCCGAATCCCTGTACGGCCATGGTGAGTCCGTCCATTTTTTTATGATTCTTTTCGCACCAGGTCTCCAGTGTAAAGAGAAGTCCTCGTCCGGTCGCTTCATTTCTGCCGAGAGAGCCGCCGGTCGCCAGCGGTTTGCCGGTAACGACCCCCGGTTCCCATTTACCCGAAAGAGCGGCGTATTCATCAGCAATCCATGCCATGATCTGACCGTTTGTATTTACATCAGGCGCCGGCACATCTTTGTCAGGTCCGATAATCGGGAAAATTTTACGCACATAGCCGCGTGCCAGACGCTGGAGTTCGCGTTGGGACAGTTTATGGGGATCTACCTTGATACCGCCTTTAGCGCCGCCGTAAGGAATATTTCCAATCGCGTTCTTTATGGTCATCCATGCGGCAAGAGCTTTTACTTCATTCTCGTCAGAAGCGGGATGGAAGCGGATACCGCCTTTTGCCGCGCCGCGGGCCGTATTGTGCTGTACACGGTACCCCGAAAACACTTCCACATGGCCGTCATCCATGGTAATCGGAATGCTCACGGTCAGTTCCCTTTCCGGATAACGCACAAATTCATAGTCATTCTTTTTGTAACCTAAAACTTCGGCTGCCTTGTCCAAAACATGGAGCATATTTTCATAAGGATTGTAGTTTGCCATTTCATCACCTCAAAGATAAAAATAAAATGAACATCTTAGATAAATATACCACTTTGCTTTCAGGATTACACTTAAATCGTCACATTATACCTTATTTGTATAATATAAATGTTTATGATGACAGAAAGTCAATCAGACATTCCCGCATGGGTTTCATGAGCCGAGCCGAACCCGCCAGCGGGGAATGCCATCCTCCATCTCTACCCGTTCCAGTCCTTCGAAAAAACAATGATCGCCTAAATCTTTCCCTGCCAGCTGGTTGTGCACTTTCATCAAAAACTCCCCGCTCGTGAAACAGCTTCCGTTATCTGCGGACAGCAGGGCTTCTATATCCGTCTGAAACAGGCCGTCTATCCGATTCTCCTCATCCAAATCAGATTCATCGACCACCATTTCATTGGCAAGCAGTTCTTCTTTTCCGGAAAGAAACGCTTCATAGACAATATAGACTTTTCCCGCTTTCACAGCGGTTTCCTCCGGTTTCCAGTTCTTGCGGTTGTCTTCTATATAATTTTTCACATCTTCAGAAAAGGCAGCCGGTGATGTATATGGTTTTTCATCAAAGGCCCAATAAATATAATTCAGCAGTTCTCCCTCTTCACGAAATTTATGAAGGAATGTATCTGCTCCATCTTGTCCGCCTGCAGGCGTATGAGCCGGCTCCCCGCCATTTCCTTTATCCGGTGTATCTTTAAGTGTGTACAGCTTTTCCCAACCGGAGGTATCAGGAATGATATTCCGGTTTCTGTAATTTTGCAGCGCATACAGTACCTGCTCCCCGGTCTGCCTCGCTTTTCCGTAAATAACACTCCCGTCTTCTTCCGCCTTGCTGATTTCCAAAGTAAACAGATTCCCTTCATCATGAGCGGTCTGCATGAAAAGGCTGCCCATGACGGGCGCAGGCGGCGTCAGGATCAGATACTGCACATCACCTTTTTGCAGAAGTTCCATTGTTTTTTTGATGTCATCCGAGGCAAACTGTACAGTCGTATTCACATCCGTTTCCAGGCGCCACCGTTGTGATAATTTCCCAGCTTCCCTTCTCAACAGCGGCTTCTTCAGAAAATAAACGACGGCAAGCACCGGAATCACGATCGGCAAAACAAGGGGAAGCACATAAGGAAGGCTCATAACAGCCGCACCTTGCCGCTTTGCCATGGAATGCACGTTTTTATGAATCTCATTCACATTGTCCGCGCTGTGGTTCAACACATCAAAAAACGCCGGATCTTCCAGCGAAAGGAAAGAAAGACAGCAAAGGGCGGCACCTGCCAGAAGCCCTGTTAAAACCAATAATTGAAAAGTAACGCGCCGGCATATCTCTTCTTTTTCCTGCTGCGTCAGGCACTCCATTTCCGGTATACCCCGGCTCCATTTTTCAGCCCGTTCTTCTTTTGTCATTCAGCACCTCTTTTTCATAAACAGGATAAACCACTTATTTTCATCGCTTTAAGTATACCTTATCAGCAAAAACAAAAACTCCCCCTGAGGAGAGTCACGAAATCAAATCATCCGAGCAGACTGCGCGCTGCAATGACCGTAATCAGAAGCGGCAGGACAATTTGAAAATACGGTTTCAGCCAGCGGGGAATCTTCATGCCGTCGCCGGTATTCACTTCTTTCAGATAATGGTCGAATCCCCAGCCGTATTTTGACACGCAGAAGAGGGCAAAAATCAGGGAACCGATGGGAAGCACAAGATTACTTACAATGAAATCTTCCGTATCAAGAATTCCTTTCGATCCCAAAATCTGTACATCAGACCACATATTAAATCCGAGAACACAGGGGATACTGCCGAAAAACACAAGCGGTAAAAGGATATAAACAGCCTTTTTGCGGCCCCAGCCGAAGTTATCCATACAGTTGCCGATAAGTGCTTCAAATACAGCAGTCACCGTGGAAAAACTGGCAAAGGTCATAAAAACAAAGAACAATCCGCCCCAGATCTGCCCCATAGGCATATTGATAAAAATATTCGGAAGCGTAACGAAAATCAGGGACGGCCCCTGATCCGGTTCCACACCGTACGCAAAGCACGCCGGAAAAATAATAAGGCCGGCGAGAAGCGCCACGAAGGTATCAAGCGCCGTAATTCGTACCGCTTCTCCGCCAAGACTGTTCTTCTTATCCATGTAACTCGCAAATATTTCCATGGAACCCTGGCCGACAGACAAAGTGAAAAATGCCTGATTCATAGCGGCTGCCGCCACATTACCGAGACCGGCCTCAACTGCCCGCCCCCAGTCGGGAAGCAGGTAAAAGGCAATCCCTTTTTCACCGCCGGGAATCATGACGCTGTTCACTGCCAAAAGGATAATCAGCCCCAAAAGTCCGAGCATCATGAACTTTGTCACTTTTTCGAGACTGCCCTGCACACCGCCTGCACAGACCGCAAACCCTACAAGTACAGTAAGTCCCATAAAAAACATGAGTTCCATCGGGCTGGAAACCATCTGTCCGAAAATATCCGCTACCCTGCCGGGCGATGCTTCCACAAAGGAACCGCTCAGGAATTTCCAGAAATAATCAACCATCCATCCGGAAATGGTGGTGTAATAAACCATAAGGATATAGCTGCCGATGAGACACACCCATCCGTGCAGATGCCAGTACGTTCCTTTCGGTTCCAACGTTTCAAAACCGCGGAGCACGCTTTTGCGGCTCGAACGGCCGACAGCCAGTTCCATCGTAACCACCGGAATCCCGAGAAGGATTAAAAACGCCAGATAAAACAGTACAAAAACAGCACCGCCATATTCTCCGGTAATATATGGAAACTTCCACACATTCCCGATACCGATGGCACAGCCCGCACTGACCAGGATGAAACCGAGGCGGGATTTAAAACTGTCTCTTTCTTCCATACTTCTTTCCTCCAAAATGCTTTTCCATAACCGGCTTTATATTTCCCATCCTACATCAGTCCGCGGATTAAAATGACAAGGATCAGCACCGGCAGGACATATTGGAAGTACGGTTTCATGGCACCCGGCATTTTGATGCCTCTTCCTTTATTCACTTCCGCCAGGTAATGATCAAAGCCCCAGCCCCATTTGGTGACGCAGAATAAAAGGTAAACCAGCGCACCGCAGGGAAGAAGCAGGTTGCTTACCAGGAAGTCTTCGCTGTCCAGCACGTCACGGCTGCCGATGAAATGCATGTCTGCAAGAACATTGTACCCAAGGACACAGGGAATGCTGCACAGGAAAATGATGATTAAATTGACAAGCACCGCTTTCTTACGGTTCCAGCCGAAATTATCAATGGAACAGGCGATAAGGTTTTCAAAGACCGCCGTCACCGTAGAAAAACTGGCAAAGGTCATGAAGACAAAAAACAAAGCGCCCCATAACTGTCCGAGAGGCATATTTACAAAGATGTTCGGAAGAGTAATAAAAATGAGAGCAGGTCCCTGATCGGGCTGGACACCGTATGCAAAGCACGCGGGAAAAATAATGAGTCCCGAAATAAACGCCACGAAGGTATCAAGCGCGGTAATCCGCACCGCTTCTCCCGTCAGCGTAAACTCATCAGACATGTAGCTGCCGAAAATTTCAATGGCCGCGATACCGAGGGACAAGGTAAAGAATGCCTGATTCATGGCGGCTG
>UMJN01001265.1_pt1 | contig 9415 bp, 7 predicted proteins | sample 1966061 | NCBI WGS metagenome assembly UMJN01 (sample SAMEA4836149, study PRJEB28245) | human gut metagenome | biome: gut microbiome; material: fecal sample | place: Denmark | collected 2008
ATCCCTGACGGGAAAGAAACGGCTGACGGAGCAGCCGAAAATGTGGGCGCATTTATTCAAAAATCCGCATTAAAATTTTTCAGAATCATCATTGTAAAAATGCTGATTCCACTCATGAACTTTCGCTCAAAAGTGAGCTAAAGTCTATGCGATTATCCTCAATTTTAACTCGGACAAAAATGTCCAGGTTCAACATTTTATTAAGTGGAAAATGCTCAACCAACATCAACCGCCGGCAAGCAACATTTCAGTCCGGCTCTTGCAAAGTCCGTAATACCGCCGTTTCAATGTCAGCCACCACAAAAACCACAAAATCCGGTAAAATCAGATTTTTGGATTCACCTGAACCATCTGAGCCTTTTTGTTGTTGGCGGCAGTCACATCTTCATAAGCGATATACCCATACTCCGCAAGAGTGTCGAGCGCCGAATAGAAGTCCTTTGCCGTTGGGAAAAGATTGCATCGGCAGGAATGATACAACTCAGATTTCAAGCCCTGTTTGATATTCTTTGTCTTGATGATCTGAATGATCTTCTCAGCCTTGACAATGTTCCCGCCGGGAGCGTTTACGCTGAAACCATAAATCGCCTGATAGCGGTAGTAGTGGGCTATGCTGAACGACCTCACAAGCGTATCGTGATTCACGCTTTCATCGGACGGCTCAACACCTCTTGAACAGCAGTCGGCACAGTGAAGAATACAGGCTATCCGAAGTATCAGCCCGTGGAACTTACCGCCCCAGTCTTGACAGCAGCACATTGATTCCTTGATCTCTTTTTCGATATAATTATTGCAGTAATCTATATATTCCTCGCAAGCATGACGGGACAAATGCAGTATCGTTTCCTCACCGTTGTGATCTTTCTTTCATCTCAGGAGCTGATGAATAAATTCGTGGTATTGCTCTCCGACCTCTTTTGATATAGGTGCGGTATCATATCGCCGTTTTCCCACATTACTCTTGGCGAAGCAGGGAACAAAACGTGCGATAAGTCCGCTTGACCTGAAAGCCGTATCATTCATCATGTTGTCCCATATATAAGGCTGACCTGCGAGTGCAACAGAAAGATAAGGACGGGGAATTTCCGTTCGCCCACGGATAACTCTGTTGCAGATATACTTCTCACCGTTCCACGATTTCAGAAGCAAGTCGAGGTTTGAAATACCGTCGTTGTACTTGCCGTTGAAGTTGGAAAGCATTCCTGCTTCGTCTGAGATCATCAGCAAAGAATCATTCTCACTCAGCTCGATCACAAGGGATTCAGGCGTAATATCGTCCACGGCGATACGGATAGGAGTTGTGTTGCGGATATTGTCAACCTGCACACGGAGCTTTGCTATGGCTGCGGTGTCAGGCTCGTCCTCTTTCTCCATAGCCTTGACACGGGTTTCAAGAGCTTTAATGTCCTGCTGTGCCTTGTACATCTCCTCACGGTGGTCTTTGTTGTACTTGCTCTCAAAGCTGTCGAACGGAGCTTTGATAAAGTGCATAACAGGGCTTTTTCTTTCAGAAGGTTGTGCTATGATGATAGAATACAGCACAGGCGGTTCGGTGTGGTCTGCTTTTCCTGCAAGTCTGTACAGACCTGTGAAGCAGTAGCCCACGGCTGAGAGCATTGCCGTCCCTGCCATTCCCACATCGGTGGAAGTCGTGACCGAGATCGCCTGCGCCATATTTCGCAAAACAGGCGGTAACGCTCCGAGGGGGAACGGGATAGTATCTGCCGTATGCCGCAGCGGACGGGGTTCTACCCATTTGATTTCATTCATAAGTTTTGTTTTCCTCTACTTTTGTAATTTATCTTGTATTTCTATTGACATATTGCGTTTGATGTGCTATAATATGAAATGGAATAACACGCTGCAATCTTTAAATCATGTTATATGCTACCTAAGTAGCATATGTCAAGCAAAAATAATCGAAACTGAATAAGTTCCGCTTTTTGCACAAATTGGAGGGACACAAAATGACTGTCTTTTGGAGAAAATACAATGAATTATGTGATGAGCGAGGAATCAAGCCGAGGACATTAGCCACCGAGCTGGGCATTTCGGCTGCGACCGTCACCAAATGGGTGAATGACGGTATGCCGAATCTCGACATGATAACGAGAATAGCGGAATACTTCGATGTTCCGATAGATTATCTTATCAACGAGGACGATACACCCATTATTCCGCAGGCAAACAAGAAAAGAAGCGTGTTCAAGTCGGTAAGCTCACTGTCACAGCGTTGGGTGAGCCTGCGCCGTGGAAGCGAGATCAGCCTGGAAATGCAGTTGAAGATCATTCCTTATGTGAATTGTACGGTGCAGTTTCTGAATAATGATAAGTATATTGAATACGTTCCCGAAACAGCATACGACACCGAGCATTTGAAGGACACTGAAACGATATTCGATATTCTGGGCATTCTCGATCACTGTGCCGACACCGAGAGCTACCGCATCGTGCAGGTGCAGCTCTCACGAATTGTGCTGTATCACCTGAAAGAAAAAGGCTTTGACCGTGAAGCACTCCGCACTGAGCATCTCGATCAGGAGAAGATGGAGTATCTTTACACGGGCAAGGACAGCGGTAAAACGCATAACTACGGTCTGAACTTCTCGGATATGGATTTTCTTAGGGAGTTTACGGGGCTGAGTTATCAGGTTATGTTTACGGGGATAGAATAAGGCTATGGAGCTGAGGGGCTTGCTTCTTGGCTCTGTTCTTTTTGAGAGGAACTTTGATTCCGGTGGAGTCGAAGTTGAATGACTAAGACCGATAAGATCATTAAAACAGTTCTCGAAATCTTGACATTACGCCTGAAAAATGGTATAATAATATATTAAAACTCTTTTATTATTTGTGTATTAGGAAGGATATAGAATGGTAGCTGATTATATTCGTGAAAAACTTAAAGACGGTCCTGAGCAAGAATTAGTTGTTGGTCCATTAGTAGAACGTCTTGTATCCAATGGTTGGAAAATAGAGCAGATTGTTTACGGAAAAAATGAATGGAAAGTTCCTAAAACTCCTTCTGAAGCATCCAAAAGAGAAAAAGGGACTTCATTTGATTATTTTCCAGTTGACATAGCGGTATTTGAGAGTCCAGAAACTTGCGGAGATTATCGTCATCTTCTATTTTTAATAGAATGCAAGCAGCCGAATATTGATGTTGGATTACAACAACTTGAAACATATTTATCCTTAGAACCTCATGTTAAACTTGGAATATGGGCGAATAATCCTGATATTTCTTCAGATACATTATTTGTTTATAAAGATGCTAAAGGATTGAGCTTCCCAAAAAAGAAAACGGTTAAAGACATTCCCTTAATAGGTGCTCCAATTAGTCCAACGTCAGTTAATCTTACTTTTAACGATTTAGTAATACCGACAAAAGATACGTTATACAAAACATTCTCCGAATTATTAGACAAAGTTGTTGCGCAAGATGGAAACGTTACTCGTAGAGAAGAACAACTCGATCAATTATGTAATATAATACTTTTAAAACTTGATAGTGATAAACAGGGTAAAATTGATCCAAAAAACGAAGTGTATTTTCGAGTTTTTGCTACTGAAAGTGGTACGGGCGATTACATTAAGGAAAAATTCAGTACTTTCACCGATATTTATCCGGATATATTCATAACACAATCTGATCAGGAAATCCGTTTTGATAATGCTACAATTCATGATATAGTTGAAAAAATATCAAAATTCAACTTTATTGACATTGGAGCAGATACGGTATCTATTGCTTTTCAGGTGTTAAGAAGTGCGGCATTAAAGCAAGAAGAGGGTCAGTATTTCACGCCAAAACAGGTAATTCAAGCTGCAATGAAATTGATGGACTTGAATCTCAATGACATTATTATTGACCCTGCTTGTGGCACTGGTGGATTCCTTATTCAAGCTCTTATTGAACTTAAAGAATTATATCCAAATCAAGAAAGAGAAATCTCTCGTTGGGCTCAACTTCATCTCCATGGTATTGACAAGGACGCTATTGGCATTAAACTGACAAAAGCTATTATGCAGATTTTAGGCGACGGTTCTGCTCATTGTGTTAGAGGTGATAGTGTTCTAACTCATACATGGGAAAGTAAATATCCTCATTTACTAACAAATTCATTTAAAAATGGAAGATTTACAAAGGTGTTTACAAATCCTCCCTTTGGAGCGCCATTAAAGATTAAATATAAGGACGCAAAGAAATCAGGATTAAGCATCACAGAATATGTTGATACAGGTAAAGATATTGAATTAGGACTTGCAATGTTTAATCGATGCTATGATTTATTAAAGGATAAAGGAAGGTTATGTATCGTTCTTCCAGAAACATATTTTTTCTCTCCTTCATACAAATTTGTACGTGATTGGGTAAAAGATCGATTAAAACCCATCTGTGTTGCCAATGTACCGATGGATGCTTTTCAAGGCTTTTGTAGAGCAAAAACTAATCTCTATATCTTTGAAAAAATCGACAAAAAGAAAACTAATGTAAACCTGGAATCAGATTTAGTTACATTCCTCAATCCTCAGACTTGTGGAATATATAAGAACGGAAGTGATAGGTTTATCGTTAATAGTGCAGGAGAAAGAACCAAAATAATCGATAACGAATTGTTAAGATTAGCAATTAAGTATCAAAATGGGCAGAATGATGAGATGTTCACCGTTCCACTTGCAGATACATATAAAGCTGATGTTCTTGTTCCTCAATATTATGACTACTCATTACAGCGCCCATTTGACGAATTAAAACTCACTCATAAATTCGAGCAAATCTCAATTGAAGAACTGATTAATAAAGGTATTATAACTGTATCAGGTGGACATGGAAGCCCAAGTAATGATATGAGGAATGGAAATATTCCCTATGTGAAAGTATCTGACATTAGAAATATGAGAATAAATGTAAATCCTACAAATCTCGTCTCAATAGAATTGGCGAAGAGATTTTGGAAAACAGATAACGGAAAAAGTAATTTATGTGCTTGGGATCTTATATCTCCAAGCCGTGCAAGCAGTAATATAGGTGAATTTGCTATTCTATTACCTGGAGAGGAACAGATTGTACTTACCAAGGAAGTGTTTGTAATCAGAGTACATGAAAATGACCTTGGCTATTCTCCATTCTATTTATTATGGGCATTATCATTAACCGAAACCCGTAAACAATGGCAGAGAGTTACACTAATGCAAACTAACAGAGAAGATGTTGGTCAAAGATACAAAGAAATTCTTATTCCTCAACCGATTTCTAAGGAATGGGCAGAAACGGTATCTGCTCCATTTAGAAACTACTTCACAAGTATAGCGACTGCCAAAAAGGAATTTGTTTTATCAACAGGTAATGATAAGTTCACCTATATAGCCAGTGTAAGTGCATTTGAAGAATAGGAGGTATTATGCCCAAAAGTGTAATTCAATATGATCTTTTAATCTCCTGTCCTGGTGATATTAAAGATGAGGTTAATTGCATTAAAGAAGTCGTTGATCAATTCAATGCAACTTTTGCAGATTCACTTGGAATCTCAATTAGAACTAAGCATTGGAGTAAAAACTCATATCCTCAATCTGGTGGTAAACCACAAGCACTTCTTAATGAACAATTTGTAAATGATTGTGACGCAGCCATTGCCATCATGTGGACAAGGTTCGGAACGCCAACAGATGAATATGGTTCTGGTACCGAGGAAGAAATAGAGATAATGCTCCATGATGGTAAACAAGTCTTTATGTATTTTTGCGACAAACCACTTAATCCGTCACAAATGGATTCAGAAGAATACAAACGGGTTAAAGCATTTAAGGACAAATATAAGGATAGGGGTATTTATTCTACATACACTTCGATTGATGACTTTAAACGAGATTTCTTTGCACATTTGTCACAATACTTTTTGAGTTTAAAAACTATTGAAAGAATAAATAATGAAAGACATTCATCACTATTGTTAAATGGGCTTGATCGAGAGAATCATATCTCTGATAATGCGGTAATAAGGGATTTCAAACTTAAAAGCGAATATGACGAAAATGGGTATATTGCTAAACTTAGAGAATACTATTCCGAAATCGACTCAATTAAGACAGCAAAAATTACAGGAAATCCTTTGCTTACTGGGACTTTATCTTTTATGCCACCAGCAGAGATTAGTGATAATATTAAGACATACATCACAGAAATTGCTAAACACCTCAACATAGAATTAAATGAGAATTTCTTTGATCTTGGAAATCTACATAAATCATTAGATGGCTTACCAATGTATTCCTCTGTTAGTGGTTCTGACCAAGAAGAAAGAAAATATCATTTAATATACAAGCTATATGACACCATAAAAGATTTTCTAAAATGGATTTCGGCTGACAAGGCATTAACTGGAATGAAATCTCTCGGGCTAATTCTAACAAATGCTGGAACAGACTATGATGAAGATGTAGAAGTTTCATTATATTTCCCCAAAGGCTCTCTTGTTACCGTTGATACATTTCCCGAGTTGAGTGTAGATGATAAGAATTATCTAATGAATGATAGAGATTTAGATGAAATATTCCATATTCCTTCTACGGCTGAATTTTTGGATTATGCAGACTCAGTTAAACTTCCTAAACAAGTTTCAGTACCAGTTAAACCAATTCAAGGTATATTTGGATCATCATATGATAATTCCGGTGATTTTACGGATTATTTATCAGATGTTTGGGGATTTGAAACTTATACTACTGACAAATGCTATGTAGTAAAAATACATTTTGATTATATCAAACACAATACTTCTGTTGCGTTTCCTTCAATAATATTGTTATTTAATGATGTGACGGATATTCCGTATACCATTACTTCTAAAAGAAACGCAGAAATAATCAACGGAACAATAACAATAATAAAGTAGAAGATTACGATAAAGCTAAAAGCGATTTGAATATGAGTTGCATCTCATAAATAAAGTACATAAAGAATATAATTATTTAGCAGAAAGGAAAAATTATGAATCTAAATATACGGATATGCGATATTAGAAACATTAATAGTTTGAATGTTTCGTTACCATTTGAAAAAGGTATGTATGCTCTTGTTGGAGAAAACGGATGTGGTAAGAGTACACTTATGTTACTATTATCTCTGGTAATTAAGCCTTCTTCTGCGAAAATGATTACATCTAAAGATCTTTCTCCAAATTCATATGTTGAGATTTCTATCGGAGATAAAATTGATAGGTGGACACCAGATAAGAATAATAAGCTTTCTACTGGCAAAAAGGTAAAACGTGAAGACGGCTCATATTATTATAATCAAGATGTTCGTTTTAATGGCTTTTATGAAGGTAGCATTTTTTATGGAACACGTTTTTTTGATTATAATAAAGTTACAAAATTTATTGGTAAAGCAGATATTCATGAAAAACTAATTGAAGCAGATACTTTTGTTGCTAAAACTTTAGGTTATATTCTTCATAATGATAAAAATTGGTATAAAAAACTTAAAAAGATTAAATCTAAAAGAGTTGCAAAAGAAGAAGGCTTTATTGGCATTCCATATTTTTATGAAATTGAAAGAACAATAAACAATAAACTTATTAGCCAATTTCAAATGAGTAGTGGCGAAAGTATGCTAATATCATTGATAGATTTTATTAATAACATCATAAAGAGGCATACTTATGATCGAATATTATTATTAATTGATGAAGTTGAATTAGCTTTACATCCTGCTGCTATTGATAGACTTCACATCTTTTTATCGGATTTAATAAAAAATTCGGATTCTGAAATAATAGTATATTTTTCAACGCATTCTGCAGAACTTATTCACAGAATAGCTCCTCGAAATATATATTTATTAGAAAACGACACTAAGACTATTGAAATTATCAATCCTTGCTATCCAAATTATGCAATAAGGAGTCTTTATATTCCAAATGGTTTTGATTTCCTGTTATTAGTTGAAGACGAATTGGCTAAAGCTATTGTAGACAAAGTTATTCGTGAAAACAATCTTGCATCAAGTAAATTAATATGTATTCTTCCTTCTGGAGGTTGTAATCAAATGTTGAAATTACACCACGATATGGTAACATACAATACTTTAGGAGTTGGGAAACATATTATCAGTATTTTTGACGGAGATGTGAAAGGAAATATAGCCAAGCAAGAAGAATATAAACAATTGCCTAAGTGTTTTTTACCCATTCCAAGTGTAGAGAAATACCTAAAATCCAAGTTAGTTGATACACCAGATAAAAATTTCATAAAATTGTTAGGTGATAAGTATTTCAATCAGCGTTCGCTAAGTGATATAATCAAAGACTATTTAAATGATGATAGAACGTCATCTTCAAATGACAAAGACGGAAAAAATTTCTATTCGATCATATGTGCTAATTTGGATAGAATTGGTATATCAGAATCAGACTTTATTAAGTATTTGTCAAATGATATTTACGAATATGAAAAACCTACAAAATTTGTGGAATCGATAAGAAAATTACTTTCATAAATTAATTCAAAAACGGCTGAATCCAAAAGCACAGCCGTCTGCTCTCAAATATAAACCATACACTCAAACACAGTTTCTCTCGCCATGTTGACGAAGCAGTTCTCCAGACCTAGCATCTTCTCAGAATCACCGCTGAGGACAGCTTTCTGATAGCAACTGTCAGTCTGTTTCCAAAGCTCAACCTGACGTGAGATAGCTTCACTGACTTTCCGTTCCATATCATCAAGGTACTGCATGATCTTGCCCTCATTGACGAGCCTGCGAAGCCTGTCGGGGCAATGACTGTCAGAGAAATGAAGATGATACCTGATAAAGTCGGTGTGGTATGTCTTGCTCTCCTCGGTCTGCGTATCGGTGTTGAAGTGTGTGACGGTCACGGTATTGGTGTCAAGTCTCCACAGCGGAACTGATTTCTTTTTCAGTGGATTGTAAGCGGTTTGTTCACTTTTATATCTGCTCATAGTTATTACCTCCGTTATGCTTTATAATGATTGGATTCACGGTGTTCAAAAATGTATTCCGTGATTTGAAATTATAATAACAGGAGTATGACCATAACGTTGTCCTTTGTTTGTCCTTTACAAGTTTCAAAAAGATAGAATAAAGGACAGCATAATAAAACGAGTAAAGGTTGAAAAACGCCGTAAATACGGGCTATTTCCCATATCACGGCAGGTTAGAAAATGTGAAAAATTTAATTCGATTCCCGTACGGGTCATTTTATCATACGCAGATGATTTTTATATCGTCTGCGTTTTTTATTTGACTTTTTGATCGCATTTCAAAAATCACTCTTGACTTAAATCTACCGTGGTGGTATAATTAAAACAGCAGATCGGCTGCATTTTTTGAAGGAGGAATTTGAAATGTTGATGACGTTCGTTCCCGCGATAATGGTCATGGCGGGGTATTTTCTGA
>UMJN01024013.1_pt1 | contig 9396 bp, 7 predicted proteins | sample 1966061 | NCBI WGS metagenome assembly UMJN01 (sample SAMEA4836149, study PRJEB28245) | human gut metagenome | biome: gut microbiome; material: fecal sample | place: Denmark | collected 2008
CCGCCGCGCTCTCAGCTTCGGAAGTATCCGCGTTCATATCGCTGTATTCCGAAAGGTCAGGCAGGTTTATGTTCTCGTCCGCGCACTCGGCGAGCATATCTATCGTGTAGAATGTCGAAGCCATGCCGTCGGGGGTGATGACGTAATTCATCAGCGCGCCGGTGTCCTTATTAAAGGTGTAGCGGATAGTGCCCGAAGCCTGAGTGAAGTCCTTGTCGATGGCGTACACCTCGGAAATGTTGCCGTTTTCGTCGATCTCGGCGGAGATGAAGTCAGCCGTGCCGCCGAAAAGCGGGTCGGAATTTCGCGTATCGTAATCAAAATCCGCTTCCTTAGAGTAAGACTTCGTTACCTCGGAGATGGTGTAAAAATCCTTGTCCTTAGTGTAATAGCCGGAATATGTGCCGCTGCCGTAGTTGGAGGAAACGGCTATCTCGCCATCTCTCAGGGCAAAGGTAAGCTCAGCCCCCTGCGTCGACATTTCGATGTAGTAATTTTCCTCGAATTCCTTTTTCAGCGCGTCGTACATATGCGTATCGCTTTCGGGGTCGTAGGAAGCCGCGGCGGTCTTCATCGACTCTGCGGCGGTGTAATCTCCGCCCTTTTTGTAATCCTCAGCGGTAAGCTCGGCAGCCGAATCGTCAGCGCCGTCAGCAGCGTCCGCCGAATTATCCTCAGCGGAGGAAGTTTCGGTAACTGCGTCCGCGCTTTCGGTCTTGCTCGAATTGTCGGATCTTCCCGAATTTCCGCAAGCGGTAAGCGCCAGCATACAAGCGGCGAGCGCCGCGCAGATAAGTCTTGTGATGTGCTTGTTCTTCATTTTTTTACTCTCCTTGTTCGGAATGATTATCCGAAAATATTTACGCCGAGGTCTGAAAGCGCTTCGGCAAGCTTGTCGTCATCCATATCGGCGAGGTCGTCGTAGGTGTAGCCCGCTTTATCGAGGTCTTCTTCGGTGATCCCCATATAGTAAAGCGAAAGCTTCAGCTGTGATTTGTGGTCTAGGCTGTCGGAGTCGCTCATGTCCTCCCAGCCTGTGAGGTCGGGCAGGTTTATATCCGCGCCGCTCCAGTTTATCGAATTTACAGTGACCTCGGTCGTGCCCGAAGAGGTTTCCGAGGTTATGCTTTTCAGCTCGCCCGTTTCCTCGTCGTATACGAAGGTGAACTTTTCGTCGGTGCTGCCGCTTTCCGCGGTGCTGTCTACCGATGTGTATATCTCGGTAGTTTCGCCGTTCTCGGTTTTGGCAGAGGAGAGCGAATCGCCCTCGCCTATCGAGAAGAGCCCATCGGCAAAAGGCTTGCTTTCGTCCGAGATCTGGTAGAAATTAACGTCGGGCATCAGCAGGTAGGTCTTATCGTCGATGCTGTAAAACTCGGTGTAGATGCCGCCGTAATTGAGCGAGGTAAAGGTCTTGCCATCGTGCGCGGTGATCTTGCAGTCGGTGTCGCCCGAGCTTTCAAGACCCGAAACGGTGATGTCGATAGAGTATTCGCCCGCTTTCATGTTATCCATCATTTTTTCGGTGAGCGTCTTGTTCTCCTCCGAGGAAGTCTGACTGCCCGCGGCGGAGCTTTCGGCTTCTGACTTTGAGCACCCGCCCAGTGAAGCGGCTAAAACGGCGGCGGAAGCAAATGCTAAAAATTTTTTCATCATATTCTTTACCTCAGCTTTTTTTATACATTATCTTGGTTTGCAGATCTTCGTTATCGTAGCCCATCTTGAATGTCATGTAGGTGGTTACGGGGTAGATGAGCAGCATTATCGGGTATACTGCGAGCAGTACCGCCGACATATCCGCCGCCTTCATATTCGGCGCGAAAAGGTCGATGTAGCCCCAAAGCCCCAGATTGAGTATCTTGAATGGCAGCAGCGCCGAGCCTATAACCTTAAAGTAAGAGAGCAGCAGCATTATGTACGAAGCCAGCGCGGGCAGCATAGAGATCAGTCCGAGCGTAAGCCCGAAGCCGCGCTTTACGCAGTCGCCGCGGACGGTGTTTTTTATGTGCGCCTTAGCGCCCTCCTTCATGCCGAAATCCGCCATGACGCATATGTAGCAGATCAGTCCGCAAGTTCCGAATATAAATTTTCCCGCCCTGCCGAGAAACAGCGTTGTAGCCATCAGCGAGAGGAAAATAAAAAGCCCGAAAAATTCGCACTCCAGCCATTTCAGCAGTGCGGTGATCTTAGCGCGGCGGCGGTCGTAGCGTTCCTCGGCCGAGTAATCGCGGCTGTCCTGCGCGTCCGCCTGTTTTTTAGTATCGTTCATATCTTGCATATCTTGCACGTCAAAAATTCTCCTTAAATATCATTTCGCGGCGTTCTCAAAAGCCTGCTCGGCGGTATCTGCGGCGCGCGCGTCGACTATCTGCGCCGAAACGCTCAGCTTAAAGCCCTCGCCCAGCAATTCGAGATTGTTTATCTCGCAAACGTCCTCGGTAAAAGTGCCGTCCTCATTTTCGGTGAAGTGGTCGGCGGAGGTGGTGGTGATGTCCCAGTCGGCGGGGATGACTACGTTTGTAAAAAGCGAGATCTCCTCGCCCTCAGCCGCCGCCTTCTTAAATGTATAGCTTCTTTTGAAAGGTTCTTTCTCGTTCTCGGAAGCTGTGAAAGGCGAATCCTCCGCGCCGCCGCTTTCGGTCTGCGAGAGCTGAGTAACGCTGCCCGTCTGCGCAAGCTCGTCCAGCTCGCTTGCGCTCAGCCTGCCGTTATTATCGGCAAGCGCCTGCGCGCCCTCGGAATTATCGCGGCAGAGCGCCGAGAAAGCAAGTTTGCCCTTTGCCGCGAGCTGATTGTATTCGTTTTTCAAACTATGGTAAGTTTCCATAAAAGCCAGATAGCTCGGCGAATCGGGGTCGAGCATAGCCTCGTACTGGTCTATCTCCTGCTGTTTTTCGCTAAGCTTCTGCGAAAACGGCACACCGTCGGCGTCCTGCAATTCTACGGTAAAGCGGACGTAAGCCGTGCCTTTTTCTATCTTAACAGCGGGCGCTAGCGGCACGTTTGAGCCGGCGGTGATCCCCGCGGCTGTCTGCTCCGGCTGACCGCTCTGCACTATTTTAGCTTCGGGGGCAGTCATCTGCGACTTCTGCTTTGCGCGTTCGCCCGCCAGCGCAGCCTTTGCGCCCAGCGCCGCGCCCGAAAGCAGCAGAAGTATAAGCGTAAGTGCGGTAAGCAGCCGCTTTTTGCCCTTAGGCTTTTTAGCCATTTTCTCACCTCGGTCATACAAAGTGTACTACCTTAAATTATAGCATACCGCGGGCGCATTGTCAACGAAAGGCGGCGCGTTTTCGCCAAACCGTCACAAAGGGGCGGCTGGTAAATTTTTATTTGTGCACGTTTACAAAAAATTTAAAAGTTACGAAACGGTTACAAAACGCCCGCAGATACCGTGCTGTCGGGTGGTCGGGATAATGAAAAATACGTGAAACGGCGCATATTTTACAAAAAATTCACACAATGCGCCTCGTAATGTGTTACAATTTGTAATAAATAGATTTGCGCTTATCATGTGCTCAGCCGTTTGCCATATTTTTTTTGAACATTTTTACTATACGGCACTTGAAATTTGAGTTTTTTTTTGGTATAATAGCATTATACACAAATGCTTGACCGAATTGTGCGTTTTTTTATCGGTCGGGCTGTTATTTTGCTGAATAAGGAGAATCATAACTATGTCCAACAGATTATTTCAGAACGTGATACATCAGATGCGTGAAACTATCGACTGCACTATCGGAGTTATCGACGAGACCGCTACGATCATTGCCTGCTCCGAGCTTGCTCAGGTGGGCACTACGAACGAGTTCGTATCTCTCGACCTCAGCGATTCGCATGATATTTTCGTTCGCGACGGCTATACATACAAGCCGTTCGGCTCTCATATGAAGCCCGATTACGCTGTATTTGTAGAAGGTACTGACGAAGTTTCGGCAAAGTACGCGAGCATACTTGCTATCTCTCTCGCTTCGATAAAGCAGTACTACGATGAAAAATATGACAGAAACAACTTCATCAAAAACGTTGTTCTCGATAACGTACTGCCCGGCGATATTCACGTCAAGGCGCGCGAGCTGCATTTCAACTCCGACGTTTCCCGCGTGGTGCTGCTGATACGCATAGTTTCTTCAAACGATGTTTCCGCTTACGACGTTATCCAGAACCTCTTCCCCGATAAGAACAAGGATTTCGTTTTCAATATTACCGAAAGCGACATCGTGCTCGTAAAGGAAGTAAGCTCGGCTATCGACTCTAAAGACCTCGAGAAGCTGGCAAGAAGCATTTCCGATACCCTCAGCGGCGAGTTCTACACCCGCGTGAACGTCGGCATAGGCACGGTAGTAGAGGGCGTAAGAGATCTTTCGCGCAGCTTTAAGGAAGCGCAGACCGCGCTCGAAGTCGGCAAGGTATTCGACACCGATAAGGTGATAGTTTCTTACGACAACCTTGGTATAGCAAGGCTGATATACCACCTGCCCACCACCCTCTGCGAAACATTCCTCAAAGAGGTGTTCAAGAAAGGCAGCATAGAGTCGCTCGACCACGAAACGCTCTTTACTATACAGAAGTTCTTTGAGAACAACCTGAACGTTTCGGAAACTTCGAGAAAGCTTTTCGTACACAGAAATACTCTCGTGTACCGCCTTGAGAAGATCAAGAAGCTCACGGGTCTTGACCTTAGAGAATTCGACCACGCTATTATCTTCAAGATAGCGCTTATGGTAAGAAAATATCTTTCGGCAAACCCCGCTAAATTCTGATAATTATAAACGGTGATTTTTGAAAATGGCTGATCGCAGCTTTTGCAGTGCCGGTGTTCCGCGGTAGCGCGGGCTGTCCTGCGCGCCGGCGGTCAGCCGTTTGAACTGAATGGAGATACGAGCGCCCGCGGACTTTTCGCGGAAAAAGAGAGAAATATACCCCCGTGACCCTAACGCGGCGCTTTGTTTTTGTGCAAATAATTTGAGAGGTGAACAGATCTTGGTAGAATTTAAAGACGTATCTGTAACTTATTCGAGCGGCGTAGACGCCCTCAACAAAGTTAATCTTAAAATAAACGACGGCGACTTCGCTTTCGTAGTAGGCTCTTCCGGCGCGGGCAAATCGACGCTGATAAAGCTGATACTCAAAGAGATAGACGCCACTTCGGGCACTGTGATGGTAAACGGCTTTAATCTTTCAAAGCTGCGTCGCCGCAAGATACCCGCTCTGCGCCGCACCATCGGCGTAGTATTTCAGGATTTCAGGCTGATACCTACTATGACGGTGTACGAAAACGTAGCTTTCGTGCTGCGCGTTATCGACGCGCCGCCTAAGTATATCCGCAGCCGCGTGCCCTACGTTATAAGCCTCGTAGGCTTGCAGGACAAGGCAAAGTCTTACCCCACCGAGCTTTCGGGCGGCGAGCAGCAGCGCGTGGCGCTTGCGAGAGCGCTGGTAAACGACCCTCAGCTCATCATAGCGGACGAGCCTACGGGCAACATCGACCCCGCGCTTTCATACGAGATAGTAGACCTCCTGCGCAGCATAAACGAGTGCGGCACTACTGTGCTTATGGTAACTCACGAGCATGACCTTGTGCGCTATTTCGGCGGACGTATCATAAATATCAATCACGGCAACATTGCCTTTGACGAAGTGATAGGAGGTAATGCGAAATGAGAGCCAGCAGTGCAAGATACCTTGTAGGACAGGGCGTAAAGAGCATATGGAGGAACAGAATGATGTCCTTCGCTTCATTCTGCATAATATTGGTGTCGCTGCTCATGGTAGGCGTTTCGGTGCTGACGACCATCAACCTCAACAGGATAATCGGCGGAATAGAAGACCAGAGCGAGGCGGCTGTTACTATTAAAGACGACATCGGCAAGGACAAGCAGGAAGCGCTGAAAAAGCAGATAGAGGCGCTGCCTAACGTAGCGACAGTTACCTTCTATTCTAAAGACGAAGCTTGGAAAAACATGAAGAAAGACATGAGCGACGAGCAGCAAGACCTTTTCCGCTACGCGGACGAAAACCCCCTGCCTGATACTTTCAGGATAACGGTAAAGGACATAAGCCATATGTCTGAAACTACCATGCAGATCGGCACATTCGAGAACGTAGACTCGGTAAAAAGCCCGACCCAGTTCGCAGACGTGCTGGTAAGCATAAAGAATATACTCATGATAATCATGACGGCAGTTATCGCGGCGCTGATCGTGGTATGCCTTATCATAATCTCAAACACCACAAGAGCCAGCGTATTTGCGAGAAGAAAAGAGATAAACATAATGAAATACGTCGGCGCTACCAACAGATTTATCCGTATACCTTTCTTCATAGAGGGAATGCTGGTAGGCATAGCGGCTGCCGCTGCGGCGCTGCTGCTGACTAAGTTTGCCTACGAGGGCGTATACGGCATATTCAAGAACGATATGAGCCTGTGGTCGATACTGGGCGTAGACAACCTCTATCCTTTCAGCAAAATGGTGGTAAAGGTAACTGCGGCGTACCTCGTATCGGGCGCATTCATAGGCGCGGTAGGTACATCTATCAGCGCGGGCAAGCACCTTAAAGTATAATAATCATCAACTGACTTGTAAAAATACGGAGAACTCTGCGGCGGGCAAGCTCTGTCCGCGGGGGGGATGTTTGGCGTTCATGTAAGGAGGAACGAGAGCTTTGAGAACGAGCACGAAATGCCTTATCAAAAAGGGGCTGGCGCTTACGCTCGCCGTTACCATAACGGCTGCGGCTTTTACAAATACCGAAAGCTACAAGAAAAACGAGCCGAAAGCTGCCGCCGCGCAGGATAGTTCCGGCGACTCTAAAGACACTGACAGCAAGATAAGCTCCGCCGAAAAAAGCCTTGAAGAGCTTGAGAAAAAGCAGGCTGAGCTTGATAAGAAAATAAAGGAAACTGCGGGAAGCATCGACACCGAGAAGGACAACCAAGCGGCAATATCAGAGCAGATAGACACTGTGGAAAAGACGATAACCGCGCTCGCGGACTCGATAGGCGAGCTGGAAACGCAGATAGCGGACGCTGAGAGCGCCATTGCCGAAAAAGAGCAGGTGGTGGAGCAGAAAAAGCAGGAGATAACCGACGGTATCTCTGACCTGAAAAAGCGCCTGCGCGTGATGTACATAGCGGGCAGCGACAGCTACACCGATATACTCGTCGGCGCTTCTGATTTTTACGATATGCTCATGAAGATAGAGCTGGTAAAGCGCGTAGCCAACTATGACAACGATATGATCGACGGACTGGTAGCGCTGAAAGAGCAGTACGAATCCGAAGAGCAGGAGCTTAATGACGAAAAGAGCAAGCTTGAGGAAAGCCTGAAAGAGCTGGAGACGCGCCGAAAGAAGCAGCAGAGCCAGAGGCAAAAACTGGAAGAGCTGTATTCGCAAAGCTCGGCGACCATCGCGGATATGGAAGCCGACCGCGAACTTTACGAGAATAATCTGAGCGAGATAGAGAAGCAGCATGAGGAATTTGAAGCCGATCTGCAAAAGCTCTTTGAAGAGCGCGAGGCTCAGAAAAAGGCTGAGGAAGAGAAGAAAAAGAAAGAGGAAGAAGAGCGCAAGAAAAAAGAAGAGGAAGAGCGCAAAAAGCGCGAGGAAGAGGAGAAAAAGCAGCAACAGCAGGACAGCAGTTCCTCTGACAGCAGCGATGATAATAACAATAGCAGCAACGGCGGAAACTCCTCCGGCGATAACTCTTCATCGAGCGACAACAGCAGCAACGATAATAACAGCAGCAACAATAACAATAATAATAACAGCAGTAATCCCAATTCCAATTACGGGTATCAGGATAAATCGCGGTTTACATGGCCTGTTCCGGGATTTTACCACATATCTTACGGCGTGGGCTGGCGCTGGGGCGCTTACCACAAGGGCATAGACATCTACTCTGAAAATATCCGCGGGGCGAACATCATAGCCGCCGACGCGGGCGAAGTTATACTGGTATCAAACACCTGCCCGCACGACTACGGCAAAAATTACAGCTGCGGCTGCGGCGGCGGATACGGAAACTACTGCATAATCGACCACGGCGACGGCTACTGGACGCTTTACGGACACTCCGAGAGGATAACTGTATCGCAGGGACAGCACGTTGAAAAGGGAGATGTGCTGGGCACAGTAGGCTCTACGGGACATTCCACCGGTCCGCACCTGCACTTTGAGGTGCGTATAAACAACGTGGCGCAGAACCCGCAGGATTATGTGTGACGCGATAGTCTGATGGTCAAAAAAGGAGATTGCATAGGCTTATGAAGAAAATGACTGCGATGAAAAAAACGCTGGCGTGCTTGTGCGCGGCGTGCATAGCGGCAGGGGCGTTTTCCGCCAGCGGCAGGGGAGAGGTCTGCGTATCTGCGGATGAGAACACCTCTGAGAGCGAGGGCAGCGCCGAGGAAGCAGGCTCGCAGTTCGACACCAGCATTTATACCGATAAGCTGCAAGAGATCGCTGACGAGCAGGCTAAGATAGAAAAAGAGATAGCCGACGCAAACAACGGCGTGATGGACGAAACGGAAAAGCAGAAGCTTATAATCAAAAAGATCGACAATATAAACCAAAAGGCGGACGTCATTAACGCTTACATGACCCAGCTCGAGATGGAAATATCTACCGAGAGGGAGCAGGCTCAGCAGCTTAAAAACGAGGTGGACGAGGGCATAGCGGCGTACAAAAAGCGTCTGCGCGCCATGTACATCGCGGGGGACATCAGCTATACCGAGGTGCTGCTGAACGCGGGCGACTTTTTTGACGTGCTGATGCGCTCTGAACTGCTGAAACGTGTGGCGGATCACGACGCCAAAACGCTCGACGGGCTTGTTGCTAAAAAGGCGAAGTACGACCAAAAAGCAGCCGAGCTGGAAAAAGAGCAGGCGGATTACGACGAGCAGGCGGCGGAGCTGGAGAAAGAACGCGCCGAGCTGGCCGAGCTTTACAATTCGAGCAAAGAGATGAAAGATCTGCTGAAAGAGCGGCAGGAGCAGCTTGCGGAAAAGCAGCAGAATTTTGAGAACGAGATATATTCGTACGAGGGCATACTCAGCGACCTTTTAAAGGGAACTTACGGCAGCTCTGACGACGAAGCACAGCGTTTGCAGACGGAAGTGCAGGCGGTGCAGAAGCTGACCGAGCTGCGCGGCGCGATAAGCGAGCGCACGAAAAATGGCGAAACTATACCCGATACCGAGTGCAAGTACAATTTCAAATGGCCTGTGCCCGGAAATTACTATGTGTCATCGGGCGTGGGGGCGCGCTGGGGGGCTTACCATACGGGTCTTGACATTCCCGGCGACGGCGGCACGCGCGTGAACGCATCCGAAGCGGGCACGGTGGTGCGCATGAACAACAGCTGTACGCACAATTACGGCAAGGACGGCTCGTGCG